>Ga0255111_1000039_pt1 | contig 34804 bp, 32 predicted proteins | sample Law_Yuk_RepA_8h_FD_188472 | JGI IMG/M metagenome (GOLD analysis project Ga0255111, IMG submission 188472) | Freshwater microbial communities from St. Lawrence River, New York, United States - Law_Yuk_RepA_8h | ecosystem: Environmental > Aquatic > Freshwater > River | place: USA: New York... | reverse complement strand
TTCAACCAAACAAAACATTTTACTGTGTGGCAGTTTAAAAGAAAACTTTGGCTACTCGATTGTAAAAATGCTCAATGACAACCCTGCATACAAAGCTACTATTATAGGAATGCCTACATGGGATGGTGAAAAATCACTCAATGTTCCGAATGTCGAAATTATTTATGCAAGCCCTTATTATTTTAACAGCAACGAAAAACTATTAAGGCAGTTAACAGGCGCTTACAAACAAAAATACCTTGGCCGCCCAAGTGATCAGTTTTTTAAAGGCTATGAGACCATGCTTTACTTCATAAATAGTTTGCTATTCCAAACATCTCCTGCTTTCAATACCTTTAAAATAATGCCGGTTTATAATGCTGACAGTAAAAGTCAAGTAGATTATTTAGAAAATAAAAATCTATACTTTTTTAGAAAACAAAATGGACAAATCAAATCGGCCAAACCTAACTCCTACTAGGCCTTAATGGATTTTTAGCTTTCAGCTTTACATAATCCAAGAAGTAAATGAGCTTACATGTAATTTCATTGCCGAGTGGCTGTTGAAACACCGCTCTGGCATTACTCGTATAGTTTTTATGCGACTCCAATGGTATATTAAAATCGGCACCTAACCAGTTTTTCCATCCTATAATAAAACGGCTGCCATAGGCAAAGTCCCAAGTGTAAAACATATCAATATTAAAGACATTGAAATTTTGATTTTTCCCCGGCATAAAAGAGGTTTCGGTGATACCTCCACTAGGTGTAACATTAAAAAAGGTTTCATATTCTACCTTACTCCAATAGTGTCTTGCACGTGCAGATAAATTCATACGTGCATTAAAATTATAAATACCATTTACAATACTAGTAAGCGTTGTTACTTTTCGTCTACCAGCAATAGGCACACCCGCTGCATTTCTGAAAGCATACCCATACTGACCATTGTCTTCATCTCGCTTTACATCAATATCTAAACTAAAATGATCATTGAATCTATAACGAGGTGCAATATTTAAACTGATATAAGCATCATCATAAATAGGAGACTCTGCGAAACCTGCGTTGTACCTGAAAAAAAACTGTTTTCGACTATCAGAACTACCCGCAATGCTTGCATACCAATATCCTGTTCTTTTTATCATGACGCCTGCGGTGCGCATTTCAAAATAATCATGCGTCCATTGAGGTTGTACGTTTACTGTTACAGATGCATCCCAGAAATTCTTAAAAAACCAAAAAGCCCTCGTTTGAATTTCAAAATTGGTAAATACATTGGGCTTGTACAAGTATGATGGACGAAGGGTTAGCGTATAACTAGATTGTAAAAACTTTTTTGTAGGCTTAAATTGGTTGTAGCTAATTCTAGCGATACCTGAAAACTCGTTAGGCGCTAACAAAAAACCCATATCATTTGGGTCATATCTATCTGACTCAATATTGGTATGCAATAAATACTGAATCTTGCCACTCACTTTAGCAAATGCTAATAAACTTTTAAATCCCGTATAACTATCAACCCCAGAAATAGCACTCACTCTTCCATTCCAGATAAGCTGATGGGTATTGGTTTTATCAAATAAACTCGCATCAAGCCCAGTAACATTGGCGTTGCGAGACCCTCCACTCCTCCAAACATTACTATTGGTTAATGTAACGGATGACCTACCCGAAAGGGCCTGATCAAGCACTAGAATATTATAATTGGTTAATGGACTGGTTTCGTAATTTGTTTTTACACCCGTTGATTTATCTAAAACCGTTGCAGTTGTCGGAGCAACAAGTGCATTGAAAACACCAATGCCTAGTTTCTTTTTATTTCTTCCAGAAAATTTTGTCGCATTGTATAATTGAGAGATACCCGGGTTTGAAACAATCGATAAATTACTATTGTTAGCCACTTTACGATTAACTGCATAATAACCATCCGGTGTAGCACCAATTCGCCTAGAATACAAGAGATTGGATTTATTAAATAACTCAATCCCTTCTGTAAAAAAAGGGCGATTTTCTTGAAATTGAATTTCGTACGGCGATAGATTTAGGACCACATTATCAGAAACTACTTGTCCGAAATCCGGTATAAGTGTTGCATCTAAAGTAAAACTTTCATTGACACCATATTTCACATCCATTCCGCCACTGCGTAAAAAAGTATTAGTAGTGGCCCTGTTGGCATAGGGTACCGTTCTTGATCCAGCAGATATATAAGGTAACAACGATAGCCTTAATGGTGGAATTATATTTTGTAGCCCTGTAACATCGCCAAACTGATTAACATAACCATTTTGATTGGGGTCAATTTTATTCCAATACGCATTTTCATTACTTCCCCTGTCATAGCGTTCAAAATTGACACCCCAGTCTTGTATTTCTTTTTTTGAAAAACGAAGAGCCGCATAAGGTATTTTCATTTCTACTGACCATCCATTTTGATGCATTTGAACTTTGCTTTCCCAAACAGCGTCCCAAGAATAATCGGATGGTGGACCAAACTGGCTACTCAAATTAGGAAGCAGTCTTGCATCTGATTGAACATTGCGTGTTGTTACTAAAAACTGAACCGCATTTTGATCATCATTATAGGTATCAAAAAAAACAGCAAAATAATCCACGTCTTTGCGCTGCTCTCCATCCCTTGCTGTTAATTGCTTTCTAATATTTTGAGGCTTATTATATAAAAAAGCGCCAACATAAATAGCCTGATCGTCATATAAAATTGAAACCTTACTCATATTAGATGCAGCAGCACCCAATTGAGGACTTAATTGAATAAAATTAACAGCGGTATCAGACTGTGCCCATATAAGCTCCTCTAATGCACCATCTATTTTAATGGTCGTGTTAATTTTTAAGGCTGCAATTTTTTTAGGTTGCGCAAAGCCAGCACTCGCCCATAAAACCAAAAGAAAAACGATAATTATTTTGCGCATATATATAAAATGGGGCAAAAATAGACGAATCTACCTTTGCCCCATTAAAAAAAGTACCAATGGTTAAAATAAAGAAACTAAAAGACCTCGTTTAATTGAGTTTACTTTTTAGCGTACTCACCTGCTCTTGTAAATTATTAACCATGCCGGCTAACTGGTTTACATCCCACCTAGGTACCGCACTGGCTTTTTGCAAAATATACACGGCCTTCCAAACCTCTAATACATCCTCTGCATTTACATGGTATGGCTCGTACTGCGGATTATCACTAATGAGCGTGAGGTTGTTCTTTTTTTCGTTGTCGCGTACAATACGCTTGTATACCACACCTTCACTTTTAGAAAGCACTACATAGGTATTACTATTTTTTACCTCATCAAAGTTTTCTACTTTTTCTCCTACAATTACACTACCACTTGGGGTTGGCAACATACTATCCCCCACTATTTCAAAGGCACGGTATTGACCCGGCGCTAACATAGGGAGTGTGAAAGTATTTAGCTCGTCTACAAATTCAGGATCTGCGAAGCCCGCTAAATAACCAGCTGCCGCTTTTACCGGTACAAAACTAATTTGAGCACTCTCGGCAATCATTTTTAATTGCCTGCGGCTTTCGAGGTAAGAAACCCCCTTTGGCGTACTCCCCGTAAGGTCTTGAAATAAGAAGTCCTCTAAACTGAGCTTGAACAAAGAACAAATGGCTTCCATTACCTCTAAACGAGGCTCGGCACGCTCTTCTTCGTAGGCGCCAACAAGGCTTCTTTTAATATTTAGCTTGTTTGCAAATTCTTCCTGGGTCCAACCACGCTGCTTGCGCAAGTGACGTAAATTTTTTCCGGCGTTTGACATAACTAATTGATTTAGCTGCAAAATACTAATAATTTTAGTATTACCAAATTTATTTTTAGTATTTTTTTCTATTTGTATCTTGCACCCATGGCAAAATCAGCGAAAACAAAGGAAATCCCTACTATCTTAATAACAAACGACGATAGTGTATCCGCCCCAGGCATTAAAGCCCTGGTAGAAGCCGTTAAAGGCCTAGGACGCATTGTGGTAGTGGCACCAGATAAGCCCCAAAGTGGCATGGGACACGCTATAACCATTGGTCACCCCCTAAGGCTTCAAAAGCTCCATATGTTTGATGGCGTAGAAACCTATAGCTGCAGTGGCACGCCTGTAGATTGTGTGAAACTTGCTGTAGACGTTGTATTACACAAAAAGCCAACTATTTGCCTGAGTGGCATTAACCACGGCGCCAACCACTCTATCAATGTTATTTATTCTGGTACTATGTCGGCAGCGCTCGAAGCGTCTATCGAAAGCATTCCAAGTATTGGTTTTTCATTACTTGATTATAGTATCGAAGCCGATTTTTCTGGTGCACAAAAATACGTACGCATTATAGTAGAAAAAATGTTGGCTGGCAAACCACTGGACAAACACCTTTGTTTAAATGTAAACATCCCTGCTGTAGATGAAAAATTAATTAAAGGAATTAAAATTTGTAGACAGGCGTATGCTAAGTACGAAGAAAAGTTTGATCAAAGAAAAGATCCACACGGGAAAAAATATTATTGGCTAACCGGCGAATTTAAAAATTTAGAAACCGGCAAAGACACCGATTCATGGGCCCTTAAACATAATTATGTAAGTGTGGTACCTGTGCAATTTGACCTTACACACTATGGCCTTAAAAAGACCCTAGAAACAAAATGGAAATTATGATATTTAAAAGAGACGATATAAAACTTGGAGTTATCCTAGGTTGCTTAACCCCTATTATAGGACTTTTTGGCTATTACTTTTACAAATTTAGCCGCTTTACGATTGCCGAATTTTTTGAAGTACTTATTTTACAAAAGTCATTACTAACAGCGATAGTAAGCCTTTGCCTCATTTGTAACGCGGTTGTATTTACGCTATATATCAATGCGCAAAAAGACAAAACGGCTAAGGGCGTATTTATTGCAACTTGTTTGTATGCATTAGCGTCCTTAGCCGTTAAGTGGTTTTTATAGATTTACTTTTTTCTTGGTGGTAATTTTAATTACTCCGTCCTTAGCTTCAGCACCGTATTCCTTAATTGCTGATTCGCCTTTTAATACCTCAACCGACTTGATTTGATCTGGAGAAAGTGCATCTAGTTCTTTCTTTGTTTTTTTCTCGCCGTCAACTAAAATCAAACCAGGTGTTGAACCAGATGGACTTCCAGAAAATGTAATGCCGCTTTTTTTACCATTACCTTTTGTCTCCACAACTACATTACCATCGCCATCAAAGTTTTTTGCCATGAATTCTAGATCTTTCAAATTATTGGACTTCAATAAAATAGTTTTCCCACTTGATTGAACAGTGTCAGAAATAATTACCTTAGAATTATCCAATGGCAAGCCCCTGACAACAATCCTACCAGTTGCGGGAGCTTCTACACCTGCACCTTTTTTTGTTGTGATTTGCACCACACCACCTTTACCTTTTTCTCCAAAAACTGCAACAGCAGAAGCTTCTTTTAAAATATTAATTGATTCAATTTTACTAGGATCAATCACACTCATTACAGATTCAGAAATAACTTCTCCATCTAAAATAAATAGCGGCTTTTGCGCATTACCAACGCCACCTGCTGCATCCAGTTTAATAACAACAGAAGATTTATTATTCCCTTTTGATGCAATTAAAGTGTCTTCTGGCGAAATCTTATAGCCTTGAACAATCATCACTTTTTTAGTGGTGTCTTTAATTGAAACGGCTTTCGTCATTTTTTCTTCTTTTGTTCTAAAAGAAAATAATAAAACAACAATTGATAAAAGGGAGAGATGTATAAAGCGGTTTACATAATTGGAAAACGCTTTTTGTTTAATTAAATGCATGTGAAAGATTGATAGTTATGGATAAAAATAATGAAAAAATTGAGAAAAAGATAACAAGAACTGCAACATCTAACGTAAATTGCAAGAAGCCTATGAAGTACTATATTATTGCAGGAGAAGCCAGTGGGGACCTACACGGCAGCAACCTCATAAAGGAAATTAAGCATTTAGATCCTGCGGCCAGCATTAGAGCATGGGGCGGAGACCTGATGAAGGACGCAGGTGCCTCACTTGTAAAGCATTATAGAGACCTGGCATTTATGGGATTTTTGGAAGTGATCAAAAACCTTCCCACCATTTTACAAAACATAAAATTTTGCAAGCAAGACATAGAAGCTTGGCAACCCGATGTACTCGTATTAATTGATTACCCAGGTTTTAATTTACGCATTGCCGATTGGGCAAAAAAACATGGATGCAAAGTAGTCTATTACATTGCGCCACAAGTTTGGGCATGGAAAGAAAACAGGGTTAAAAAAATGAAACTGTGCATCGATAAAATGTTTTGCATACTTCCTTTCGAAAAAGACTATTTTAAAAATAAATGGAATTGGGATGTTACCTATGTGGGTCATCCACTACTACGTGTGATTGAATCTTTTAAAAGCACTACCCCACTTGTTACAGAAAATAAAAAAGTAATTGCATTATTACCAGGAAGCAGAAAACAAGAGATTGTTAAGATGCTCCCTATCATGTTAAGTGTGACGCCGCATTTTCCAGCGTATACATTTATGGTAGCGCAAGCACCAGGGCAAGACGCCCCTTTTTACAACCGTTTTTTAATGGGCTATGCCAATGTAACACTTATTAAAAATAGCACTTACGATTTACTAAGTATTGCTGATGCAGCACTTGTAACTAGTGGTACCGCCACACTTGAAACAGCTTTATTTAAGGTGCCCGAGGTTGTGTGCTACAAAACCAGTAAGTTCTCTTATCAAATAGCAAAGTGGCTAGTGAAAATAAAATTCATATCATTAGTGAATTTGATTATGGACAAAGAAATTGTCCAAGAAATTATTCAAGAAAATTTAACGGAACAACATTTAACAACTGCACTGCGTAATATAACAGAAAATGAAGCCAAAAGAAAAGAAGTAATGGATAATTACCAAATGTTACATACACTTCTTGCAGCAGGCGGTGGAGAGGCTTCTGCAAAAGTTGCCCAAGAAATTGTGGCATTTGCAGGACCTAAATTATTTATTCAGGAGGGGTAATATAAATGCTTTAAATATGATAATTAGAACCGCTATCAAAAACATAAAAAGAGAAATACGGTTCATTCCATGCATATATTTCATCCACTGAGTACGTGGCTCGTTCGGGTCTCTTTTAGAAATAAAGAGATACTCTTTTAATTGTTTGAAAATTGACATGGTAATTTTTTATAAAAGTAACATAATTTTTGGAAATGATTTAATGCAAAGAAAATCTGTGAATTTCTAATGAAAAATAAATATATTTTATTCTATATCACAATCATTTTTGCCAATTATACCTACGCGCAAAAATTTGATTTGGGTAGTTGGAATATCGTAAACCTAAAATACAATTTGTCAAATAAATGGAGTGCATTTGGAGAAACACAACTTCGCTCTTTAAAATTTTACAATCATTTTCACTATTACGAGTATAAAGGCGGGATCAATTATAAAATCAACAACCAACTAAAGGTATCTCTGGGCGCAGGTAGTTATCAAACATTTAGAGAAGGCGGTAACTTTGTTGCCCCAAAAAACAATGACGAATTTAGACTGTGGCCGCAACTCATTTTATTTCAATCAATAGGAAAAATAAAAATAGAACAGCGCTACAGAACCGAACTTAGATTTACAAGTAACGGATTCAGGGATAGACACAGGTATAGACTTGGTGTATCCTATCCATTTGGGAAAGAGAAAAAAGGATACCTTCCCTTTCAAGCAAGCATTAGCAATGAACTATTTTTTACGAGCAAAGAACCTTACTTCGAAAGAAATAGGCTTCAGTACGCATTTAACTTTAAACCTACCAAAGAGAGTACCCTACAATTAGGCTACCTTCACCAATTCGACTTTAAAATAAATGACGAAATTGGCCGAGACTTTTTGGTGCTTGGTTTTTTTCATGAAATATTTCGAAAACAAAATAATGACAAGTCTTCAAACACCGAATTGAAAGACTATTAAGCATTCTATTTATGAGATTAATTACTTTACTATTTCCATGTTTATTAGCTTTTCAATTACATGCGCAAATAAACCCTGCCAAAATTGATATTATTAGAGACAGCTTTGGGGTACCCCATATTTTTGGCAAAACAGATCCAGACGTTGCTTATGGGCTTGCCTGGGCGCACGCAGAAGATGATTTTGTAACCATTCAACAGTCATTAATGGCTGGAAAATCTATGCTAGCGCAGTACCAAGGTAAAAAGGGCGCTTCCATAGATTATATCATTCACTTATTGCGCATTCCAGAACTTGTGCAAGAAAAATACGAATCTGATTTAAGTCCTACATTTAAAAAACTATTAGAAGGCTATGCAGCCGGACTCAATGCATACGCTACTGCTCACCCCAAAGAAGTACTGCTTAAAAAAATATTTCCAGTTACACCAAAAGATATGGTACAATATTCGGTGCTACAACTTTGTGTGCTTTCTGGAGCTGACAAAGCATTAAGTTCCATTTTTGGCGGCACTGTGCCACTTCTCGAAAATTATAAAACGGCAGGTAGTAACGCGTTTGCATTTAATAGTGCAAAAACCACCGACGGTCAAGTATATCTAGACATCAATGCACACCAACCACTAGAAGGGCCTGTAGCATTTTATGAAGCGCATTTATCAAGTGAAGATGGCTGGAATATTATTGGCGCTAATTTTCCGGGCGCCCCCTGCATCTTACATGGCTGTAATGAATATTTAGGATGGGCGCACACCGTAAATGCACCGGACAAACTAGACGTGTATCAATTAGAAATGAATCCTGCAAACAAATTACAATACAAATTTGATGGTAAATGGGAAACACTTGAAGCAAAAACGGCGCCCCTTAAAGTAAAAGTTGCTGGCGTTGTTGTGCCACTTAGCAAAAAAGCATATTGGAGTAAATACGGACCAACTATTATTACATCCAGAGGCGTTTTTTCTATTCGCATGCCTGCTCAAATGGACATTAGAGGACTTGAGCAATGGTACGCTTTTAACAAGGCTAAAAACTTTACGGAATTCAAAAAAGCACTTGACATGCTTGCCATTCCAGGTTATAATATTGTTTACGCAGACCGCTACGATACTATTTTTTATATTAGTAACGGACGCATCCCGGTAAGAGATAAAAGTTATAATTGGAAAGCAACATTACCTGGTAATACGAGCAAAACACTTTGGACAGAACTACATCCACTATCCAATTTACCCCAGGTACTGCAACCAAAATCGGGTTATGTTTACAACACCAATCACTCTCCTTTTCATAGCACAGAAGGCACAGACAACCCATTGGTAAAAGATATTACAATGGGTTACGAAACCCTAGAAAACAACAGGAGCATGCGTTTTGACGAACTCGTACAACCTTTAAAAAAAGTGAGTTACGAAGATTTTAAACGTATCAAATTTGATAGGCAATTCCCTTCGTCCTTTTATTACCCGAGCAAAATAGATAGTGTATTTTTATTAAACAGCACCGAATTCCCGGATATTGCAGACATTATTACGCAACTTAATAACTGGAATAGAAATTCAGATGCAGAAAGTATTGGCGCAGGCACTTTCTTTTTTGTACAGGCCGCTGCTAATAAAAACAAAGCACTTTATTTACAAAATAAGTTTATCAGTAAAACACTCGCCGCTCAACTTTTGAGAGAAGCAAAACAAACCATGCTCAAAGATTTTGGTAAAACAAATATTGAACTTGGTGAAGTACAAAAATTGGTGCGTGGTACAAAAGAAATTCCACTTCCAGGGTTACCTGATGTACTTGCCCCTATGTACTCTGTTCCTTACAAAGATGGTAAATGGAAAGGTAATCAAGGTGATGCTTACATAGAACTCGTAAGGTTTACAAAAGATGGCCCACAAATTGAATCACTCAATGTATATGGTGCTTCTGCCAAAAAAGATTCGCCACATTACACCGATCAAATGGAAATGTTTACGCGTCAGCAAACAAAAAAGATGACCTTAAATAAAGCAGAGGTATACAAAAATGCTAAAAGTATTTATCATCCACAGTAAAGACCTACTTCAAAAAAGGTGCTAAATGCGATGTGATTTGTTTGGTTTCAATAATAAAACCATCATGCCCATAACTCGAATCAATTTCTACTAATTGTACATTTGATAAATGAGCTGCCATAAAACGCTGTTCATCTAGTGGACATAAAATATCGCTTTTAATGCCTATAATTAAAGTAGGCATTGTGATACTTTTTAAGGTTTGCATTAAATCCATACCTCTTCCTCTAGACAAATCATGACTATCCATAGATTTAGTAAGTAACCAATAAGAATAAGCGTTAAATCTTTTAACGAGCTTGTCACCTTGGTAATTGATATACGACGACGCTTTAAAGCCATCTATTTTTTCTGAATCTGGATCAGTTTGCGACTCCTTAAAAATTTGATAATTACGGTAGGTTAACATGCCAATGGCACGCGCCGCTTTTAAACCGGCATTACCAGCATTTTCATCCATATCTATCCATGTTGCATCTGCTTCAATCGCTAACCGCTGCGCTGTATGAATGGCAACACCCCAAGCACTCTCTGAAGATGATGTGGCAATTAAAAATAATTTTTGAATAACAGCAGGTTCAAGTAGCGCCCATTCAAGCACTTGATATCCACCCATACTTCCCCCCATTAAAAGTGCAATAGATTGGATACCCAATGCTTCTCTTAAAATAACATGCGCCTTTACCATATCCCTAATGGTTACAGCAGGAAAACTTGAATAGTAAGGAGCACCCGTATTTGGATTTTCAGTTAACGGCCCTGTAGAACCATAACAAGAGCCAATAACATTTGCACAAACAATAAAATAATCCTGTTCATTAATCAGCGCATGATTTCCTATTAAACCCTTCCACCAATCTGGCGCATCCGCATTTGCCGTTAATGCGTGACATACCCAAACTACATTGGTGCCAGCTGCATTAAGTGTTCCATAGGTATGGTAGGCAATGTTTATACTAGGCAACACCTCACCACATTCTAAAACGAACGGCTGTTTGTATTTAAGGTATTGAGTTTGAGTCTGCATGTGATACAAAATAACTACAAGTTCATCACTAGACATAAAATATTTTAGAAAGCGATTGGTGGTAGCTAGTTTACGAACCTTACCTTTGTTGCAAAGCACACTATAACACTATGTCAAAGCCGCAAACAGACGCCATAAGAATTAGAACCACGCAAACAAATGAAATGGAACATAGTAGTCCACTTTATTTGACGAGCAGCTTTTGTTTTGATGATGCAGAAAGTATGCGCGCTGCTTTTGCCGATGAAACCGATGATAATATCTATAGTAGATTTAGCAATCCCAATGTGCAGGAATTTACAGATAAAATTTGTGCACTAGAAGGTGCCGAAGCTGGGTACGCAACTGCGTCTGGTATGAGTGCTGTTTTTGGCTCCTTTATGGCGCTGTTAAAAAAAGGCGATCATTTACTTTCTTGTAATTCTATTTTTGGGAGCACCCATACCGTGATTGCAAAGTACCTTCCAAATTATGGCATCGACACTTCTTATGTGTTAGCCACCGCCACAGAAGCTGAGTGGGAAGCTGCCGTTACGCCAGCCACTAAAATGATTTATCTAGAAACACCTACCAACCCAGGTCTAGATATTCTAGACTTGGAAATGATTGGACGTGTTGCTAAAAAATACAACCTCATTTATAATGTAGACAACTGTTTTGCAACCCCTGTAAACCAGCGTCCCATAGACTTTGGTGCAGATTTAGTAGTACACTCTGCAACAAAATGGATGGATGGACAAGGTCGAGTATTAGGTGGTGTGGTCGTTGGTAAAAAAGAACTGATCAAAGATATTTACTTGTTTTGCAGAAGTACAGGACCTGCACTTTCCCCATTTAATGCTTGGCTTTTAAGCAAGAGCATCGAAACATTAGATGTTCGTATGGAAAGACATGCATCCAATGCTTTGTTTATTGCAGAGGCCCTAGAAAATCATGCAGCCATAGCTACACTTCGTTATCCTTTTTTAGCAAGCCACCCACAACATGCGATTGCTAAAAAACAAATGACCAATGGTGGTGGCATTGTTTGTTTTGAATTAAAGGGCGGACTAGAAGCTGGTAAAACATTTTTAAACAACTTAAAAATGTTGTCGCTGACAGCTAACCTTGGAGATACTAGAAGCATTGCTTCTCACCCTACAAGCACTACACACGCAAAATTGTCGGAAGCAGAAAGACTTGCTGTAAACATTACACCTGGTCTTATTCGCATTTCTGTAGGACTAGAGCACAGAGATGATATTTTAGCTGATATTGTACAAGCACTTGCTGCTATTTAGCCGCATAACGTATACCCCCTAAAATATGTTTGAGGTACACTGGGTCTGCAAAAGACTCGTTGGTATGCCCTAGCTCTGTGTAAAATGCTTTACCACCATCAAATTTATGGCACCAAGCCATTGGATGTGAATCGCCCATTTCACCACCTTCATAGGTTTTTTCGTCAATATTAATGAGGATATGTAATCCAGGTTGCATGTCTTTGAAATTATACCACTCATCAAAACGTTTCCACTGCGCAGGCAAATGTTTGGTAGACTTATGATTCGCATCTACAATATTTAATACAGCTTCTTGCTGTTTGGGATGACTTTTAAAATAACCACCCACGAGTTGATTGTACCAAGGCCATCCATACTCTGTATCGGTGGCTGCATGTATCCCCACAAAGCCTCCGCCATTGTTGATGTATTTTTTAAAAGCCACCTGCTCCGCTTCATTAAAAACATCACCCGTTGTACTCATAAATACAACTGCATGATAGGTAGATAAATTGTCTTGTAAAAAAGTTGCCGATTCTGAAGTCGTATCAACTTGCATATTATTAGCTTGTCCTAATTTTTGGAGTGCTGCAACAGCTACCGGAATAGAACTATGGTAGAAGCCTTTGGTTTCAAAAAATACCAAAATTTTAAGTGGCTTTGGGGCATTTACACGCGCTGAAACACCCGCAAAAACACCTGTTGCAATTACTAGGAGTGCAATCAATAAAAGGTTTGATTTATTTTTCATAAATAACATTTGAAAATTACTTAAATTGAACCCTAATGTAAGAAAAACGATTAACAATTTGCCTATGAAAATGAAAACAGGAATCATGCTAGCCGCCATGATGTTTTTACAATATTATATTTGGGGTGCCTGGTATGTGACAATGGGGCCCTACATGGATACTTTATTTAAAGCAGAAGGGCAAAATGTTGTAGACCTTGCAAAAGGTGCTACCTATGGCGCTGGCGCTATTGCTACCATGTTATCCCCTTTTTTTGTAGGTATGATTGCAGACCGTTTTTTTGCAGCCCAAAAAATCATGGGCATCTTACATATTATTGGTGCAGCACTTCTATTTTATGCTACTAAAATGACAGGTACAGCAAGTTTTTACTGGGTAATATTAGCCTACTCTTTACTATACATGCCAACCATTGCATTAAGCAATAGTGTTGCATTTGCACAAATGAGTGACCCTGGTAAACAGTTTCCATGGATTCGTGTTTTTGGAACACTCGGTTGGATTGTAGCTGGACTTGTGATATCTAAATTAGCTATAGGAAATGGAGAAACCACTTTTATTATTGCCGCTGGAGCATCTGCATTACTTGGTGTATTTAGTTTTATACTTCCAAATACCCCACCAAAATCTACGGCTAACAATACTTCGTTTGGTGCCATTTTTGGTGCCGATGCGTTTGTTCTTTTAAAGGAAAGATCTTTTTTACTCTTTTTTATTGCCGCCATTTTAATTTGTATCCCGCTTTCTTTTTACTACGGATTTGCGGGTTCATTTTTAGGTGAATTTTGGGGCGCTAATACAGCTGCTAAAATGACACTTGGCCAAATGTCAGAAGCTTTATTTATTATTACCATCCCGTTTTTATTTTATAGGCTTGGTGTTAAAAAAATGCTTGTGTTAGGAATGGCAGCATGGGCGCTTCGCTATATCTGTTTTGCATATGGCAGCATGGATGCGGAGTGGCTATTGTATGCTGGCGTTATTTTACACGGTATTTGTTACGACTTCTTTTTTGTAACAGGCTATATGTACACAGAAAAAATGGCCGGTGAAAAAATCAAAAATGCAGCACAAAGTTTATTTACATTTGCCACCTACGGCGTAGGTATGTTTATTGGCACTAATTATAGTGGCTATGTAGCAAATGCCTATAACCAAAGCACTACTATTAATGGCGTTACAACACAACAACATATTTGGGAAACCATTTGGTTATATCCTGCACTTATTGCAAGCGTTGTTTTAGTATTGTTTATATTATTTTTTAAAGAAAAAAAGCAGCTCGCTGCACAGTAAAAAATTATGAAGAAGATTGCTATGTTAGGTTCCGGCTTTATTGGCCGTTTTTATGCAGAAGCACTGCAAGGTTATAGAAGTAGAGATAAAGTAGTTTCGATATACTCACGCAGAGAAGAGTCCGCTAAAAAGTTTGCAGAAGATTACGCTTGCGAACATTGGACTATAGAAATGGAGGAAGCGATAGCAAATCCAAATGTAGATATTGTATGTATTGCATTACCCAATAATTTACATGAAGCAGCGGTTATGCTTTGTTGTAAACACAAAAAAGCAGTGATGACAACAAAGCCACTAGGCCGAAATGCAGCAGAGGCGAAACGTATGTTAATCGCCGTAGAGGAAGCGGGTATATTTAATGGCTACCTCGAAGACCTTGTGTATACCCCAAAATTTATTAAAGCCACACAGTCTGTTAAAGATGGGGCACTTGGTAGAATTCTATGGGCGAAGTCTAGAGAAACACATCCTGGCCCACACAGCGAATGGTTTTGGGATATAGAACAAGCAGGTGGTGGTTGTATTTTAGACTTAGGTTGTCATTGCATCGAAATTGCACGTGGTTATATTGGTAAAGACATTAAGCCCATAGAAGTGATGTGCTGGGCAGACACACAAGTAAAACCCATTGATGCAGAAGACCATGCTATTGGTCTTGTAAAATACGAAAACGGCGCCATTGGTCAATTTGAAGTAAGCTGGACTTTTAGAGGTGGCCTTGATTTAAGAGATGAAGTAATGGGTACCGAAGGCACTATTTGGATCAATAGTTTTTTACGTACTGGCTTTGATATGTTTACCACTGGAAAAGGTGGCGACTATATTGCAGAAAAAGCAGAAAGCAATAGTGGCTGGTTATTTCCGGTAGGTGACGAGTTAAATGAACTTGGCTACAACCACATGTTTATGGATATGTTTAATGCCATGGAAAAAGGCGTTGATCCTAAAGAAACATTTTATGATGGTTATGTAGTAAATGCTATTATTGACGCGGCTTACAAGTCTGCAAAAACTAAATTATGGGAGCCCGTGGTACTAGATATTTGGAGAGGCCAAACAGGCCTTACCAAAGAAAGTCATTTGGTAGAATATGATGCGGATCATTATTTAATCAAAGAAGAGATGACACATTATGGTGCTAAAAAATTAATCCTTAAACATAAGACCACCGGTAAAATATCGGATCAGATCATTGAATAAGAACAAACAAATTACGTATTAAAAAAGGGAGCTACTAAATGTCTCCCTTTTTTAATGCCTCTACTGCAAAGTTTGCAGCGCGCGCTGTTAAAGCCATATAGGTAAGTGAAGGATTTTGATTGGCACTTGATGTCATACAAGCGCCATCTGTTACAAAAACATTTTTTGCATCCCACACCTGATTGTTGCCATTTAATACAGAAGTTTTAGCATCTCTACCCATTCTAGCAGTCCCCATTTCATGAATGCCATGCCCAATAGCATGACCGTTATCGTAACTAGAAATATTTTTTGCACCACCGGCCTCCAACATCACTTTTAATTCGGCTACAATGTCTTTGCGCATGTCAAGTTCATTTTGTTTGAGCTCACAATCCATAGAAAGCACCGGCAAATTCCATTTGTCTTTTTTATTTGGGTCTAACGAGATTTTATTTTCGTGATAAGGAAGTATTTCACCAAACCCTGTTGCTCCAATTGTCCAAGACCCAGGCTCTGTAAGGGCTTCCTTAAATGCAGCACCAATAGAAAGTTCTGCAACTTCTCTACTCCAACCTTGTCTTCCGGCACCACCCTGATAACCAAACCCACGCAAATAATTTCTTTTATCGTTACCCATATTTACAAACCTTGGGATATAAAAACCATTGGGTCTGCGGCCATACACATATTTATCTTCAAATCCTTCAATAGTACCAGACGCGCCTAAATTATAATGATGATCCATTACATTGTGTCCGAGCTCTCCACTACTACTTCCCAAGCCGCCTGGCCAAATATCTGTTGCCGAATTAAAGAGCACCCACGCCGAGTTTAAGGCAGAAGCATTTAAGAAAACGATTTTAGCATTAAATGTGTATGTTTTATTCGTTTCTGAATCAAGCACTTCTACGCCATCCGCTTTTTTGGTATTCTTGTTGTATAAAAGTTTAGTAACAATTGAAAAAGGCCTTACCGTTAAGTTGCCCGTTTTTAAGGCAGCGGGCATCGTAGAAGATTGCGTACTAAAATAACCGCCAAATGGACATCCTTCCCAACACCTATTTCTAAATTGACAATTGGTTCTACCTTCAATCGCTTTTGTTAAATTGGCAACTCTTCCAATAATTAAATGCCGATCTCCTTTAAATTTTTCTTTGATTCTTGCTGCCACATCTTTTTCTACACAGTTTAAATCCATGGGTGGCAAAAATTGACCATCGGGTAAATGCGGAAGACCTTCTATGGAGCCACTAATGCCGGCAAATTTTTCTACATGATCATACCAAGGTGCAATGTCTTTGTAACGAAGGGGCCAGTCTACGCCAACGCCTTCTTTTCCATTGGCCTCAAAATCTAAATCACTGAGACGATAGCTTTGTCTTCCCCATAATAATGAACGACCTCCCATCCTGTAACTTCTCCACCAAGTAAAAGGTTTTACTTCGGTGTACGGACAATCTTCTTCATTGGTCCAGGCGTCCATAACTGCTTCACTTGCAGCCCAACCCCTATGTATCACAGGATATTTTTCTTGTTGTTCTGCAGTAGTGCGGCCACGATGTGGCGTATCCCATGGATCATTATTAACGCCTTTATAATCTTTAATGTGCTGATGATCTTTACCACGTTCTAATAATAAAACTTTGAGTCCTTTTTCGGTGAGCTCTTTGGCAGCCCATCCGCCACTAATGCCAGATCCAATGACAATGGCGTCGTAGGTATTACCAGCCGCGGCTTTGGTGTTGAGGTAAGCTGTATCTGACATCGTGTTTGTTTTTAAAAATTAAAGTGTACCGTTTTTAATTTGCTCCACCGCATAATTGGCAGCGCGCGCAGTAAGTGCCATAAATGTTAAGGATGGGTTTTGTGTGCTGGTAGAAGTCATAGCAGCACCGTCCGTGACAAAAACATTTTGACACAAATGCAATTGATTCCACTCATTTAACATAGATGTTTTTGGATCTCTACCCATACGTACACCCCCCATTTCATGAATATCTAATCCGGGCGCTTGCTTGCTATCATATGTCCCAATATTGGTGCAGCCTGCTTTTTCTAGCATCTCTGCGCCTTGCTTTAAAAAATCTTGCAATAACTTTTCATCGTTATCATCATAATCTACAGAGGTAATTATTTGCGGAATACCCCATGCATCTTTTAATGTGGGATGCAAACGAACATGGTTGCTTTCTTTTGGAATCGTTTCACCTTGCATCATCATAAAAATACTCCATGGTCCTGGCTCTGTAATTGCTTCCTTAAAATCAGCACCAATCCCTTCGGCACCTGCCCTTCCCCTACTTGCACCAAAAAAAACCATGTATCCGCGCAAAAAGTCAGTTTCTTGCTTATGCACGTTTCTAAAATTAGGCATCATTACCTGCGTTGGTCTACGGCCATAATAATACTGATCTAAATGACCATCGTAACTAGCGGTAATGCTCCCTCTGTAATTATGAAAAGCAATATATTTTCCTAATAACCCATTGTCATTACCAAGACCATTTGGAAATCTTTTGGATGTAGAGTTTAATAAAATCAAATTGGTATTGATGCAAGCCGCATTTACAAAAATGATTTTTGCAGAGAAAATAATTTCTTCTTTAGTAACCGCATCAATCACTTTTACGCCTGTTGCTTTTTTAGTTGCATCATCATAGATAATGGAATGCACGACAGAGTTAGGGCGTAGTGTTAAATTACCTGTTTTTTGTGCCCACGGAAGCGTTGATGCATTACTACTAAAATACCCCCCAAACGGGCAACCTCTCTCACACAAACTTCTTGCCTGACACTGTCCGCGCCCTTGCTCCAAATGGATAGGGTTTGGCTTTGTTAAATGCGCACAACGCCCTTGTATAACGCGCCTATCTTTATAACTGTTATTGATTTTGTTAACCATTTCTTCCTCGACACAATTCATTTCCCAAGGAGGTAAAAAATCGCCATCGGGAAGCGTATCCAGCCCATCTTTATTGCCGCTTATGCCGGCAAATTTTTCGACATGGGTATACCAGGCATCTATATCTTCATATCTGATAGGCCAGTCTACTGCAAAACCATCGCGCTTTGGTCCTTCAAAATCATATTTACTCCAGCGCTGAGTTTGCCTTGCCCATAAAAGTGATTTACCACCCACTTGATAACCCCTAATCCAATCGTATGGTTTTTCTTGGACGTAAGGATGCTCTGCATCTTTTACAAAAAAATGTTCCGACGATTCACCAAAAGCATAACACTTTGAAACAATGGGATTTTCTTTTTTAAACGCTAGTGATTTTTTATTACGATGTGCAAACTCCCAAGGATTTTTAGTGGCGGTTGGATAATCTTTTAAATGCACAACGTCTCTACCTCTTTCAAGTACAATTGTTTTTAATCCTTTTTCGGTGAGCTCTTTGGCAGCCCATCCGCCACTGATTCCAGAACCAATTACAATGGCATCAAATGTATTTGAAGACATAAAATTACTTTTCGTTAAAGCTATTGGTATTTAAATTACAAATATTTACGAGTACTTCTACTGATTTCTCCATATCAGTTACCCCCACCCATTCATGTTTGCTGTGAATAGCCTGCATGCCGGTAAATATATTAGGGCAAGGAAGGCCCATAAAACTTAATCGAGAGCCGTCTGTACCACCACGTATAGGCTCTTTAACCATGGTAAGCCCTGCTTTTTCGTAGGCTGCTTTTGCAAGGCCTGCAATATGTGGGTGCTGGTCAATAATTTCTTTCATATTTCGGTACTGCTCCGTTACAGAACAAGTAATGGTTGCACCTGGGTATTTTGAAACAATGTTTTGCGCTAGATCAAATAGCTTTTTTTCATGAACAGTTAACATTGCCGTATCAAAATCACGCACAATAAATTGCAGTGTTGCTTTTTCCTGAATACCATGTAAATCTACCGGATGCACAAAACCTTCTTTACCGCTTGTAGCTTCGGGGCACCAAGAATCGGTTGGTAATGCCGCAACTATTTCTGCAGCAATTTTTATAGCATTTACCATTTTACCTTTTGCATATCCTGGATGCGCACTAACGCCTTCTATTACAATAGTGGCAGCGTCTGCACTAAAAGTTTCATCTTCAAATGTTCCAACCTCTCCACCATCAAGTGTAAATCCAAAATGAGCACCCACTTTGGTCAGGTCTAATTTTTCGGTACCTCTACCTACTTCTTCATCAGGTGTAAATAAAATTTTAATGTCGCCGTGTTTAATAGCTGGATGCGTCATTAAATAATGAGCCATATCCATAATTATAGCTACGCCACTTTTATCATCAGCTCCAAGTAATGTTTTGCCACTAGCTGTTATAATTGACTTACCAATATGATTTTTTAAATACGGATACGCTTCTAGTGTAATCACCTGACTAGTATCGTCAGGTAAAATAATGGGTGCGCCCGTAAAACCTTTATGCAGTATGGGTTTAACGTCTGTGCCACTACAATCTGGCGCCGTATCTATATGACTACAAAAACAAATAACAGGAACATCATGATCAATATTGGAAGGGATGGTTGCGTATGTATACCCATTTGTATCTGTGAATGCATCAGTTAGTCCCATCTCGTGCAATTCATGCAACAGCAGTTCCGCTAATTTAAATTGCTTTGCCGTGCTAGGAAAACATGTTGCTGCAGGATCGCTCTGCGTATCAATTTGCACATAACGTAAAAACCGTTCGGTAACCGTAAAATGATAAGATGTAATCATGGTTTTAAATGTACGAAAAAGAGCCGCTCTATTTAGTATAGAGCGGCTCTTTTATAAGAAATTGTAAAAATATACTAAGGCATAATGATCATAGAAGTAGCGCCATTGATTGCCACTAATTCTAAATCAAAAATGAGTGTTTCACCTGCTAATGGATGATTGGCATCCAAGATTACAGATGTTTCTTTTACTTCAACAATAACAACCGGAAAATTTTGTCCGCTGCCATTGCTCATATTTAATTGCATACCAACTTCTGGAACCATATCTTCCGGAAAACGGTCTTTTGGAAACTCCATCACCATTTCTTCTTGCTTAGGTCCGTACGCCTGATCTGCAGGAATTGTAACTGTCTTTTTTTCGCCAATCGCCATACCTGTAACGCCATCATCAAAGCCTGGAATTACCATACCGCCACCAACTTCAAACTCAAGTGGTTCTCTTCCTTCCGAAGAATCAAACGTAGAACCATTTGTTAACTTACCGTGATAATGCACTTTTACAGTATCACCTTTTTTAACTTGTTGCATGTTATTTATTTGTAATTGAAAGATTTCGGCAGGGCCGAGCGGCAAAAGTACAAACCAAAAACGAGGTTTTGGCAAGTATTTTTGAGTAACTTTCGGGCGTAAATGTCCTAAAAAACACGACCATGAAAAAAATCTACCTATTTCTACTAGTTTGCAGCTTTAGTTTTAGCGCTTTTAGCCAAGAAATTAAACCTGGCGCATACCAAACCAGTGAATACCTTCCTGCGTTAAAAGGTAAAAGAATTGGATTATTTGCCAACCATACTGCTACCATCGGCAACAAACATTTAGTGGATACGCTAGTGAGTTTAGGACTTACAATTACCAAAGCATTTGGACCCGAACATGGTTTTAGAGGCACTGCAGATGCTGGTGAAAAAGTGGGTGATTATAAAGATGCTGCAACAGGCATTCCTGTCATTTCATTGTATGGCAAAAAGAGAAGACCTAGTGCCGACGATTTACAAGATGTAGACGTGATGCTTTTTGATATCCAAGACGTGGGCACCCGTTTTTATACCTACATATCATCGTTAGAGGAATTTATAAATTCGGCGATCGAAAACAACAAACCACTTATTATTTTGGACAGACCCAACCCTAACGGCTTTTATGTGGACGGTCCGGTATTAGACACAGCTTATAAAAGTTTTGTGGGCATGCAACGGATACCAATGGTTTATGGCATGACAATGGGTGAATATGCAAAAATGCTCATTGGAGAAAAATGGGCGAAAGCGGCAGCAACTGCTTCTAGTTTACCTAACATCACCATCATTAAAAATAAAAACTACACCCACAAAAGCAAATACGTTTTACCAGTAAAACCTTCTCCAAACTTAGGCACTATGTCATCTGTGTATTGGTATGGCAGCAACTGCTTGTTTGAGGGGACTGTTTTAAGTGAAGGCCGAGGTACAGATTTTCCGTTTGCCATTTTTGGACATCCTAGCTTACCAAAAACCTTATACACTTTTACACCAACAAGTAGAGATGGTGCAAAAGAACCTAAATTAAAAGATCAAACTTGTTATGGATGGAACCTTGCTGGAACCGATAAAGAAGTTTTACAAAAAGTAGATGGCAAAATTCAATTGAGCTATTTACTAGAAGCCTATAAATTATTTCCAGAAAAAGAGAAGTTTTTTATTACGCCAAAATCAGGCAAGCCCACCGATTATTTCTTCAACAAACTAGCCGGAAACGATGCGCTTCAAAAACAAATCATTGCAGGTGCTTCAGAAAAAGAAATTAGAGCAAGTTGGGCAGAAGGACTCAATGCTTTTAAGAAAATTAGAAAAAAATATTTACTCTATACAGATTTTGAATAAGGCTTAGCACTATGAATCCAAAGGACACAGGTATTGTTTTTATGGGAACACCCCCTTTTGCTGTTGCCTCATTAGATGCATTAGTAAAAGCGGGCTTTAGTATTGTATCGGTAGTTACGGCGCCTGATAAGCCTGCTGGACGTGGACTTCAATTACAACAAAGCGCGGTAAAAAAATATGCTGTAGAAAATAACTTGCCAGTACTACAACCTACAAAACTTAAAGATCCTGCATTTATAGAGGCCCTAAAAGTTTTAGATGCGCATCTATTTGTAGTAGTTGCTTTTAGAATGCTGCCCGAAGTTGTTTGGGACATGCCACCCATGGGTACCATTAATGTACACGGATCCTTGCTTCCTTCTTATAGAGGTGCTGCTCCTATTAACTGGGCGGTTATTAATGGAGAAAAAGAAACAGGCGTAACTACTTTTAAATTAAAGGCCGCCATAGATACCGGTAATATTTTATTACAAGACAAATTACCAATTAGCGAATCTGATACTGCTGGCACTATTCATGATAAAATGATGGTGCTTGGCGCCAACCTTTTAGTAACGACACTAACTGGGCTTATCAATCATACATTGGTTGAAAAAGATCAGGAAGCCATTATTAACCAGGACCCTTCTTTATTAAAACACGCACCTAAAATATTTACAGAAACCTGTACCATTAATTGGACAGAGGACGCAACAAGTATTTATAATTTAATTAGAGGGCTTTCTCCATTTCCGGGTGCACTTACTAAACTTGACGATAAAATTTTAAAGATTTTTGAATCTACCAAAGAGATAAGTAGCCATGCAAACAAATTAGGATCTGTAATTACTGATAGCAAAACCTACTTAAAATTCGCTTGCGCAGACGGCTATGTAAATGTGCTTGATTTACAGCTAGAAGGTAAAAAAAGAATGAAAGTAGCCGATTTTTTAAGGGGTAATAAAATAAACGCTGGAAATTAAACTTACTGTGTAAGCGCTGATTTTAATTCTTCTAAAGTCACAATCCCTTCTTTTTTCCAACTGAGTTTACCGTTTTTATATACCATAAATGTTGGCAGTACCGATGCCCCTATTTCTTTCATAACAGCAACATCGTTACCTCCGTCTACTTTCAAAAGCGTATACTTTCCTTGCATAGATTTTGACAACTCATCTAAAATAGGCTCCATTTTTTTACATGGCGGACACCATGCAGCTCCAATATCTACTAGCACTATGCCACTACTTGCGATCGTTGCATTAAATGCCGCACTAGAAAGTTCTACTACGCCACCCTCCCTTACAACTGGTTTACTCGCCGCATTCCAAGCCGTTATGCCGCCTTGTAAATTAACCACATCTTTAAAGCCTTGTTCTTTTAACCAAACAGCAGCCTGCCCACTTCTACCGCCAGCTGCACAGTAAACTAAGAGAGTTTTATTTTTATCTAAATATTTAACACGTTCAGCAAATTGGGCTTTATCTGTCCAATCTGCTAGCATTACATTTTTTAAATGGCTGCCATTGTATTCGCCAGCGGTACGCACATCTAATACTTGCACACCACCAGCATTAATTTTTTGTTCAAAAGTATTGGCATCAACATTTTGTGCATTAGAACTACATGAGGCCATAAAAAATACAGCAATCAGTATGCAAAAAAATCTATTTTTCATATTCATCATTTATACTTTTAAAATACGCCACTCTTGCGGGTAATAATTATTAAGTCGATTCGGTAAAATTTTTGCCCATCCTAACCCAAGTCCATTATAGCGCATTAAATTCCAACCTTTTTCACCACTACAATTAAATTCGGCTCTTCTAAGATACGAAAGCGCCTGCTCTTTGTCTAAATCAACCCTGTTAAATGTTTGGAGTGGCAAATAACTTAGCGCGTATTCGTGGGCAGGTATAAAATCTTTCCCTTTTAATTCACCCACAGATACACCTGCCTTTTTAATATATAACTGCGTGGCCAACGTTACAATACTGGATTCAAAAGCAGCAGGTATTGCTTTAATCATACCGGACTGTAAAAAAGTAGCAAGAGTATCATTATCTGGCAAAACTTCCACTAATTGCTCCTGCATTTTTTTGGTCAATTTTTCTAGGATTGCCTCTTTAGATTTAAAACTCGTAAGTGCAGTACCTGCTTCTTTTTCTTTTTTAAAAGCTGCTATAAAAAAACCTTCTCCCCTAATTTGATCTGGATAAAAACGGTAACCCGGAGCCATAGAAATAGGCGCGGCTGTTTCTACGATTCCCGCGTAATTATTTACATTAATAGCTTGTGGTATTAAACCCATTTCGTTTACCAACCAGTCTGCAATATGTTCATCTTCCTGTGGATCATATGAGCAAGTAGCATAAATGAGTGTTCCACCGAGTGCCAGCGCCGGTAAAGCGTCAGCTAAAATACGTTGTTGGCGCTGCGCGCAAAGTGCCACTAGGTCTGTACTCCATCCATCCATGGCGCTAGGATCTTTTCGAAAAAGCCCACTCCCGCTACAAGGCGCATCTACAACCATCACATCAAAAAACTGAGGGAGTGATTGAAAATGCGAGGGGTCATTATTAGTGACCACTATATTATGCGCACCCCATTTACTTGTATTTTCTACAAGCACAGCTGCGCGCTGCTTAATTACTTCGTTTGAAACAACCAATCCATTTTTAAAATAACTACTTAATAGCGTAGACTTTCCACCAGGAGCCGCACACAAGTCAAGTACTTTTAAACCATCTCGATCTCCTACAGCTTGCGTAAGGGCCTGCCATAAAAACATACTACTTGCATCTTGCACATAATAAGCGCCAGCATGAAAATTTGGGTCTAGTGTAAAAGAAGGACGCACTTCTAAATAATGTCCATGCGCGCACCAAGGCACCCGGCTTGTGTTGTCAAATAAATTTTGATTGGGCTTTTTGTTTGGATTAACACGAATAGCCGTAACGGTTTCGCCGCTATCATGCACTGCCTCAAAAGCAGCTTTGTCAAATCCTACTACCCCTTCTAAAGTTTGTAAAAATGGCGCAGGTAAAGACAAATTATAAAGATTTAATTTCGGCTACTAATTTTTGTAGCGCAGCTTTTGCATCACCAAATAGCATAGAAGTTTTAGGCTGGAAGAATAATTCATTTTCGATACCAGCATAACCAGGCTTCATACTTCTTTTATTGACAATCACTGTTTTAGCCTGTTCTACTTCTAAAATTGGCATGCCATAAATTGGAGAAGCAGGATCAGTTTTTGCAGCTGGATTAACTACGTCGTTGGCACCTAAAATAAGTACCACGTCTGTAGATTTAAATTCGTCATTCGCTTGTTCCATTTCAATTAGCTTATCATAGCTAACATCAGCTTCTGCTAATAACACGTTCATGTGACCTGGCATACGACCTGCCACTGGATGAATAGCGTATTTCACATCAACACCTTTCTCTTCTAATAATTTTTCTAACTCGTGACATACGTGTTGCGCCTGCGCAACCGCTAAGCCATAACCTGGAACAATAATAACTTTGTTGGCATAACTCATACACACAGCCGCATCAGAAATAGATATTTCTTTGTAGGCTCCTTGAGAACCAGAAGCTGCAGAAGCAGCGCCAGCCGCATTTCCACCAAATGAACCAATTAACACATTGGTTAAACTTCTGTTCATGGCTTTACACATAAGCACCGTTAATAAAGTACCAGCCGCACCTACTAAGATACCGCCCGTTAACATAACGCTGTTGTCGTATAAGAATCCACCGCAAGCTGCGGCTACGCCGGTAAAAGAATTTAATAATGAAATAACGACTGGCATATCCGCACCACCAATAGGAAGTACAAATAGTACACCATAAATTAGTGCCGCAATTAAAATGCCATAAAATAATACATAGTTGCTGCTATCAATAGCTACTACTAAATAACCCGCAACGGCAAGTGTTGCAAAAAATAAAACAAGGTTAAATACCTGTTGTCCTTTAAAAGAAAAATCTTTGATTTTACCATTTAACTTACCCCATGCAATAATACTTCCTGCAAAAGATACCGCACCAATAATAAGGCCTAAAAATATAGTTAGCAAAGTGCCCTGTGTTGGAGCTACTTGATCAGGATGTTCGCCGCTATATAAAGCAGCGATATGACCAAACTCAATAACAGAAATCAAAGCGGCACAAGCACCACCCATTCCATTAAATAAACTTACCAGCTCTGGCATGGCAGTCATTTTTACACGCTTTGCAGCAAGTGTGCCAACAACAGTACCTAAAACCAACGCACCAAAAATCCATCCGTAGTTATGTAAACCAACGCCGTTTTCTTGGTATAAAAATATAGTGCCAAAAATGGCAATAAACATACCTACCGCAGCAACCATGTTGCCCTTACGTGCAGACTCTGGATGCGACAACATTTTAAGTCCAATAATAAATGTAAGGGACCCTATTAAATAACAAATTGTAAGTATACTTAATTCCATAAATGATTTATTTGATGCTACAATTGCAGCTACCTTGATTACTTCTTTTTCTTAAACATTTCTAACATGCGGTCTGTAACAACAAAACCACCTACTACATTTAATGTACCAAGCACCACGGCTAAAAAACCAATGATGAGTGTTACATAATGTCCTGGCTCTACTTTGCCCATTACAATAATGGCACCAATAATAACAACACCATGAATGGCATTGGCTCCACTCATAAGTGGCGTGTGTAATACACTTGGCACTCTACCAATTACTTCGATGCCTAAAAAAATCGAGAGCACCACAATATATATGATGTCGATATGCGCTTGTGCCCAGTTTAAAATTGCTTCCATATTATTTTTTCAAAAAAATTAATTGATCAGTGCTGCTACTCGCTCATTTGCTACAGCTCCTTCGTGTGCCATACAACAACCTTTTACTAAATCATCTTCAAAATTTAATTCGAGGGCACCTTCTTTGGTGATGATGAGTTGTAAAAAGTTTAAAATATTTTTTCCGTATAATTTACTTGCATCAGATGGCATATCAGAAGCCAAATTACTATTACCTAAAATAGTTACGCCTTCGTAAACAATGGTTTCATTGTTTTTTGTAACAGCGGTATTACCTCCTGTAGCAGCTGCTAAATCTATGACCACACTTCCTGGCTTCATAGATTTTAACATAGCATCAGTAATTAATATAGGCGCTTTTTTACCAGGAATTTGTGCCGTTGTAATAATGATATCTGCTTTAGCAATAGACTCTGCAAGTCTTTGTTGTTGTCTTTGTTTAAATTCATCGGATTGCTCTACTGCATAACCACCTGCTTTAGATGCGTCGGCGGCGCCTTCTACTTCAATAAATTTAGCACCAAGGCTCATTACTTCTTCTTTTACCTGGGGTCTGGTATCTGATACTTCTACAACAGCGCCGAGTCTCTTAGCCGTTGCAATGGCTTGAAGTCCCGCAACACCTGCACCAATGATGACCATTTTAGCCGGCGGAATACTTCCTGCTGCAGTCATAAACATAGGAAAGTATTTTGGAAACATAGTAGCCGCTAATAATACCGCGCGATAGCCTGCAATATTTGCTTGACTACTTAATACGTCCATACTTTGTGCACGTGTGGTACGCGGAATCATATCCATACTAAACAAGCTGGCTTTTTTATCGATGGCTTGCTTTACAAGATCTGTGTTGAAGAGTGGCTGAAATGTTCCAAGCACTACAGCACCTGGTTTTAATTGCGCCATTTCTGCAGCTGAAAGAGGATTGATTGAAAGTACAAGATCAGAAGTTGATAATACGGTAGCACGATCTTTTACAGACAGGTTTTTGTCGGTGTACGTGGTATCTGCAGCATAGGCTGTATTTCCTGCACCCGTTTCTACGATTACATTTACTTGTTTTGCAACCAAAACAGCTGCTTGCTCTGGCAATAAGGATACCCTCTTATCGCCGTTATTTTCTTTTAATATTCCAAGAATCATGCGCAAATTTACTTATTTATTGAATAGCCCTTTTATTAATTCTTAATAAAAACATACTAAAATCGGATAGAAACCTGCTGTTTTTGAGCAAATTCCTTTCTGAAAAAAACAATACCAATAAAAAACAGATCGATGCTTAAGGAAACCCTGGGGTGCGTACTTATTTGAGCCCAGGCCTGCTCCATTTCAGTGCTCCAATGAATATCATCAAAAACGAGGATTGTATCTTCATGAACCACTTCTAAAAGGGCCTCAAAATAAGCCATGGTAGGCTTAAAGGCATGATTACCATCTATAAAGGCAAAGTCGATGCTTTTGTTGTGACCGAGCCATTTGGGCAGCTCTTCATCAAAGTTGCCCTCGAGCAAAGTAATATTTGTAAGGGCCAAAGATTGGTGATTCTGCCCTGCTATCGCAGCGATAGTGGAAGAACCTTCAAAAGTGGTTACTTTGGCTGCCGGATTGGCTGATGCTAAATAAGCGGTTGTAATACCCAGCGAAGTGCCCAGTTCAATAATTTGCTTTGGCGCATAAAAATCAATCATTCTAAATAAAAGCTGACTGTATTTAGCGGGCTTTAAAGACCCTTTTGCAACTTCACTTATTTTTCTAGTATTGGTTTTTGCAACGCGAGAACCTGCGCCAAAATCTTGAATTTCAATAGTATTATGATTAGATAGCAACTGACTTCTAATTTTTTCGATGGCATCAAAAGCATAAAAGTTTCGGCGGTCATTTAACACCCGCGTAATAAATTCAAAAACAAATGGAGAATGCACGCCATGACCTTTTCCGTTAGCCGCTGTAGATAAATAGCGTAGATATTTTAGTGCTAACGTAAAGTGTCCATACATAAATACAATCGTGGTATTTTATTTGCGAAGCCAGGTTTGAAAAGAAAAACCATATGCGTGTTTTTCATGCGGCGCATGTGATACTTCATTTGATAAAGCAAAGTCCGAATTGTTTATTTCAGGAAAAAAAGTATCGCCCTCAATAACCGTATCAACCCTTGTCATGTATATCTTTTTTGCCTCAGACATTGCCTGCGCATATATTTCGCCACCACCGGCAATAAACACTTCTTTATAATCAGACTCTTTTGCAAAAAAAATGGCGTCTGCTAAAGAATGAACTACAACAACGCCCTCATGCGACCAATCTTTTTGCCTGGTAATAATAATATTTACCCTTCCATTGAGGGGCTTTCCTCCAAGAGATTCAAAGGTTTTTCGACCCATCACCACAGGCATGGCCCAGGTTGTTTGCTTGAAAAACTGAAGGTCTTTGGGTAAGTGCCACAACAACTGATTGTCTTTTCCAATGGCATTGTTAGTGCCGGCCGCAACAATTAAAGAAACAATCATAGTAGTTGTTAAAAAGTAAATAATATTTTATCGCTACACTATATCGCAACCGGCGCCTTAATGCCCGGATGGCACTGATAATTTTCAATGGTAAAATCTGAAAAATCAAAACTAAAAATATCTTTTACAGCCGGATTGATTTTTAAAGTTGGAAGTTCAAATGGTGTTCTACTTAATTGCAATTTGGCCTGCTCCATGTGATTGTTATATAAATGCACATCGCCAAAACTGTGTACAAAATCGCCACATTCTAAATCACAAACCTGCGCTATCATCATTGTTAAGAGTGCATAGGATGCAATATTAAAAGGAACTCCTAAAAACACATCGGCACTGCGCTGATACAATTGACAACTTAATTTACCATCTGCTACATAAAACTGAAACATGGTATGACATGGCATGAGCGCCATTTTTGGAAGCTCTGCAACATTCCATGCGCTAACAATAAGACGTCTACTGTCTGGCGTTGTTTTTATTTGTTTAATGAGCTCTGTAATTTGATCTACTACTACCCCATCTGCTCCTTTCCAACTCCGCCACTGTTCACCATAAACGGGACCTAGTTCACCTGCTTCATTAGCCCATTCGTCCCAGATAGAAACACCATTGTCTTTTAAATATTTGATATTGGTATCCCCTTTTAAAAACCATAGCAACTCATAAAAAATACTTTTTACGTGCAGCTTTTTTGTGGTAACCATTGGGAAACCTTTTTGTAAATCAAAACGCATTTGGTATCCAAAACAACTCCTGGTTCCAGTACCTGTTCTGTCCGTTTTTTCTGTACCGTTATCTAAAATATGTTGAAGTAATTGTAAGTATTGCTGCATGGCTGCAAATTACGCCATCAACGGGGATGTTTACAGCCAAAATAGAATTTGGGGAGAATCTGTGAATTATAGACAAAAGCGGCTACACCGCAGTGTTTACAGTGATTTACGCCTTGCCAACTCGCGCTTTAATTGCAATAATTCACGGCCTGTTTGACCACTTACACTCGTATTTTCTTGCGCCCTGCGCATGAGGTAAGGAATAACGTCTTGTATAGGACCAAAAGGAAGGTACTTGCTCACGTTAAAGCCTTCTTTGGCAAGGTTAAAAGTGATGGTGTCGCTCATGCCATATAATTGTGAAAAATGCACATGCGGATGATTGTGCGGAAGGAGCATTTCATCCAATAATTTGGCGCCTAATAAATTGCTTTGCTCATTGTGTGATGCAATAATTACAGCGGTAGAATGAATATGATCCATACAAAAGCGAACCGCTTCGTCATAATCAGCGTCGGTGGCTTCTTTAGATATTTGAATGGGAGATTGTCTATTTTTTTCGAGGGCTACGGCACGCTCTTTTTCCATGTACGCACCACGCACTAATTTTAATCCCAAAACAAAACCTTGCGCCTCTGCAATTTGATGAGAGATGCGTAAAAAATGTAAACGGTCGTGACGGTAGAGCTGAATGGTATTAAATACAACAGCTTTTTGTTTGTTAAAAACAGCCATCATTTCCATGGTTAATCTGTCAATGGGATCTTGAATCCAACTTTCTTCTGCATCCACCAGTACGCCGATATTTTTTTCGGCAGCGGCTTCACAAATCGCGTACATGCGCGCTCTCACTCGGTCCCAGGCAGCTTGTTCGATTTCATTGTCATGAATGCCACTTCTTAAACGCGGCGCTTCATGAAGTGTTTGTAATAGTTCATGACTTGCAAGACCCGTTACTTTAATACTAATAAATGGAATATTTTTTTGAGTGGCCGCGTGGTTGATGACATCAATAAAAACCTGTGTTGCTTTGTCGAAATCATCTTCACCTTCTTTTCCTTCTACTCCATAATCTAAAATAACATCTACTCCATGCTCCGCTAACATTTGAGCTACAGGAATTGTCTCTGCTAGTGTTTCGCCACCAACAAATTGCTTGAATATTGTTTGTCGAATAATACCTTTAATAGGTAGTCCTGCTTTTAATAGCACAGGAACTAGTCTTGTACCCAGTTGAACAAGTGTTGGGTAACCCATAAAACCAAATAAAAACTTTGCGCTTTTTAAAGCCTTTGTAGACTTATAGGCAAATGCATTTTGGGTATTCTCAAATGAAATATTCATCGCTAACAGTTGTTCGTGACCGCGAATATCGGAACAGGTCGCAATATAAAAAATAATTGATAGTGGGTGGCTTAAAAAGAAAGCCTGCCATTCTATATTGCTTGGTGGTTAAATGGCTGTAACACCATTTCGCTCACTACACCAGATCTAGGCTGCTGGCATAAAAACCAGATAGCCCTAGCTGCTTCCTCTACCACAATCATTTTATCTTTTTGTACACGAAGATCGATGGTGTCCCAAAAAGGACTATCCACACCGCCCAAAAACAAATTGGTGATCCTGATTTCGGTACGTTTCACTTCTTCTCTAATGCTTTGCATCATACCAACAATGCCGTATTTACTGGCACTATAAGCAGCCGCACCGGCCATTGGGACTTTACCCAAAACGCCCGGAATATTAATAATGAGTCCTTTTTTTGCTTCTTTCATGGAAGGCATTACCGCTTTAACGGCGTTAAAACTGCCCACTAAATTAATTTGAAGGGAATCCATAAAGTCTTGATGCGTAAGCGTTTCTATGGGCTTAATGATGCCAACCCCGACTGCATTGATAAGGATATCCACCCCGCCACCAGCTACCACTTGAGCTACGGCAGTATCTACAGCAGCAGCGTCTGTAATGTCGACCGTAAAATACTGACCTTCAGGTACAGATAATTGAACCGCCAAGTCTTGCAGTTTTTGCGCATTTCGAGCCAACAGAAACACGGTAGCACCACCGCCAATTAATAGTTCAGCAACTTTAGCACCAATACCGCCTGTTGCACCAAATAAGAGTACGCGTTTACCTTTTATCGTTTCCATGACTTTGTTTTTGAGTATAACAAGACACGGCCTATTTTGTTTGCCTATCAATAAAATAAGGCCCGTATTAAATAATTGCAGAAATTGGGGCATGGAAATTTTAAAAATAGAAGTTTATAAATATTCGATTCCGATGGTGCCGTTTACCATTGCAACGGGCACCATGCATTTTGCACAAAACCTACTTATTCGCATACATACAAACACAGAGCATATTGGAGTTGGCGAGTGCTCTGCCTTTCCAATGATTGTAGGAGAAACACAGGCAACTTGCTATGAAATGGCAAAAGAATTTGCCACCATTTGGAAACACAAAAATGCGCTTGACATAGATGCAAGGCTTGGAGAACTTGATTTATTTACTGCGCGCAACTATACCGCCAAAAGTGCATTTGATATGGCCCTTTATGATTTGGCCGCTAAACATGCAGGACTTCCTTTGTACAAGTATTTAGGCGGAAACATAAAAGATATTGAAAGTGATTTAACCATTGGAATAGACACACCACAAAACATGGCGGAGACCGCTGCAAAATTTGTAGCAGATGGCGTGCGCATGATAAAAGTAAAACTAGGCAAAGATCCTGCTACTGATATTGCGCGGATTCAAAAAATTAGAGAAGCAGTAGGGGCAAATATTATACTGCGCATTGATGCCAATCAGGGCTGGACTTATGATGATGCTGTTACTGCACTTACAGGACTTGGTGCATATGATATTCAGTTTTGCGAACAACCCATGCGCACCTTTAATGATCATTTATTGCCTGCACTATGCGGCATTTCTCCGATTTCAATTATGGCAGATGAAAGTGTTTACACCCATCATGATGCCGAACGAATTATTGCGAATAAAGCATGCGCTTCTATCAATATTAAATTAGCCAAAAGTGGAGGCATCAAAGAAGCACTTGCGATTAATAAAGTGGCAGAAACTGCAGGCGTTCCTTGTATGCTCGGTGGCATGCTAGAAAGCAGGCTTGCCCTCAGTGCCAAAGTGCATCTAGCCATGGGTTTAGACAATGTCAAATACTACGATTTAGATACTTGTTTACTTGGACATAAAATAGATCCTGTTACCCGTGGGGCCAGGTACAAAGGCATGCATCTAGAACTTAATGATGCGCACGGTATTGGCGCCGATGTAGATCCTGCATTTTTGCAAACATTGGAACAGGTTGTTATCTAGTTTAAGCATCTTGAACAAATTACGGAGTGGCTTTGTTACCTTTACTATAAATACAATCAACCATGGCAGCAAAAAAAGCGAGTGAGAGTTTTATTGTAATGAATGAACTGGTTCTTCCAAACGACACCAATACTTTTGGTAATTTGATGGGCGGACGACTCATGTACTGGATGGATATTGCATCCGGTATGGCCGCAGGTAAACATTGCAACCTGCCTAGCATGACCGCATCTGTAGATAATTTAAGTTTTAAAAATCCAATTAAGCTAGGTAACATCGTACACATAGAAGCACATGTTTGTAGAGCCTTTACAACCTCCATGGAAATTTATGTAAAAGTGTGGGGCGAAGATTTACAAAAGCAAGAGAAATACGAAAGCAACGAAGCCTATTTTACTTTTGTAGCACTAGACCCTAATAACAGACCTACTGCAGTTCCGCAATTAATTCCTGAAACTGATTTTGAAAAAAGATTGTTTGATGGAGCCCTTAGACGCAGACAATTACGTTTGATACTTGGCGGAAAAATGAAACCAGATGATGCGAATGAATTAAAGGCACTGTTTATTAAGGAGTAATTACTTTCCTACTTGCGCAAGTAAATGATGTCTTCCCTTTAACATGTATTCTTTACTTTGCTCAATAGCATCCATCACTTGAGAAAGTATTTCCTCTACAGGCGCTGTATAGTCAATGACCATAGGTTCTTTAAAACGTACCGACAATATGGTTCCTCGCTTTTTAAAAGCCAATCCTTTTTTATCAAATGCTCTCCAAAAACCATTGATCACAACAGGTATCACAACGGGCTGGTTATTTTTAATGATATGCGCCGTTCCTTTTCGGCCGGGTGCAAATGGTTTTGTTGTTCCTTGCGGAAATGTAATAACCCAACTATGGTGTAAAGCCTGATCTATTTTTTGTGTATCAGCACTGTCTCTTTCTCTAGACACATCTTGACCTTCGGCACGCCATGTTCTTTTAACGGTAAGCGTACCACAAAGTTTAAATAATTTAGTAAGCCAATTCGTATTCATAGTTTCTGCAGCAGCCACCATGTATACATTGGTAAATGGATTTAGTAAATAAAAAGGAAGGCCAAGGCGGTTGTGCTTTCGCCACTTTACAGCACAAAAAATATGAACAAATGCAATAACGTCTGCAAAATATGTTTGGTGATTGCTAACAAATAAAACATTTTTTTTAGGCAGGTTGAATAAATTTTCAGTGCCCTCAATTTTTACTTTATTAATT
>Ga0255111_1000021_pt1 | contig 40450 bp, 37 predicted proteins | sample Law_Yuk_RepA_8h_FD_188472 | JGI IMG/M metagenome (GOLD analysis project Ga0255111, IMG submission 188472) | Freshwater microbial communities from St. Lawrence River, New York, United States - Law_Yuk_RepA_8h | ecosystem: Environmental > Aquatic > Freshwater > River | place: USA: New York... | reverse complement strand
CAAGGTCCGCAGTCCGAGATAACGCATGATCTGAACCTTCGAATACGCCCACGCCAACTTCTGACGAATCCGCGGATCTTGATCGACCCCACATTCTTTGGCGAGGAGTAACAGACGATCAAGTTCGGCTTGGAATCGGACCGGCACAGTTGCGGCACCTTCACCACGCTCGTAACCGAGAAGTGTCATTGCAACCGCCCAGCCATTATTCAGACCGCCAATCACATCGTCTTTCGGACACACTGCATCTGTATAAAAGACTTCGTTGAATTCGCTTTCGCCGTTAATCATTTTGATTGGTCGGACTTCAATGCCGGGTTGACGCATATCGACAAGTAGGAACGAAATTCCTTTATGTTTCGGACTGTCGGGGTCGGTTCGTGCCAAGGTGAAAATGTGATCAGCCAAGTGTCCGGCCGACGTCCAAATTTTTTGGCCATTCAATACCCACTGATCGCCATCGAGCGTTGCTCGCAGGCCCAAACTTCCTAAGTCACTGCCAGCATTCGGTTCGCTGTAGCCCTGACACCACACATCTTCATTCGACAAGATACGCGGCAAGTAATACTTCTTTTGTTCTTCAGATCCCCATGTCAACAACGTGTTACCCAACATCGTGATACCAAAACCATCATTTGGCCCGCCCGTCGGAACTCCGGCTTTAGCGAACTCTTCAGCCAAGATCACTTGCTCAAGCGCTGACATTCCGCCACCGCCGTATTCGGCTGGCCAACCTGGCGCCAAATAACGCTCACGATGCAAGATCTTGCGCCAGTCCATCACCCACGCATGGGCTTCGTCGGCGGGCAATACACCGATTCCCCGCCAATCTGATGGGAGGTTTGACGCCAAGAACGCCTGTACTTGACGACGAAAGACTTCTACTTCGGAGTCATACATCGGACGCATACTTGCGAACCTACTCGCATTCGGAACCAGCTGTGAATTTTTAGCTAGCGATACTGGTGAGAGCAACCGCAGCCGCTCCGATCAATGCCGATGATTCACCAAGGCCTAACGGCACGATTGAAACACCTGTCGTAAACGGCAACTTCGATCGAGAAGCGAGTTCGTCATTGGCTGCTTGAAAAAAGGGTTCACCCCATCCCAAAGCAACGCTTCCTCCCACAACAATCCGAGAAATATCGGCCACTGCGGCAACGGTGGCCACCGCCCGCCCGAGCAAAATCCCGTTACGCACTTTCAAGTTCATCGGCGCATACATAGGGTCGCGGCCAGTCTCTCGTTCGACCGCGGGACCCGACACATATGCCTCAAGGCAACCTCGGCCGCCGCACCGACACGGTCGATCATCGAGATCACCCATGCCACTTCCGACCACGATGTGTCCGAAGTGGCCAGCATTACCGCTTCGACCGACTGCCAATCGATTGTTTTCAACCAAACCGCCACCGACACCCGTTCCAATGACGACCGCCATGAAGTTCGCACAATCGCGTGCTGCACCCTTCCAACCTTCAGCGAGTGCCAGAGCCTTCGCATCGTTGTCGATGTACGTCTTCAATCCAGTCAATTCTGAAATTGATGCCAAGAGTGGAAAATCAATCCACGTCGGAATATGCAATGGCGACACTTCGGTGCCACCGATTTTCATCGGCCCACCACAAGCGACTCCACAGGCGACTAAGTCAATGTCAGATGCTGCGGCTTGAATGCGCTTAATCAGTGCCGAAAGTGTGGCCCAGGGGGCCCGAGCTGGAGTCGCCACACGATCCCGACGGATGATTTCCCCTTGAGCCGTGACGACCGCGGCCGCCAATTTTGTCCCCCCAATATCAACCGCAAGAATTCCTGAAGTCGTTGACATATGAACAACCGTATCTAGGGTCTAGCGTGTCGGCGTGTCTTTAACTTCCTCCCGATCATTCGCCAGCATGTTTGAATCCATCGTGAACAACGTCGGGATCGTTCTCAAAGGCAAACGAAACCCCATCGAACTTGCAGTTGTCTGCCTCCTTGCTGATGGTCACCTCCTGATTGAAGATGTACCAGGTGTCGGTAAGACGAGTTTGGCCAAAGCACTATCAGCGTCGATTGAATGTTCATGGAAGCGCGTCCAGTTCACTCCTGATTTGTTGCCATCAGACCTCATCGGAGTTTCAATTTGGAGCAAACAACGAGAAGTCTTTGAATTTCAGGAAGGGCCATTGTTCGCCAACATTGTGCTCGCCGACGAAATCAATCGCGCTTCACCGAAAACCCAGTCGGCCTTACTTGAAGCCATGGAAGAACGTCAAGTATCTATCGACGGCGTAACTCGCCCCCTACCGAATCCGTTTATCGTCATTGCGACACAAAATCCCATCGAACACGACGGAACGTACAAGTTGCCCGAAAGTCAACTTGATCGCTTTTTAATTCGCATGGAAATCGGTTACCCAAGCCGACAAGCCGAACTTGACATTCTTGAACCCGGAACCGGTGCCGAGCTCGTGGATCAACTATCGCCGGTCGTCACAACACACGACGTACAAGACATGATCACTGCAGCCGCGCAAGTTTCAATGGTCGAACCCCTCAAGAATTACCTCGTCGACATCGCCCACACCAGCCGCAAACACCCACAGGTCGCACTCGGATTATCGCCTCGCGCCATGATTCAATTAGCGCGAGCAGTGCGGGCTCTCGCCGCTGCCCGGGGTCGCGATTACTCAACTCCCGACGATGTCAAAGAACTTGCGGTACCAGTTTTGGCTCATCGCCTGGTATTGCGAAACAACAACTCTGGTCTGCGCCTGACCAACAGCGATGTCATTCAAGAAATCTTGGCGTCAGTTCCCGTTCCCTCTGGCCGCTAAACATGTTCTCTCGGCAATCAATGGTCTTTGTCGTTGGTGGTCTCTCTACCTTTGCGGTTGGTCGCCTATTTGGGTTGGCCGAACTCTTCATCATGGGTGCCGCTCTCATCACGTGCGTGATCGTTGCGGTACTTTTGGTCAGCATTCAACGCCCAAATATTGAAATTGGGAGGCACGTTCAACCCGCCGAACCAGAAGCTGGACAAACTCTTCACATTGGACTCAGTCTTCACACCAATTCTCGAGTTCCCGCGTGTGATGTCTACGAGTTCGTTGAGGACGGCGGCAAAGTTCATATCGCGTTGGCTCCCCTTCCTTCTGGGCAAGTCGCACGAGCCAACTACCAAATCGCTACGCATCACCGCGGCAATCTCATTCTCGGACCATCAATCGTTGAACTCTCGGACCCTCTTGGACTTTCGCGCCGCTCAAAACCATTAGGGCAGACAACTGAGGTCACAGTTTTTCCCCAATCAGTCACTATTGACCTTCCTCATCCCGTCACTAGCAACGGGGACCTCGTTGATTTCATCCGTCGCGCAATTCGCCACCAACCAACGAGTTCAGAATTCAAATCAATACGCGAATATTCAACCGGCGATGACCCACGCCGCATCAATTGGAAAGTCAGCGCCAAACGCGAAGATTTAGTCGTCAACGAATATGAAAACGAACTAGAACTAGACCTACAAGTTGTCCTAGATACACAGAGTCAGTCATATTCACCAGAAGGCTTCGAACGCGCCGTCTCGGTCGCGGCTTCATTTGCTCGCTCGGTTTCACGCCAAGACGATGACAACTTTATGAAAGTCGGGTTCACATGTGGGTCGCGCCACTTTGACATCACGACAGTTGCTCAGTCTGAAGAAGTCTTGAAACATCTCGCTGAAGTTGACACAAGCACTCACAAGGTTTTCAGTTCGACACAACGCGAACCAGCACATCTCAAGGTCGACATCATCATTTCGGGAAAAAAAGATTCTCAAAGAATTGAATCAATCTGGACGCACAATGGATCGGCCCGAATAGTTGCTGTCATTTTTTGCGAAGATTCAACTTCACCAGTGAATCTCCCACCACATTGGTTTGTTCTCTCGTGCCAACATCTCGAGCAATTTGCCGAAAATTGGAGATCCCTATCCTCGCAATCCGCTGAGCCCTTCGTCTGAAACGTATGACCGTGACTGACAACATCTCACTTCCCACGCAGCAAGAGCTCGCATACGATCGCGCGGTTCGCGATTTCCTTGGTGTTGCGAGTCTGTGGATACTGACGATTGTGACGGCGATTTCATTTTGCCGAATCTTTAGCGGTTGGGGTTTCCTTACCTCTTATCTCACAATCGCCACATTCGCCCACGGGTTATCTTTTCTCCTTCGCCGCTGGAGAATTCCATTTCTCGCATCGCTCCTCTTGGTGTCTGCATCTTCATACGTACTCGTCGCCTACTTCTACGCTCGCCAATCGCTGACCAACGGACTCCCCCTTGGACGCACATGGTCGTACATCTGGCAAGAACTATCTGATTCTTGGCAACTCATCGGCGAAGCCGTCCCTCCTATTGCGCTTCGCTCGGGTTTTGGATTTGTCGGGTTTATCAGCCTCGCCTTCATTGCTTTCTTATCTGACTCATTTGCTTTTCGTTTCGCTGGTCGAGTTGAATCGCTCATTCCTTCAACCATTGTTTTCGTCGTCATCTCCTCCGTTGGTATTGATCGGAATCGGACAATCATCACGGCGCTGTGGGTGGCGGCCGCAATTGTTTCTGTCGCTGTTTTACGTCTCCGACATCAACTCACACGAAGTAGCAAACTTTTCGGATATCGACCAGGTCGAACAACAATTCTGTCAGCCTCATCTATTGTTGTTTTGGCAGTTGTCGCCAGTTTGATCGCATCAATTGTCGGCCCTCGAATTCCTGGAGCCGCTGATGAATCGTGGCTCAAGACCCGCTCTGGCCAATCAGGGTCTCAACTCGATCCACTCGTTGACATACGCGGTCGCCTCAGTGACCCAACCGACGACGTTCTCTTCAGAGTCGAATCAGAAGTTCCTTCATACTGGCGCATGACATCGCTTCCCACGTTCGATGGCAACACATGGACAGTCTCACAAGATTTACTTAATTCAGCAGCAGGGGAACTCGCAAATCTGTCGTCGCTCTCCGAGGTTGGAGTTGCAACAACTGATGTCAAGCAACTCTTCACAATCCAAAGCCTCGCCGGCACATTCGCGCCCGTCGCCGATCGCCCCACACAACTTCGTTCTGCTACTCGCAGCCTCTTTTTTGAACCCGAAAGTGGAACTTTGCTCGTGAGCAAAGAGGGACTCAAGCACAACGACAACTACCAAATTGTTTCCACTGTCATCGTTCCGTCTGCTGATGCTCTCAGAATTTCGTCATCATCGTCACCTCCCGATGCGCAGTATCTGGAGTTACCTCAGATCCAAGAACTTTCGCAGATTCAACAAGTTGTCGATCAAATCATTCAATGGTCAACAGGCAATTACGAGAAGCTGTTGGCGATACAAAGTTATTTCCGTGACAATTTCGCCTATTCGCTTGATGTACCAGCGAGCACTTCTGGCGATGCGACAATCGATTTTCTCACGCGCAAGTCTGGCTATTGTGAGCAATTTTCTTCAACGTTCGCCCTCTTTGCCCGATTGATCGGAATCCCTTCGCGTGTCGCGATTGGCTTCACACCAGGAGAAGCAACTCCGATAGGCACATCCAACGTCCAACTGTTTAATGTTCGAAGCCAACATGCACACGCATGGCCCGAGGTTTGGTTTGACGGAATCGGCTGGGTGCTTTTTGAACCAACGCCCGGCCGAGGTGCGCCATCGGCCGACTACACAAATGTTGCGCCAGCCCAAGATGATTCGGCGCCGTCCACCTTTGTCACAACAACTTCGCCGAACGTTCCTGTGACAACCGTTGTTACAACTCCAACAACTATTCCAACTAACTCGCCCGCAACAACTCCGACCGCAACAACTGCGACTTCAAACCAGTTGTCACAAGTATTTGTTTACCTCGCTATCGCATTGACTTTGATTGCCCTCTGGGCAATTGTCATGCCCCTGATTGTGCAGGCGTTAGTTCTACGTCGCGAGAAGAGCGTTGACCTTGTCAACTGGAGGTGCGCTGTTGCTCAGTATGAATCGGTACACGGTCGCCTCCCCCAACACCTCACGGTTTGCGAAATCGGCGACCGCTTCATCGAACAAAATTGGGATCGTCTAGAAAAGATAGAACAAGTGGTCGAACAGGTCTCCCTTTTGCTCTTTTCACCGCAATCGGACACGCACAACCCAAATACCAATGTTCCAAACTGTGAACTACTTGCATTCGTTGCCGCCCATGCCACAACACTGCCTTGGAAGATCAGGACCCTGCGTCGACTGTCTCCCAGTTTGGCCTGGAGGCTCGCTGGTGGCGGGCGGACCCTTTAACTACTGAAGGCGACGACCTGCGGAGGATCGTGCTTTGCGAATAGCTCCAGCCATATCTTGAATTCCGGCTTTGCCCATAGCTCGTGCGTTGCGCTCGATGACGGCAAGTAAAGCAAGCATTCCCACGAACGCTACGAATGCTGCGATGTAGTGAACTCGCAGCAAGACGACTAAAAGTACGAGGCCCAGCACCAGACCAACGGCGGCCAATCGCACAGTTTTCGCCGAATGGGTATACAAGCCCGACGGCGAAACCGCTTGCGCGAACTTTGAGTCGTTCTGCAGCTCTTCTTCAATTTGGCGCAATATGCGTTGCTCGTCTTCGGACAATGCCATGGTTTCACCCCCTGCTTTCACTGATCTGTTTGACTGATCGTCCTCATAGTCTCACAGACTGCACGACCTAAGGCAAAGCATCCCCAGGTTTTTCTTCACTCGGACCCCACGGGGATTGTCCCAACTCGCGTCGACCGGTCGCAGCCAAAGAACTTGCGGGATTGATCGAGTTCTTTCCAAACTTCTCCCGAATCTCGTCGACCGCCTGACTTGCGGGACTCCATTCGCGTTCGAGATCGGCACTCGTCCGAACAGTCCCGGCCGACTGTTCGCTACCATCCCCACCAAAATCGAGTAGCGACAACTGCTCAACGGGCTCGACAAATCCCGACACGCTGACTCCAATCAACCGGATACCGATCGTTGGGTCAATCTTCTCGATCACTGGATCAAGAGCTTTTACCATTGCTGGAGCGCTTGCCAATGGACTGCCTGGCGTAATTGAGCGAGCGATGGTTTCAAAATTTGAGTACCGAATCTTGAGAGTCAAAGTTCGGGCAGCGCAGTCGTGCGCGCGCAATCGCGACGACACTGCATCGGTTAATCGAACAATTTCACGACGCATTGCAACTCGGTCGGTGATGTCGTGCGAAAAGGTCTCTTCATGTCCGATTGACTTCAAGTCACGTGCTGTCTGAACAGATCGGTCATCAATCCCATTGGCAAGGGCAAAAAGGTGACGCCCGTGAGCCTTGCCGACTGCGCGGACCAAGGTTTCCTCACCTAGTTCAACAAGATCACCAACCAGGCGAACTCCGAGCCGCTCGAGTTTCGCCAAAGTCGCCGGGCCGACTCCCCATAACGCCTGAACTGGCAATGGATGCAGAAAATTCAATTCTTCACCTGGCATGATGCGCAAAACGCCATGCCCTTGGTTGATCCCGCTACTCGTTGGGATCGGTTTAGCTTTTTTGGAGGCCAACTTGGCGATGAACTTTGATGTGGCGACACCTACTGAACATGGGAGATCAAGTTCGTTCTGTATTTGTTCTTTGATCTTCCAACCAATCGCCGTACCGTCACCGAAAAGGTGCGCAGAACCAGTCACGTCGAGGAAAGCTTCATCGAGAGCAATTGGTTCAATGAACGGCGTGAACTGATTAAAAATCGTATGCACTTGAGTGCTGACTTTTGAATACTCGGCGTAGTCGCCTGACAAAAAGACTGCTTGCGGACAAAGTCGTCGAGCTTTCGATGATGCCATCGCGGAAAAAACTCCATAACGGCGCGCCTCATAATTTGCTGCCGCCACGACTCCTCGTGTGCCTGCCCCGCCAACGACAACTGGCTGTCCGACTAATTCGGGGTGCCGTCGCATTTCAACCGAAACAAAAAAGGCATCCATGTCGACGTGGAGAATCGTGCGGTACTCGCTCATCACGTATCCATCACACAGCCATCATGTATCCGGCACGCATTGATCATGCACGTCGAAAACGCCGCAGAACACGATCTTTGAACCACAACTTCACAACTAGGCCGAATGCCTCGCCAATGATGTGATGGGTCAACTTTGATTCGCCCACGACACGATCAGTAAACAGAATCGGAACTTCCACAATACGACCGCCGCATCGGACGGCTCGGTGCGACATCTCAACTTGAAAGCCATAACCTTCGGCTTCAACACTTGCAAAATCCATGCGCTCAAGAATGGATCGCGAGTAGGCCCGATACCCGCTGGTTGCATCGTTGATCGCAAGACCCAACATGCCTGCGGCAAACCGGTTACCCCAGCGTGACAAGAAACGTCGCAAGGATGGCCAGTTCTCAATTTGACCACCCGGAATGTACCGACTCCCGAGTGATGCGTCAGCTCCCATATCGACGGCAGAAACGATGGCCGGCAAATACATTGGGTTATGCGAAAGGTCGGCATCCATCTGCACACAAATCGTCGCACCTAATTCAAATGCGACGGCGAAACCGTCGCGATAGGCCGCGCCAAGTCCAGATTTGCTGAGTCGGCGACGGACCTTGACGAACCCCGGAAAACCTTCAGGGAGACCTGCAGCAATCTCGTCAACACAATCGGCAGTTCCATCTGGACTGTTGTCGTCAACGACCAAAATAGATGCATCGGGCAAAACATCCATGACTCCGGCGATCACAGTTGCGATATTGCCAACTTCGTTATACGTCGGAATCACCACGACAACACGTCGCACTGAGAGAACTTCGCCGTTAACCGAACCTTGGATCACGCCAAGAGCCTACGATGTAGACGTGACCAATGAACGTCCACTCTCGGCCCTTCCGTCGCCTCTGGCACGAATCCTCGCCTTTTCCTCCATTCTCGTTGGGGGCCTTGCAGGAGCGCTCCTCGGCTACAAGTTGGTTGATATTCAGTACGACGGCACCAGCACAACGCCGCTTGGACTCGGACTCGTCATCGGGGCGATTACCACCGCAGGTGGAACTGCGGTGATTGCGGTTCTCGTTCTACGAGCGAGTGGTGAATGGCGCGATTTCGGAGATCGTCGCTCGCTCAATGATCAGTGATGAGCGCCGAATACATCGCTCTCATGAATGTCGCGGCTCGTATTGCCCGTCAGGCCGGCGACTTGGTTTATGCCGGCCGTCGCGCTGGCGCAGGAACGGTACAAACAAAGTCGTCAGCAACCGACATGGTGACCGAGTGGGATGCGGCGAGCGAACAACTCATCTTCCAACAACTCGGCCTTGTGCGACCCAATGATTCGATTATCGGCGAAGAGGGAACTCAAATCGTCGGCACATCGCCATACACATGGTTCGTTGACCCAATTGATGGAACGACCAACTTTCTCTACAACTTGAGTGGCTATGCAATTTCGATCGCCGCCTGCATCGGCGTCGAACCTGTTGCCGCCGCGGTCTTTCTTCCCGCAACACGTGAACTCTTTGTCGCAGCCCAAGGACATGGCGCATGGCTCGGATCAAATCCGCTGCGGGTGTCTTCGTGCGAATCTTTAGACACAGCTTTAATTGGGACAGGTTTCTCGTACAGTTCGGCTCGACGAGATGCCCAAGGCCAACGCATTTCCAGATTGTTGCCTCACGTGCGTGATATTCGCCGTTGTGGGGCCGCAGCGGCCGATCTGTGTTTCGTGGCATGCGGTCGACTCGATGCTTACTTTGAAGAAGGACTCCAATCCTGGGACCTTGCCGCGGGCCAATTGATTGCGTCAGAGGCTGGCGCAAAGATTTCTAACTTTTCGGGCGAACCAATCACTCCATCAGAAGTCTTGGTGTCAACTCCCGGAATTCATTCATCGCTCATCGCGTCTTTGTGACCCGAATTCAAAGAATCAAGATAGTTGTCCCCGCCGCAGCCTTTCCATAGGGCAAGATGTAGGTGTGGGAACAAGAATCCTTGCTGTTGAAGATGATGAACGAATTCGCGCCGCTGTCAAGCTGGCGCTTGAAGACGAAGGCTGGACCGTCGACGAAGCGGCGAGTGGCGAAGAAGCGGCGATTTTGTTCCTTCGTCAGCCCGCCGATGTCGTATTGATTGACATCATGCTTCCTGGCATTGACGGCTTTGAATTGTGTCGCACCATTCGTCGCTCGAGTGATGTTCCGATCGTCATGGTGACAGCACGCGCCGACACCCACGACGTCGTCGCTGGTCTCGAAGCAGGAGCCGACGACTATCTCACCAAGCCTTTCGCACCTAAAGAACTCTCGGCGCGTATTCGCGCTTTATTGCGACGCGCCCGTCCGGCACATCCGGCACATCCGAAACTCATTTTTGGCGACCTCGAAATCATTCCCGACGAAGGCAAAGTCTTGCGGTCTGGTACCGAACTTCATTTAACGAAGACCGAATTCAGATTGTTGTGTGAACTCGCACAAAACCCCGGACGCGTTTTCAGTCGCGAACATCTTCTTGATCATGTTTGGGGCTATGGCTACTTTGGCGACGGACGTCTTGTCGATGTTCATATTCGACGACTTCGTACCAAAGTCGAAAGTGATTCTGCCAACCCGCGTCACGTAGTGACCGTACGTGGCCTTGGTTATCGATTACAGGCTTGATACTTGGTGACAATCGAGCCAGACATGATCGAGGCATCCACGGCAAACACTCGTGCTGTGAGATCGAACTTGACACAGCGGAGATGGCGCATACGACCGATGGGGTTACGAAGCCGCATCCTTCTCACGTTTGGGTTAGGCAGTTTGGCGCTCTCGCTCTTCTTGGCGCTTGCGACATTTAATTTCACGCGGTCGAATTTGGTTGATGAGCGCACGGGGAACGCCATTGATCAAACCTACGCCGATGCATCACGAGTAGTCATTGACCTGCGATCAAACCCCACCAATATCCAAACAGTTCTTGAGCGCCTCGGGGCCGATCGTCCGTTGGTCTATTTCCGCGGAACCTGGACCGGAAATGATGCCCGTTTTTCCTCGTCCGTTATCCCACCTTCGTTACTGAACGCAGTAGTGCAAAACCGACAACCAACGACGATGCGAATTGAAGTAGATGATGAACTCGTGCTGGCGGTTGGAATACCGCTTGACTCAATTGATGCTGCCTACTTCGAATTCCCATCAATTGATGATGTGCGCTCCACACTAAATAGCATCAACCTCGCGCTCATCCTGGCAGCCGGAATCACTACCCTTCTCGGGATTGTCCTAGGAACCATTGCTGCCTCACGAGCAGTGCGTCCACTCACTGCTGCGAGCCAAGCAGCTCAAGCCATCGCGGGCGGTCGGCTTGATACCCGTCTTGCAGAAACCGAAGATCCCGATCTTGCAGTCTTGACGTCTTCCTTTAATGACATGGCCAGCGCATTGCAGTTGCGCGTTGAACGCGACACCCGTTTCACGTCAGACGTCAGTCACGAGTTGCGATCACCACTGATGACACTTGCCGCCTCTGTCGAAGTTATGCAGGCTCGCCGAGATGAAATGCCCGAGCGAGCACAAGTCGCACTCGATTTGCTCGTTGCAGACGTCGCCCGTTTTCAAGGTCTCGTGGAAGACTTACTGGAGATTTCACGTTTTGATGCTGGCGGAATTCGTCTCAACGTTGACGAACTACTCGTGGGCGAATTCGTCCGTCAAGCTGTAGCCATTAGTAGCGCTCCCGAAACTCGAATTCTCGTTGCTGAAATCGCCGAAGAAATGCTGATTAAGGGAGACCGTCGTCGCCTTGCCCGAGTTGTCGCCAACCTCATCGATAATGGTCGCGCTTACGGTGGCGGCGAACTAGAAGTATCAGTGTTCGTTCCCGATGACGAAGATCCACCGTCGCAAATTTGGATCACTGTTGAAGATCATGGTCCTGGAGTTCCGCTCGACGAAAGAGATCTCATTTTTGAACGATTTGCCCGTGGTTCAATTGCCGGGCGTCGCAGTGGCTCCGAAGGTGCCGGCCTTGGTCTGGCCCTTGTCGATGAACACATCAAATTGCATCGTGGTCGCGTGTGGGTTGAAGATCGACTTGATGGACTTGATGGAGCCTGTTTCATCATTGAACTACCAGCGGAACGGGTATAGCGATGACTGCACGAAAAATCAACGCTGTCAAAGTCGTCGTTGCCCTGAGCACTTTCGCTCTTGGTGCTGTTGGTTGTTCATTCGGGCCCGAAAGCACATCGCAAATCATTCCAGAATCCCAACAACAGAAACTTGATGATTCCACTTCTTCTGACGAGGCAGAGATCGGCTTTGGCCGTGTCTACCTCCAGCGCACTGAAAGCACTGGTGCATCAATTCTCACGGGCGTGCAACGCGACATCTCGAACGACCCTTTTGACATTGTCCAGGTTCTGCTCGATGGTCCAACCAAAACCGAACAAGAAGCTGGTCTTCGAAGCGCTATTCCTGCATCAACCGCAGTACTTTCAGCGCGTTACATTGCCAGCGATCTTGTGAAGGTTGACCTGACTGCAGAGATCTTCACAGCTACGGGCGACGACCTCGTCTCTTCGATTGCCCAGATGGTGCTGACGTTGTGTGACATCACCGGCATTGAGCGCGTCCTCATTGTCGTGAACGGGCAAGTAAACGAGTGGCCCAAAGGAGACGGTTCGTTAACGTCGCAAGCCTTGACTGCATACGATTTTCCCGGTCGCGCAATCAGTAGCCAACCGTTTTATCCGGCCATTGTCGATTCACTCACTGACAAGTAAATTGCCACACTCGTTTAACCGAAAAAGACTGAGCCAATTTCATGAAATAAATCCATGTCAATGGGACGCTCTTTATTCACTACTTCGCTCAAAGCCACTGTTGTGACTCGTGAAGAACGCAACGCGACCATATGCCCCACTGCGCCGTTGTGCAATGCATCGACCGCCGCCAAACCAAAGCGCGTCGACAAGATTCGGTCATATGCAGTTGGAGTCCCGCCACGTTGCACATGTCCGATTTGCACAACTCGCGATTCGTAACCAGTTCTCTTTTCGATTTCTTCAGCAATAGCGACACAGATACCGCCGTACCGCGGTCGACCGATTTGATCGTGCTCGTATTCTGGCAACTTCAGCGAACCAGCAATTGGTTGTGCGCCTTCGGCAACGACCACGATCGAAGCATAACGGCCTCCACGATGTCGATCTGCGACTTGTTCACACACTTTTGCAATGTCAAAAGGTTCCTCGGGCACCAAAATGACAGTTGCCCCACCAGCTATTCCGGCGTACAACGCGATCCAGCCCGTGTCACGTCCCATGAGTTCAACCACCATGACTCGGTCGTGACTCTCAGCCGTCGTATGCAGTCGATCAATTGCATCTGTCGCAATTTGAACTGCCGTGTGAAATCCAAACGTGAGATCAGTTCCATAAACATCATTGTCAATGGTCTTTGGAACACCCACGATCGGTAAACCAGTTTCACTGAAGATCAACGATGCAACCGTCAATGATCCGTTCCCACCGATGACGATGAGACCATCAAGTCGCTGATCGGCAAAACATTTGTTCACACGATCAACACCGTCACTTGAGTCATAGGGACTTCCCCGACGAGTACCCAAAATCGTTCCACCACGCGGCAAAAGCCCACGGACGTCGCTTTCCTGGAGCGCTATGTAGCGCTGCTCCATCACGCCGTCCCATGAATCAAGAAAACCCAAGAATTCATCGTTGTAAGCCGACGCGCCTTTGCGGACAACTGCTCGAATCACCGCGTTCAAGCCTGGACAATCTCCCCCGCCTGTCATGATTCCGATGCGCATGATCCCAGCCTAGGCATGAAACAATGGGGCCATGGCTTGGGATTCAACAAGAACCGTCAACTGGGCACGACTGATCCGTGAATGGATTGTGTACGCAGTCGTCATGGCGGGTGTTTTCTTGATCTTCCTGCGGGACAATGTCTCTGCTGGTTCAGTCGCGGGACTCGCAGCGTCATTCCCGATGTATCTGATCTTTGGCGCAGTACTCGCCAAGATGGGTTACCAGCGCAAGACGCTCAGTGATCTGCGCCGTGAAACACCTGCTCGCGCTCCCCGATCGAGTCGGCGATCATCAAGCAGTAGTAATGCACCGACTTCACAACCAAGTCGAAGTCGTCCCGCTCCAACGAGCCGAACAACGACTGGTCCTTCACAGTTTCGCCCAAACAAGCGCAAAAAAAGATAACGATGCCCGACTCTCGCTACATCATGGCCATTGACGCTGGCACTACTGGCGTTCGGTGTCGTGCTGTTTTTGTTGATGGCCAAGAAGTCATCGCGGCATATCGCGAATTCACGCAACACTTCCCCGAACCTGGCTGGGTCGAACATGACGCTGAAGAGATTTGGAGCGCTGTCGTTGAAACCTTCAATGAAGTCGTCGCCAAAATTGGTACTCCACTCGCCATTGGCATCACTAATCAACGAGAGACCGTCGTTGCCTGGAATCGTTCGACCAGCGAGGTGTACGGACGCGCCATCGTCTGGCAAGACCGACGCACTGCTCCCATGTGCGAACAACTCACCGCCGATGGCCACCTTGAAACTGTGCGATCAATCACCGGTCTTGTACTTGACCCATATTTCTCGGGCACAAAGATGGCATGGATGTTGTCCCATGGAGTTCCGCTTTCTGCAGATTTGGCGCTCGCGACCATTGATAGTTGGATTCTTTGGAAACTGACACACGGAGAAGTTTTCGCAACCGACCCATCTAACGCCAGTCGCACAATGTTGTTTGACATTCGCTCATTGACATGGAGTCCGACAATGAGCGAACTCCTCGGCGTTCCTTTGCAGTGCCTCCCTGAAGTTCGTCCATCAAGTGGCCGTTTCGGAATCACTGCATCACCAGAGGTACCAACTGGTATTCCCATTTCCGGAATCGCTGGCGATCAACAATCGGCGTTATTCGGACAAACGTGTTTCGAAGCTGGAATGACCAAGAATACATACGGTACGGGAAGCTTTATCTTGATGAACGTCGGCACAAGTTGCCCTGAGCCAACGCCCGGAATGCTCACGACTGTTGCCTGGAGCCTCACGAATCCAGATGGCTCAATCACATCGACATACGCCCTCGAAGGTGCCATCTTCGTCACCGGCGCCGCGGTTCAATGGCTACGCGACGGACTCGGAATCATTTCAACATCGGCAGAAATCGGACCACTAGCAGAGTCCGTCAGCGACAACGGCGGCGTCTATTTGGTTCCTGCCTTCACCGGCCTCGGAAGCCCCTGGTGGGATCCTTACGCCAGAGGCACCCTGATCGGCATTACGCGCGGAACCAATCGCGCCCACATCGCTCGAGCAGTTGTTGAGGCGATGGCTCTACAAACTCGAGATGCTGTTGAGGCAATGCAACAGGCAAGTGGAACACAGATCGCCGAACTTCGCGTTGACGGCGGGGCCTCAGTCATGAATCTCCTCCTCACACTTCAGGCAGATCAACTCGGTATCACAGTGCGCCGACCCATCGATCAAGAAACCACCGCGCTCGGCGCCGCGTTTCTCGCTGGACTAGCCGAAGGTATCTGGCCGTCACTTGATGCGCTCAGTCAACGCTGGGTGTGCGATCTTGAAGTGGTACCGCACGAACCTGAATCAATTGAAAGAATTCTCAGCGATGCCCTGCATCAAACTTGGCTGAGTGCAGTGACTCGTTCACGCGACTGGGCCGAACAGGTGATTGATTAAAACTTTGCCAGCGCCGAACTCACTATGCGCGCTATCAAAGTGAGATGTTGACGCTCACGAAGACGGAAAGCTCCGCGTTGACGACCAACCACGATGACCGCATCAAGTAAATCGAGCGGCGCCCAAGCCACATCAGCTGGCGTATGTTCGTGTTCTACATCGCTCGCAAGATGACTAATGCCTCCGAGAAACGCCATCACCCATGGCAAGTCAGGAACGTCTCCCGATACCGCTAGCGGTGTCGGCGCTCCACGAGGAACAACGGTGCACCAATCTGCTTCAAGCATGTCACGCACCAACTCACACGCTGCTTCAGTCCGCTCATCATGAGGTGTCTCCATGATTCGCGCTGCGGTATCGAGAGCTAACACACTTTGGTCGGGTCGATCTTCGGCAATCCTGTGCACATCTTCGATCGCCACGCCTTCGACGAGGCTCACATGGGAAATCAATTCTTCAAGACGAAGGGCACTGTCTTTTGCTGAATCGTCAATCGGCAATGTCACGATCAATTCGTCGATCGCCATGCCAGCTCCACGTTCGAGAATCTCAATTCCGATCACGTCACCATTTGCTTGACCAATAGCTGCTGCCACACGACCGAGTGTTCCTGGAATATCAGGGAGCCACAGACGTAAAACGTAAGTTTGCACGCCTTGACACTAACCAGTCAGGTGGCAACGTGACGTGAACATTAGATGTCTGAAATGTGAGCATATTCGGGCAACAGGGCCGCCCCGATTGCCCCTGCTTGTTCAGCAAATTTCGCAAGTACAAGTTTCGGGTGGGGTCGCAACTCAGGTGAATACAGCAATTCACCAAACCAACGTTGAATCGGTTGGAGAAAAAGATCTCCCGATCCTGCTAACCCTCCACCGATTACCAGCATTGACGGATCAAGCAGATTAGTGAGGTTTGATAATCCGAGGGCCACCCACCGCGCGAACTCATCAACAATCGCCAAGGCTTCGTCATCACCAAGAAGTGCCGCTTCGCGGATATGTTCACCACGAATATTCGTACTTCCACCGGCCAAAGTTTGAACCATGTGGGCGTGTCCGCGTTCGGCCGCCAACGTACCGAGGTAAGCCAAGCCATTGCCTGATGCATACCGCTCCCAACATCCCCGTTGTCCGCACACACATTTGGGACCCGAGGGATCAACAATCATGTGTCCGATTTCGCCGGCGAAACCATTCGTGCCGCGTACTAAGCGTCCACCAGATACGAGTCCTCCACCAATGCCCGTACCCAGTGTTACGACAACAACGTCGTCAACACCTTGCGCCGCACCAACAGACCATTCGGCAACTGCAGCACATGTCGCATCATTTTCAACCGCAACGTCGACGTGCAAAATGTCTCGCAAAATTGGGCCCACCGCAAAATCAGCAATATCGACCAAATTGGGAGCCGCCCGCAACACACCTTGTCGGGTGACTAGCCCGGGGACTCCGATACCTACCGACTCGACCTCGCCTAATTCACGAACAATAGAAACGAGGGTTTCAATAATGTCGTCAGCACCCTCGGGCGTGTCGCGACGCACCTCGTGCAGTACTTGTCCGTCTTGCCACACCACGCCAAGGCATTTTGTTCCCCCGACATCGATTCCAGCGCGTCGCCCCGTCGTTACAGGCATATCGCTGACTTCACTGTGCAGATTCGGCTTGAACCTTCAACTCTTTAACAGTGTTGAGAATTCGAACTTCTGCTCGACGCTTGACAAAACCTGGAAGTGGAACAACGAGCTCAATGGACAAGTTGTACGTCAGAACAACGCCACCCGAATTATCGGGAGAAAACATATATGCACCATCGACCGCGCGCATGATGTCACCAGAAACCATGTGCCACGACAAACGCGCCGGAGCCGCGCTGTAGTCATAGGACAAGGTGTAGTGCGTGCTGCGACCAAGGGCTGAAGTACGGAATTCAACCTGCGTTGCCCGTCCCTCTTCGTCGCGTGCAAGAACAACTGCCGATTTCACGTCCTTAGCCCAGTCGGGGTAACGCTCAAAGTCGGTGGCGATAGCCCAGCAGTTTTCGTGTGGAGCTTGAATGGTGATCGTCAGTGACGCGGTGTCAGCCATGACTATGTTCTAGCCGATCTGACGGTCGTCGGGGTGGCTCTCAGACGGAGAAGTCTCGCCTTTGAGCCGGCGGGCGCCGAAAGTTCCGTATGTCGCAGCCCATAATCCGTTCAATCCGAGACCCAACACCGGCACAAGAACACCGAAAGCCAAAGTCGAACCACGACTTGAATTCTCTGCACCCTCTTGCAGCGTGTTTGGACGAACCAGTGCGGTTGCGACTGCGACAACGCATTGTGCCGCCAAACACGAATGCATCACGACCTTCACTTTTTTGGGAATGGCTTGACCCATCAAGAAATACAGTTCGGCAACAGATATCTCTTGTTCACGGCTTCGTTGCACCGCAGTCCAATATCCCCAGAGAAAGGTCGCGATACCAACGGTGAAAAGAGCAAGAGCAACAACCACTCCTTGCGTCTTTGCAACACCGTCAAACACAACGGCGGCAACTATGGCCGAGATACTAAAAATCGCTGTCCCGACGACATTGGCGCGCAAAATATTGATGCCATTCATGACCAAACTCCAAAGACATTACCGAGACGCTCGGCGAGCATTTCGTAGGAAAATTCTTGCACAGCCCGTTGGCGTGACGCCTCACCCATACGGCGACGCAACTCAGGATCGTTCAACAGGGTTTCGATATGCGACGCCACGGTCTTGACATCTTCTGAGTCATCCACCACAAAACCAGTTTCGCCATGAGCGACGGCCTCGGCGGCTCCCCCGCTTGATCCAGCGATTTGCGGAACGCCACAAGCAGCAGCCTCCACAAAGACGATGCCGAAACCTTCTTGCTCAAGACCGCCCCAACGATTGCGACACAACATGGTGTAAATATCGGCGCATCCATACAAACGGGGTAAGTCATCATGAGCAACGCGCCCCAAGAATCTGACCGGAGCATCAAGTTCGCGAGCAAGTTTTTCGAGACGCTCGCGATCGCGGCCAGATCCGGCAATCGCAAGAACCAAGTTAGGTCGCGTCGCCTTCAACGTGGCAACCGCGCGAATTGCAGTATCGAAACCCTTACGAGGAACAAGTCGACTGATACCGACTATCAACTCGGTCTCGTCAGTGAAACCAAAATCGCGTCGAGCCTGTGAGCGATCTTGTGCATTCAACGGAACAAAGCGTGTGCTATCGACACCGGGCGGGACAATGGTCATCGGCAGTTCACGACCAGCTGCGTGCACAGCTTCAGCCGCTGGGTATCCACCGGCAGCAACAACATGACGCGCATGTCGCAGCACCCGTCCCAAAACTTGCTTCGATCCCGGAATACGACCAGGGACAGTCACTTCGGCTCCGTGCAAAACGACGTCGTACGGTAAATCAAGATGTGGCCCGATGATTCCAAGCGGAACTGCTGGGTCAAGAACAATGAGGTCAGCGCCGACTCGTTTGGCCATTTCATTGACGCGCTTCACCATCCAGGGGTGAGGAAGAAGTACTGACTCTTTGGTGCGCTCGATATGAAAGGGTTGGGCCGCATCAAACTCGGCGGTGCCTTCGTATGGACTTGTTAAAACTGCAAAAGAATCGGGCGGAAGTCGACGCCACCATTCCCACAGCAATGATTGAATCCCGCCAATCTTTGGAGGGAAATCGTTTGTGACGAGAAGATGCTTCATGAAGTGACCGTCCGAACGGGAATCGAGTCAATCTGCGAATACTCATCTCGTACCGATTCGTCAGTATCAACGGATAGCGACTCAACAAGGTCGCGGCGACCTAAACGAACGGCGGCCCAGAGAGCATGAAGTCGTAGTACCGGATCAATATCTACAAGGTAGTAGCGCAACATCTTTTCAACGGGACTCATCAACGAAATATCTTCGCTCTGAGCATCATTCAGTGGCGCAATGTTTCCCAGGATGATCAATGCGTTACGTCGCAACCAACGGGGATCGCGATCGGCCAAATACCAACTGCCAAATTTGTCGAGCAAACCTTCATTGGACATCGATAACACATCGATGACATCAACATATGCGCCAGGTCCAGCGACGGGCGCAGTTCGCGAATGATGCCGAGCATGCAACCTGACCGTCGGCGGGCAACTGGTTTGACAGTCATCACAGCCGTACAGGCGATCGCCGAGTGCCACGCGAAATTCGCGAGGAAAGACCCCTGGCTTTTGGACGAGCCACGCCAAGCAGCGACGTGCATCAATCACACCGTCGGCGACAATGGCCTGAGTTGGGCATTCGTCATAACACGCACGGCAGGTTCCGCAACCGTCTGGTGCTGGTTGATCAGCTGGTGTCAATACAGCGGTCGTCACAACTGAACCCAAACTAAAGAAACTGCCAGCCCCTGGGAGCAATATGTTGGCGTTCTTTCCAAACCAACCAAGGCCCGCTCGATACGCGACCTCGCGATCAACCACATTGTTTTCGTCAGCAAAAACCACAGCCCGATAGCCATCTGCACGTAAACGCAGAGCCACCTGTTGCAATGCCTGTCGCAACGGCGTGTAGTGATCGTCTTGTGCGTATCGCGCGACGCGAGCGACCATTCCTCCAGGATGTTCTGGTTGTTCCGAGTGATAACTGCGCGCCGCCACAATGATTGACCGCGCACCTTCAACTGCCGTGTTCGGTTCAGTTGAGCGAGACGGATTGCGATACGTAAAACCCATCGTGTCGCTGAGGCCACGCAAGTTGCGATCATCAATAGCGACTCGCGCTCGGCTGAGCGGAGAGGCGTCGGTGACTCCTACTCGATCAAGACCTAAATCGCGAGCAAACTGTAAGAGTGATTCGAGATACGCAGGGTCGGTGGTATCAACTGGAGGACCAGTTCGTTTACCCCGATTTCCGTTGGTTTGGCGCACGATGACGAAGCGTAGGCACCAAACCGGCCTCGGCGAGGGCACGCATGGCCCGAATTTCTGAGATATCGAACACAACCGCCATTGACTCGGCACCAATATGAGCCGATTCATCGTTTTCATGCTCTTCTGAAGCCTCTTGGAACAAGAAAGTCACGACGCAATCAGCGCAGGTATCAGTTTCACGCATCACGCACGTGCCGCAATCAATCAACGTTGAAGAGCTGTCCGGAGAGGCCAGGGAAAGCTGAGCGAGATGGATTTTGGTGCGGCGGGGCTGGTTCGGGAAGTTCATACCTCAACCATGCCCAAGGGGTATGGCACAGTGAAACGAGACCCTAGGTGGTGACTTGCCAGCGATCGGCGATGAGTTCAGCTGCCATCATGACTGGGAAATGGGTATTGGCACGCGGCAACATCGGGAAAATCGAAGCATCGCACACCCGCAAGGACTCAACACCAATTACTCGCCCCGAGGTGTCAACCACGGTCTGTTCTTGCCGGGGGTCTCCCATCGCGCACGTTCCAGCGGCATGGACATAGTCGCCCGTTCGAGATTTCAACCACGCCGCGATCTCGTGCGCACTATTGCCTAAAGCCGACAACGGGGTTCCGACATCATCAATAAACACTTCTGACGCAATGCGTTGCAAAGCCGGCGAATCAAGCAAATGCCGGGCGACCTCGACACCAACGGTTAACGCCGCGATATCGCGCTCATCGGCCAACAAATTGAAATCAATAATTGGATCAACAAGCGGATCATGAGATGACAAGGTGATCTGCCCACGTGAACGCGTCAACATCAAGGCCACACTCAACAATCCGTAGCCATCGTTACCGTGGCCCAAATGATTGATCGGAAGAAGCTGTAAATCGGCAGGCTCGAAACCCGATGTAAACCTCGCCAGAGTTGTCACTGCCAATTCGTCGATTGAACAATTCTCTTTGAGTGCAATCGTTAATGGGGCTGATGGATGATCCTGCAAACCTTGGCCGATCCCAGGTCGATCAATTTTGCTACGAAGCAGAATTGCGGGTGAATGAATTGCGCCAGCAGCAACAACGACCTCAGCTGATTCGATCAAAGTGCCGTCGGCGAGAACAACACCGACCGCACGACCATTCTCAATAGCAATGTGATCAACGAGCACGTCGCAGACAACTTGCACCTGCGAACGCTGACGAGCTCGATTCAAATAGACATCTGCCGCCGATACTCGATGACCATCGGGAGTTCGCGTCAACATTGCTGGGCCAACATCGCTACCGACAGCACCCAATGGATACGGACCTCGATGCCACAACCACCCTTCGGTTCGGCAGGCTTCAAAGAGCGCTGCACCTACGCGCGATGAAGCACCAACATCAGCTTGAGTCAGCGGAATCTCTATTCGTCGAAAATACGGTTCGACATCACGCCACGACCAACCAACACATCCGAAGTCACGTTCCCATGAGTCGTAATCTTCGACTTCGCCCCACAATCCGATCATTGCGTTGACTGCCGACGAACCACCGACTCCGCGGCCACGACCGTATTCACGGCGTTCTTGTCCGACAACACGTTGGGCTAAGAGATCGGGCCAACGACGACCTGGTTCTTCAAGTGCTGCGAAGAAAGAATGACCGTCGATACCAGCAGGAGTTTCACCTACAGCAATATCGGGCCCCGCTTCGAGCACAAGTATTGACAAACCACGACTCGACAGTCGATCGGCCAACACGCAACCTGCTGATCCAGCGCCAACCACAATGACATCGGGGCGCCGCGAATCACTCATGGATGATCTTTGTATCAGAAATCTTCGGGACGATTGGTTGATGCCGGCAAATCAGCCGTGTGCGCAGCATCGTTATAACGCACAAGACGCGAACGGCCTGGGCGCACAATCACGAATTCGGTGATTGACGTGTTCTTCGTATGAATTTCGAAGATTCCCGTACCCGACGTACGCAAAGATTGACGCAATACAGTGTCCACCACACCACCATGACAAAAAACGATTGCGGTCCCGCTACCCACTCGTTCAATCAGCGCACGAGTCGCTACTCCGATACGAATCTGGAATTCGGCAATTGTTTCTCCGCCAGGAAAAGTCACTCCGTACGGATCGTTCTCCCAATCGGGATCACCAAATCGTTCGGTGAATTCGGTGTACTTCAAACCGTCGCACTGCGGACCTGGGTCATGCTCGCCGAATTCGGGAATCACTTCAATTGAGCGCCCAGCAAACGCCGGCAAAACAATCTCGGCGGTCTCTTTGGCTCGTGGGTAGGCACTCGAAATCACGAGATCAGGCGTGAACTCCGACGTCTGTGTCCAACGATCACGCAAGTTCACAGATTGACGACGACCTAGCTCAGAGAGGCCTACGCACGAACGTGGACCACCGACAACACGGTTCACCGTGACTTGAGATTCGCCGTGGCGAACAAAAATGAGACGCGTCATGCCGGACTAGACCAGCTTTTCAACGAATGCTTCGAGCTGACGTAAATTGCGGCATTCATATGCCCCGTCGGTATGAGCGGCGTATTCACCGACGATTGAGTCGCCAGTGTTCCAGTACGACTTAGGTTCGGGATTCAACCAATAGACCTGACGCGCCTTTGAACGGATCTCTTTAATGACCCAAGCTTGTGATGCGTGATAGTTATTGCGCGCATCACCTAAGAACAACACAGTTGTCTTCGGGCCAACGTCCTTGCCATATTTGTCCCAGAAGACTTCAAAGGCATGGCCGTAGTCGCTATGACCATCAACCCACACCACGTCGGCCTCGGTGTTGACCCGGTGGATGGCTTCGCTGATGTCATCAGTGCCCTTAAAGAACTCGGTTACTTCGTCAATTCCGTCAATGAAAACGAAAGATCGCACTTTAGAGAATTGACCCTGAATCGCGTAGACCAACATCAATGTGAAGCGGGCAAACGCGGCGACGCTTCCAGAAATATCGGCGACAACCATGAGTTCGGGCTTTGATGGTCGGGGCTGCTTGAACTTTGGTTCGGCTGGAGTGCCACCGTATGAAAGTGAATGACGAACCGTATTGCGGAAATCAAGTGGTCCCTTGCGACCATGACGACGCTTACGAGCAAGACGAGCCGCCAACTTGCGCGTCAGCGGATACAACGACTTCTTTAAGGCCTGCATTTCATCACGACTGGCGTGCATGAACTCAACATCTTCTGGCAAGGGCTTGCGGAGCGTCTTGGCCATCGCCTCTGCACCACGATCGGCTACTAGGCGTCGTCGAATTTCGGCTTCAATCTCTTTTTTGAATTGATCAATACGGCTTTCGTACTCATCTTTTTCGAGGCGCTCTTCAAGTGCGGTCAGTTCACCACCGACTTCTTGCTTGCTTGCCTCCATAAGTTTTTGCAACATGTTGTCGAGGTCGAGATTGCGCAAGGTGCGGTACAAGTAATACGTGCCGCCCACAGGACGTCCTGGCTCCATGCCAGCGAAACGTTGAACCGATTGCTTGGCCAATGCACGCATGAGACCTTGATCGCCATTCATTAAGGCCTTCATCAACATCTGAGCGATTTCTTCAGGAGTCAGACTGTCCATTCCCCCAGACGAGCCTTTGCCTTCGCCTTGCTGTTGCTGCATCTGCTCTTGCATCTCGCGCCACATTTGCTCGAGTTCATCTTCGGTACCTTCACCGATTTTGTACTCGGGCCCGCGCATTGAGAAATACACCTCAAAAACAGTCTCGAACGAACGCCAGTGGGCGCTGTTCTTGACCATCGTTGCTCCGAGCGCGTACTTGAACGCGTCTCGATCTTCAAGCGGAATGTGCCGAACCGCTTCCATGGCGTCAAGGTTCTCCGTCAACGAAACCGGCAAACCGGCGTTGCGAAGTTCCTGAACGAAGCCAGAAAGAAGATCAAGCATGAGCGACAGACAACCGTTCTGGTCAGGTCAAGCCGACAGAAAGTTCTTTGGCAGCTTTTGCGATATCGGACTGATACTTGAGAAGAACGTGCAGGGTCTCTTTGGCAGTCTGAGCATCGATTGAATCGATGTTCAACAACATCATGGTGCGAGCCCAATCGAGGGTTTCGCTGACGCTGGGTGCCTTCTTCAAATCGAGTTGGCGGATACTGCGCACGATGCGCGCGACCTGATCGGCCAAGTTCTCGGTGATGTCGGGGACCTTCGCCAGAACGATTTCTTTTTCGCGTTCCATTGATGGATAATCAACGTGCAAATACAAGCAACGACGCTTGAGGGCTTCTGACAGTTCACGAGTGTTGTTTGACGTCAAGAACACCATCGGGATCTGTGTGGCGGTGATGGTTCCGAGTTCAGGAATCGAAACCTGATATTCCGACAAGATCTCAAGCAACAAGGCTTCTGTTTCAACTTCGACACGGTCAACTTCGTCAATCAACAGCACAACGGGGTCTGGTGCGCTAATGGCTTCAAGAAGTGGACGAGTCAAAAGGAACTCGCGGCTGAAAATATCGTCGTGGACTTCACTCCATGAATCACTATTTTTGTCGGCCTGAATGCGCAGCAACTGCTTCTTGTAGTTCCATTCGTACAAGGCCTTTGATTCATCAAGACCTTCGTAACACTGCAAACGAATGAGCCGAGCCCCGAGCATTTCTGCGACGCTCTTGGCCAACTGGGTCTTACCCGTTCCAGCCGGTCCCTCGACCAAAATTGGTTTTGCCAGGCGATCAGCCAAGAAGGCGACGCCTGCAATGCCGTCATCGGCGAGATAGTTGACGTCCTTCAGGCTGTCACGGACCTGCTGAACAGAAGAAAAACGATGTTCCATGTCATTCACCCTACAAGTTGGCACCCAAACTCAAGAATTCAGACGCTCGAATGAGCCAATGTCGCCTATTTCACGCCCTACCCTGTACAACGATGAATAGCGAGGGGACGCAATCAGGGGACGATGCCATCATCGTTGATCCCACGCCTTCATTTGGTCAGTCAATTCCGTCAACGAGCAATAATTTGTTGCGAAGTAATGCCATCGTTGCACTCGGTACCGGTCTCTCGCGACTGACCGGGATGTTGCGAGTGATCGTCTTTGGTGTCATCATCGGGCAAACCGCACTCGCCGATGCATACGACGGTGCCAATAACTCCCCCAACGCGGTGTACGAACTCCTTCTTGGCGGAGTGTTATCAGCAGCGCTCGTCCCAATGTTCACCCGCATGCTCGAAGATGACGATCGTGATTCTGCCGAAGCCGTTGTCGGAACAGCCATCGTTGCCTTGACATTCATCACTGCGATTGCCGTGTTTTTTGCACCGTGGGTTTTCCGAGCGTTTTCTCTCAATCCCGCAGACGGAATTGATGCCAATCAATTCCGCACCGTCGGTACTGCTTTGACGCGAATCTTTTTGTTACAAATCTTCTTTTACGGTGTCTCAGCAGTTCTTGGTTCGTTGCTCAACGCACAACGACGTTTCTTCGCTGCCGCATGGTCGCCACTATTAGCCAACATCGTTATTATCTGCACGCTTTTGTACGTCCCGATTTTGTTACATCATCCCGATGACGGGATTCCCTTAGCCGAAGTGTTGAACAGCCCATCATTTCGCTGGCTCCTCGGTCTCGGCGCAACGGGTGGCATTGCATTGCAAGCTCTCATTCTTTTGCCCGCGATACATCAGGCGGGTCTCAATTTCCGCTTTCGCTTCAAACCCCGACACCCTGCTGTCAAACATCTCATCCGACTTTCTGGGTGGACATTTGGGTATGTCATGGCCAATCAAGTCACCGTGATCGTCATCAAGAATCTGGCCCAACCCGGAAGTGGTGGCCAAGATGCCTTCACCAAGGCAACCACTTTCTTTTACTTTCCCCACGGTCTGTTAGCGATGAGCATCGCAACCACTTTCATTCCTGAAATGGCCCGAGCCGTCGCTCGCCGTGATCGCGATGCATTTGTCGAACGCACTGCCTTTGGTTTACGCCTCGTCGGCCTCTTGACATTCCCCGCAGCATTCGCTTTCTTAGTGATGTCTCGACCAATCATTGGTGCACTTCTTCAACACGGCGAATTCACGGCAAGTGCAGCAACGACGACGTCACGAGCATTGGCGGGCTTGTCGCTTGGCCTGGTCGGATACTCAATTTATCTGTTTGCACTTCGAGGGTTTTACGCCCACCAGGACACCCGCACGCCGTTTCTCATCAATCTCGTCCAAAATGTTTTGAACGTCATTTTGGCTTTCGCGCTCGTGGGCTCTTATGGCGTACTAGGACTCGGCCTTGCCTTCGCCATTTCGTACGTCATCGGAGCAGTTGTCGCGCTCTATGTCTTGCGGATCAAAGTCCGCACCTTCCCAGTCGTTGAAGTTCTTGCCAGTTTGGCGCGCATGTTGGCCGCAGCCGCCGTGATGGGTGCAGTCTTGTGGCTCGCCCTTAAACCAGTTGGCGACAACGATGGCTTCGGTGCCGTTCTGAAAATAACCGTAGGCACAACCATCGGCATCTTGGTTTATCTTGGTGCACTCACGCTCTTGCGAGTCCCCGAGGTTAACGGCATCCGATCAGCCAGCCAGCGTTTGATCGCTCAGCGAAACTCAAACTCGCCTGATTCAACGGGGCAATAGAACGAGCGCATCGCGGTGCACAACAACTTGCGGGAAACCATCCTCAAGTTCATTCGATCGTCGCCCAATTGATTGAGCTACTTGAGCACTCGACATCAACGCACTACCGCGAGCAATTGCAGTGCCATCATTTGAAATGATTTCAATCGTTTCACCGGCATCAAAGTCGCCCTCGACTCGGGTGACGCCAGCGGGAAGTAATGACACGGCGCCCAGCACTAAAACATTTGACGCACCAGCGTCGATGTACACACGGCCGCTCACTTCGCTCGCAAATGCAACCCACAGTTGTCGCGCCGAGAGGTTGCGATCTGATCCATGAAAAGTCGTACCAATTGATGACGTTTGGGCGATTGCGCCAGCCACGATCTGTTGGAGAACATCAGCAATATTGGCCCGAGCAATCACCGCTCGAACTCCCGACCACGATGCGATACGCGCCGCAGAAAGCTTCGACGCCATTCCGCCACTACCGCGATTTGATCCGGACTCGCCAGCATCAACGCTCATCAAAGGGTCGCCCTCATATACATCGGTGATGAGAGTTGCCGAATTGTCCGTCCGTGGATTGGACGTATACAAGCCTTCAATATCGGTCAACAAAATCAAGACGTCGGCCTTCAGCAGATGAGACAACAGCGCCGAAATGTGGTCGTTATCGCCGAAACGAATCTCATCGTTGGCAATCGCGTCGTTTTCATTAACCACCGGGACGCAGCCCAGTTCGATAAGTCGTTCAAGAGTGTCACGAGCATGCAAGTACTGCGTTCGATCAACGAAGTCGTGCGGCACCAGTAAAACTTGAGCAGCGACAAGCCCGTGACTTGCGAACTCGGCGTTATAAACCTCCATGAGTCGGCTTTGACCAGCAGCAGCTAATGCTTGCAGAGTTCGAATGTCGCTTGGACGCTCTTTCATTCCAAGTGCCGAAACTCCGGCCGAAACCGCACCCGAAGTGACAAGCACAACTTCATGACCATCGGCTCGTAATTGAGCTATTTGGCGACAAATATTTGCAATCATGGCGCGATCAATCACGCCGACATCGTCAGTCAGTGATGATGTCCCAATTTTTGCTACGACGCGCATCGGACGATCCTTCACATTTCCGGTGCATAGTCAAAAGAGAAATCACCGATCCAAACAACATCGCCCGTTACTGCTCCGGCTCGGGCTAACAAACGCGGCACACCCAACTTTTTCAAACGCTCTTCGATATACGACATCGCTTCAGGCGTTGTCACATCATTGAGGTGGACAGTTCGTTCTGCTTTGCGACCATGCACGCGAAATCCGCCATTGCCCAATTTCTCGACCCATGAACCTTCAGATTCTGGTTTCAAGATGACGCGACCTTCAAGAACTGGCAATTCTTGTCGAGCCGAGTGCACAAGTGAAGCAAGTCGACCTACAAGTTCGCGCAGACCTTGGTTTGTTATGGCCGAAATCAGCATGCCATCCCACTCATCAACCATTTCAACAGTTGCCGAATCGGTTTTTGTCCCGACGATGACCCGGGGACGTTCAAGTAGTTGCGGGTCATACGACTCGAGTTCGCGTAGCAAAATGTCGAGCTGTGATTGTGGTGAAGTGTCATCAACCGGCGCGAGGTCAATCAAAATGCACAGCACACGAGCGCGCTCGACGTGACGCAAGAATTGATGACCGAGACCTTTGCCCTCAGCAGCACCTTCAATCAGACCAGGAATGTCAGCAACAACAAATTCGGTGACGTTGTCAATGCGCACGACACCCAAGTTGGGTTCAAGAGTTGTGAATGGATAGGCGGCGATCTTTGGCTTAGCAGCAGAAATCACGCTGATAAGCGTGCTCTTGCCCGCATTCGGAAATCCAACTAAAGCGACATCGGCAATCAACTTGAGTTCAAGCTTGAGCCAACGCTCTTCGCCCTTCTCGCCTTGCTCAGCAAAGTTCGGCGCTTTACGTCGGTTCGCCATAAAGCGCGCATTACCGCGCCCACCGCGCCCACCGCCTGCAGCGATCCAACGATCTCCGTGGTTGGTGAGATCGGCAAGAACCTCATCGGTGTACATGTCACGAATCAAAGTTCCTTCAGGAACGCGAACTTCCATTGTTTCTCCGCGACGACCATGCAGGTCTTTGCCCTTGCCATGCACGCCATCACCAGCAATGCGGTGCGGGTGGTCGCGAAAAGCCAGAAGCGATGCCACGTTGCGGTCGGCGATCAGCCAAACGTCTCCGCCTTGACCGCCATCGCCACCGTTCGGACCGCCCATGGCTTCGGGGCCTTCACGACGGAAAGACACACATCCGGCTCCGCCGTTACCGGCGCGCACATTCAATTGGCATTCGTCGACGAAATGACTCATCAGGACCTCTCACTACTACCCGACCACGATACCCCCGTTGATTGCCTCACCCCCGACGTATTGTTGTGTCGTGAGCAATGAACCGCATCAACCGACCCCATCTTCGGTGCATTCCGACCCCGACATGCAAGAGCGGGCCGAACGTTGGGCGAGCACGATGACCGGCTCCGAATCACCAGTCGGCATCACTTTGGCTCACACCGACTCATGGGCTGGCACCGGGTCAACAGGGAGTCGCTCACGGGCCGAACGCGAAGAGTTTCTCGAGTCATCGCTGAGTCGTCTCGCAACCCGCTCGAGCGAATCGGGCAATCGGGCAATTCCCGAAGAAGCCGACCCACTGCGAACCTGTTTTGAACGAGATCGAGATCGTATTTTGCATGCTCCGGCCTTTCGTCGACTGGCTGGCAAAACTCAGGTCTTTGTATTTCCCGACGACCATCAGCGCACGCGACTCACCCACGCTATTGAGGTCGCTCAAGTCGCAGCATCGGTCGCTCGACCACTTGGCCTCAACGTCACGCTCACCGAAGCCATCGCACTCGGTCACGATTGCGGCCATGGGCCGGGTGGACATGCCAGCGAAGATGCTTTAGCCCCATTTATCGAAGGCGGCTTTGATCATGCTGTGTGGGGCGCCGACATCACGCTCGTTCCTTTAAACCTATGCCGTGAAACTCTCGACGGTATTCGTAATCATTCATGGAGCCGACCCGCACCTGGCACTCCTGAGGCCGAAGTCGTGAGTTGGGCCGATCGCATTGCCTATGTCTGCCACGACTTTGAAGATGCCGTTGATGCGGGGATCGTGACGCCTCATGAGTTACCAGCAATAGTGACATCTCGCTGCGGAAGCACTCGTTCGCAACAACTTGGCGCATTTATTACGTCGATGGTGCGGGCCGCAATGACCAGTGGGCGTATCGGCATGGAACCCGATATCGCCGAAGCTCTCGCTGCATTTCGAAAATTCAACTATGAACAGGTCTACTTACGACCCGAAAGCCGCCATCAAGCCGATCAAGTCATCGCGCTCTTGCGAGCACTCGTTGAGTTTTACACTGCCCAACCAATCCATTTGCCAGAAGCCCTGCGAGCCACCAGCGGGTCGACCGAAGCCCAACGCTTCGCTGTTGAGTACGTCGCCGGAATGACCGATCGCTTCGCCTGTCGCCAAGGGGCAGTTTTGCTCGGATGGAGTACCGAACAACTTCCGCGTGGCATCGACGTCTAAAAGTACGGATAATGCAAAACGACCGCCCGAAGGCGGTCGTTTGAAAACTAGTTCTTGTTGAAATTATTCGGCGGGAACAACGTCGATGACTCGACGACCCTTGCGGGTTCCGAACTGAACAGTTCCATCAACCAAGGCGAACAACGTGTCGTCGCCACCACGGCCAACATTTTTGCCGGCGTGGAAAGTGGTGCCACGCTGACGAATGAGAATGGTTCCGGCGGTGATTGATGTACCACCGAAGGACTTCACGCCGAGGCGCTGTGCGTTTGAGTCGCGGCCGTTACGTGTAGATCCGCCGCCCTTAGTCTTTGACATGGTGTCAGCCTTTCGCGATTGAGGTGATCTCGACCACCTGGTAGTGCTGGCGATGCCCGTAGCGACGGCGCTGGTTAGTGCGTCGCTTATAGGTAAAGCCGTTGATCTTGGGACCTGACGCCGAGCCGACAATGCGACCCGAGACCTTTGATCCGGCGAGTTGAGTAGGTGTGGCAAGCACGGTGTCGCCATCGACGACCAGCACGGGCGTGAAGTCCACCGAGGCACCCTGTTCGAGGCCTAGAAGTTCAACATGCACTTGCTGGCCCTCGGCCACACGGACCTGTTTGCCACCGGTTGCGATCACTGCATACATAGCGAATAGCGACTCTACCTGCCTCAACGAGGCTAAACCAACGCCTTGGTCAGGACTTATCTTTATGTCATTCATTGGGTCGTTCATGGTGTCGTTCATCAGTTGAGCAGATCGTGGTTCACGAGCATGCCGCGACCCTGGCATTCAGGGCACTGACCTGCGAAGTTCGTCAAAAGTCCCTCACCAATTCGCTTACGAGTCATTTCCACAAGACCCAGTTCAGAGATGTCAAATACCTGAGTTCGGGTCTTGTCTCGGGACAAAGCTGTCTTGAAGGCCTCGACGACTTTGCGGCGATTGTCCTTAATTTCCATATCGATGAAGTCAATGACGATAATTCCGCCAATATCGCGCAATCGCAGTTGGTGAGCCACTTCGTCGGCAGCCTCAAGGTTGTTCTGGAAGACCGTTGCTTCAAGGTTTGAGGTACCCACGTTGCGACCGGTGTTGACGTCGATCACGGTGAGGGCTTCAGTGTGCTCAATGATCAACGAGCCCCCTGAGGGCAACCACACCTTGCGATCAAGGGCTTTGTGGATCTGCTCGTGCACATGGAACTTCTCAAAGATGGGAAGTCCCTCATTGGCGGGATCGAAGTATTCAACGCGGTCAGCAAGTTCGGGGTTGAAAGCCTGGACATACGAATGAACGTCTTCAAACAACTGATGATCGTCAATGATGACGCCGCGATAGTCAGAGTTGAACTCTTCACGAATCACCCGAACCGCAAGCGGTGGTTCGCGATAAAGCAATGTCGGTCCGCTCGCCTTGGCGGCCTTGGCTTCAATGGCGTTCCACTGGTCAAGCAGACGCGTCATATCAGCATGAAGTTCGTGTTCGGTTGCTGATTCAGCAGCCGTTCGCACAATCAGTCCATGTTCGGCTGGCTTGACACGATCAAGAATTCCGCGCAAACGCTTACGTACATCATCAGGCAAACGCTTTGAAATGCCGTACGTTTTCGAGTTTGGAATCAATACGACAAACCGTCCAGGCAACGAAACTTCTTGCGTCAGACGCGCTCCCTTGAGTGCGATCGGATTCTTCGTGACCTGACAGACAATGAGTTGCTTACCTTTCAAGATCTGTTCAATCCGTGGTTCGCTATCAACAATGTCTTCCGCGTCGTACTGCACATCACCGCGATACAGAACTGCATTCTTCGGAGTTCCGATATCGACGAAAGCCGCTTCCATACCCGGCAAGACATTTTGCACTTTGCCGACATAAATGTTTCCGTGAATCTGCGCCACGTCATCGGCGGGACGGCTGACGTAGTGCTCAATCAGGCTGCGGCCTTCCATAACCGCCACTTGGGTGAGGTCGTTACGAACCTGAACAGCCATGAAGTAGCGACCGATCGGACGACCGTTGCGCTCGCGTCCCTTACGACGTTCAACGACAGCCGCATCTGAACGATCGTTGTTACGAATATCAGAGCCACCACGGGGCTTGTTGTTGCGACGACGCTTCTTCTTGGCATTGGCTGACTCGCCAGTCGGAGCAGCAGTCTCACCAGAGGTCGGAACGCCTTCGACAACAGCTTCTTGATCAGGCGTCACACCATCTTGAGCTGCAGCATCTTTGGGGGCATTCTTTTTGGCGTTTTGCTGACCCTTACCTTTGCGCTGATTATTCGGTCGAGGTCCGCCGGCGCGGGTACCACCGGGCATCGTGACGCCAGACGGCGTCGAACTCAAAGGCGGAGTTGCGGGCACCGAACTCGGACGAGTGTCGCCAATCTTCGGACGTGGAACCAAAGCTTCGGTCGCCGCTTCAACATCGGCGCGACCTTCGTTCATTCGCTCGGGCAACTCAAAGTCATCTTGCACGCCAGCAATCGGCGCCGACACATGAGGCGCATCGTCGTATGAATCATTGTCGTCTGAATCATCGTCGCCTGAATCATCGTCATCAAATTCTTCGTCGTCTGAATCATCGTCGTCGTCAAAATCTTCATCGACTTCGCCATCAGAATCAGCTGATGCGCCCTGGGGGCGAGGACGATTACGGCCGCCACGCGAACCCCGACGACGCTTCTTATGGGCGTTGTTGGCCCCAGATTCTTCGTTGGGTTCGCCGTTGTCGTTGTGCTCGCCAGTATCAGTAGATTCGTTGATCTCGCTGACTGCTTCTGGTTCGTCGCCGGGCTCGGTAAATAGTGGCTCGTTCATGTTGATGTTCCTTTCTCATGCGCACACCTGAGGGTGCGCAGGGCGGCCGGTCAGCACGTCAACGCGCTCACCGTCTCGCTCAATCCATTGGTTGATACGTAGTACCCGATTGAGGTGATCCCAGGGATTAATGAGCGGATCACTACCGGATACCAAAACTTCGACTAACTCGGTGGGTCGAATCCCTCGACCCGAGGTGGTGAGCACTGCAACAACTGCATGACCAACGGATTCACCAATCCAGTCAGCCGGTAACGATGACATCAGTTCGGCATCAGCCGAACGGAGTTCTAAAATTCCTGGACGAATATTGTCCAAGTGTTTTTCTCCCTTGCGTTCGCGCATTAGCAGCACCTCGGCGCTGTTGTTCACACGTTCAATAGCGGATTCAATATCTGATCCATCAACTGGTTCTGCGACCAGCATGAGCCAGGTCGTCGCAACGACACCCTCTTGCAAAGAAACCTCGGTGCCAGCACACTCACGGATGCCAGTCACACTCATACCTACGGGAAGACTCGCTGACAGCTGATCGGCAATTGAGTCGAGATCATCAACTGTCACCCCCGAATTTGGGTCGAGGGTGATGTCAATGAGTTCAATCAATGATTCGGCGCCCGTGGGAAGAGCTAAACCAAAAGCCATTTTGGGTCGCGGCGTAAACCCAACTGACATCGCCACAGCGATGCCCGCCTTACGCATCGTGCGTTCCCACATGTGCGCAACGTCGCGGTGACCCGTAAAGCGAATCTTTCCTAATTTTGAATAGCTCACGCGAATCTTCATGGTGCACCCACGCTTGATTTGCTGCGCAAGGTGACAGGAGTAATTCCGCCTCGCGACAAATCTTGGCCAGTCCCCTGGCTGCCACCTGCCGGCGGAATCGGTGACGCCACGATGTGTTCAAGACCGTCACCAGTGCACACACCGCAGTCATAACACGGAGTCCAACGGCAATCTTCAAGGCCGAATTCGTTTAATGAAGCACGCCAGTCTTGCCACAAGAAATCTTGATGTAAACCAGCCGACAGATGGTGCCACGGCAAAATTTCGTTCTCGTCGCGATGACGAGTGATGTAATAGTCAGGCGACAATCCTTCGGCGGCCATCGCATCAAGCCAACGATCAAGCTTGAAATGCTCTGACCACTCTTGGAAGACTCCACCATCGCGCCAGACGCGTTCGATCACTGCACCGATGCGTCGATCGCCACGGCTGGCCAAACCTTCGGCTAAAGACGCCGACGGGTCGTGCCACTTCACATTGACACCTTTAGTTTTTGTAGCGGCATCGCGAACTAAACCAATCTTGCGACGCAACTCGGGAACGCCGTTTTGGCCAAACCACTGAAATGGCGTATGCGATTTCGGTACGAATCCGCCAATACTGACCGTCACATTGGCGCGACCAGTATGACGCTTCCCCACTGCAACGCATCCAGCCGCTAAATCGATGATGCCTTGCGTGTCAATGTCGGTCTCGGTAGGTAATCCCGTCAAGAAATACAACTTGGCTCGCGACCAACCCGAAGCAAAAGCCGATTCGACTGCTCCATATAGATCTTCTTCGGTAATGAGTTTGTTGATGACTGTTCGTAAGCGCCAGGTTCCGGCTTCAGGCGCAAAGGTCAATCCACTACGGCGTCCACCCGCAACTTTGGCAGCAAGACCAACCGTGAACGCATCAACGCGCAACGACGGAAGACTCACTGTCGGAGCACCACATGCGGTCGGATCGGGAACGATTGATGCAATGACTGATTCAATTCCGCTGAAGTCGGCAGTTGACAGCGAGGTGAGGCTCACTTCGTTGTATCCAGTGCGCTTCAAGCCATCAACGATCATTGAACGAACTTGCTCGGCGGGACGTTCGCGAACCGGTCGTGTAATCATGCCGGCTTGGCAAAAACGACATCCGCGAGTGCAGCCTCGGAAAACCTCAACCGCAAGACGATCGTGAACGACCTCAGTTAATGGAGCCAGCGGATTGCGCGGGTAATCCCAATCGCCGAGATCAGAAACGGTGCGCTTCATCACTCGCTCTGGGACACCGGCATACAAAGGTTTGATTTCACGAATACGGTCACCGTCGTACTCGACGCCATAGAGCGACGGGACGTAGACCCCCGGAATCTGGGCAAGTGCTTTCAAGACCGCCAAACGTGAACCTTCAGTGCGCCCCGAAGCTTTCCATTCGCGCACGACTTCGGTGATCTCGCCAATGACCTCTTCACCCTCGCCCAGAACGGCGACGTCAATAAAGTCGGCCATCGGTTCGGGGTTGAACGCGGCATGACCACCAATCATCACAATGGGATCAGTAGGAGAACGCAACCCGGCGCGCACTGGCACGCCAGCCAGGTCAACCATATTCAAAAGGTTGGTGAACACCAGTTCAGACGACAAATTGAAGGCCAAGATGTCGAATTCGCCGGCGGCACGATGAGAGTCCACCGAAAAGAGAGGAATTCCCCGCTCGCGCATCAGGGCTTCAAGGTCGACCCAGGGCGCGTACGTACGCTCAGCTACGGCGTCGGGGCGCTCATTCAGAATCTCGTACAGGATCTGCAGCCCTTGATTGGGCAGGCCGACCTCGTACACATCGGGGTAAGCGAGGAGCCAAGCCACTTTTCCGTGGCCGTGCTGAGGAACTATCGCTCCATCTTCGCACCCGATATAGCGGGCTGGTTTGCGCACCCGAGGAAGAAGCGGCTCTAACCGCGACCACAGGGATGTCATGACTTGCGAATTGTACCGTCAGACCGCCAAGTCGGGTCGCTTATCGCTACAGCCAGCCTGTGGATAAGCCCACCTCGGCTTCCCTGTTCAGCCTTATCGCATGCGGCGCATATGGATACTCTCCACAAGACCGATCATGATCGCGAACGAGACGAGCGATGAACCGCCGTAGCTAACAAAGGGCAACGGCACCCCCGTCACGGGCATGATTCCCATGGTCATCCCGATGTTTTGGAAAACATGCCACAAAATGACCCCAAAGATGCCGGCACAGATGTACGACCCGAATTGGTCTTTGCTCAGGTGACCCACTCGCCAGATCCGAAACAACAGCAAGCCAAATAGTCCGAGAACGACTCCCCCGCCGATCATGCCGAATTGCTCGGCGATTGCCGAAAAGATGAAGTCGCTTTGCTGCACTGGGATGAACTTGCCATTAGTGAGCGGCGCATCGAGGTACCCCTTGCCAAACCACCCACCCGTCGAAACCGCACGCTTGGCGTATCTAACCTGGAACACGTAGCGCTCGAGGTCTTTGTCGGTTGAGTTTTGATTCACGAATGCGGTAATTCGCTTCAACTGATATCGGTCGACGATGCCAGCAACGACAGCCGCAGCCACGGTCACAATTGTCAAAAAACTAATCAAGGCCAAGTAGCGCAGTCGTGCCCCCGCCATCACCAAAATACACAGCGCTCCGACAATCAACACGAATGCCGAACCCAAGTCGGGTTGCACGATGATCAATGCAGTCGGAATTCCAACAATCACCAATCCGCCAATGAACTTCGAATAACTCATCACCTCATCACGCGATTCGCTGAAGTACGCAGCGAGCGCAACGAGCACTGCGGGTTTGGCGAATTCGGCGGGCTGGAAAGCAATAGGACCAAAGTCAAAGGAGAGTCGGGCACCACCCTTGAGTGCACCGACCGATAGCACCATCAACAATGCGATAATTGAACAGCCATACAAAAAATAGGCGCGCTCGCGTAAAACTTGATAGTCAAAGGCCATCACGATGACCAGCACGACCGCTGATGCAATCAAAAAGGTCACTTGGCGAACTGTGAACCAATACGGATCTGCATCAACTTTCCAATATGTTGCGCTATAAATCGCAAATGCACCAATAACACCAAGCAGTACCACCGGGGCCAGCATTGTCCAGTCGATATTTCGTCGTGGATCTCCGGGACCAGAACGCATATTTCCGAGACGATTTTGTGGTCGCCGATTGAGAATTGGATACACCATTAGTCGCGACCACCGTACGCTGCGCCACCCAAACATCGATTACTTGGCAATGAGCGCTCGGGAGCTGCCACTGTCGCGGTGATATCAAGCGGATTTGACGGAAGTACGTCGGCAACTGTTGCTGCACCAATCGTCGCCATGAACATGCATTTCACGACCGGTGCTGCTGCCTTCGATCCGTATCCACTCTTTTCAAGATACGCGGAGACAACCCATGGCTGATTGGCATCAAGACTAAAAGCGGCAAAAGCTGACGAGTCGTTCCAAGGCAAGCTCGCAGCGCCCTGCGCAGTTCCGGTTTTACCAGCAATCGGCAAATCTTTATATGGGTAGCTCGCGAAAAGTCTTTCGCCCGTTGTGCTGTGATAGAAGTCGTACTCAACGCCAGGACCAGTGATCACGCGAGTCAATCCACGCACAATTGGGTCAAGGACTTCTGGCTGAATACTCAAACTACGGATCGTGTCTTTAGTTCCGAGGTTTAATGCCACGACCGCTTTCGTCAGGTCAGCCACCCCCACTTGATCAGAATTAGGTGTTCCTGGTTCGAGCAAAGCCAGGGCGATCAATGGTCGGTTGACATCACCACCATTGGCGAGGGCCCCATACGCTTGCGCTAACTGCAACGGTGAAGCCGCCAAAAGTCCTTGCCCCACCGACAACTGAACGTTGTCCCCGACCAGATAATTTGTGCTTTCGCCTTCCATCAAGACGCCACTCTCAACGAGCTTCTTTTTACTTTCTTTATCTGGTACTCGACCAGCCGATTCAAACGGCAAGTCAATACCTGTCGAACTACCGAAACCGAACTTGCGAACTTCTTCTTGCAAAATCGGCTGACCACCGCGTTCGGAGAAAATTTCTTCACCGATTTTGTAAAAGAATGTGTCAGAAGAAACAGCTAACGCATCTTCAACATTCACTTTGCCGTAACGACATGCGTAGTTGCCACCTCCACACAATGCATTTCGGTAGATGCACTTGATCATCTGGCATGTTTCTTTATCGATACTGACCAAGGTGTATTCACCTTGGTCGAGATAGTAATAATCTTCACCGCCTGGCAATTGCCCCGTATCAAGGGCAGCAAAAGCTACGAACGGTTTAAAGCTTGAGCCCAAGTTGTATTGACCCTGAATTGCCCGATTCACCAAGAGTGATTTGTCAGGATCGTCGGTCTTTGGAAAAATCTCCGAGAACTTGTCACCCGAAATTCCCGAGTTAAACCAACGATTATCAAAGGTCGGGTAACTCGCCAAAGCCATTACTTCACCGGTTGAGTAATTCATCATGACAACTGAACCTGCGGGAGCCTTTAAGTTTTGACAATCAGGAAACTGTGGTTTAACCGACTTACGCTTTTCGTCTTTAGCTTGACAGGTTTCAACAAAACGACGCAGACGGAGTTGCGTCTCTAATGCTTGCTCGGCAAATTGCTGCAAGTTGAGATCGACTGAAAGTTGAAGATCGTTTCCGGCGATTGGTTCGACACGCTCAACTACTTTCAGAATCACTCCGCGCGAGTCAACCTCGTATTTCACATATCCGGGTGTTCCACGAAGATAACGCTCGTACACCTTCTCAACACCGAATTGACCAACTCGTTCATTGAGGTTGTAGCCAAGGTCGAGATACTGAGCACTGTCGTTCTGGGTGATGGCACCGAGGTAGCCAACAATATGCGAGGCGACCGGGGCAAAGGGATAAGCGCGCTTCCATTCGTTCGTGACATCAATTCCTGGAAAATCTTCGCTGCGTTCGAGCAGATACATCGCGGTGTCTTCGCCGACGTCTTCTTTGATCGGCAGTGGAAGTAACGGACTATATTTCGAGCCCTTTGGTTTGCCGTCAGCACCGAGAGGTCCGGCGTAGCGCGTTTCTAAATCGGTCACAGTTACTTGCAGAATTGGCGCTAATCGGCCAAAGATTTCCAGGCGGTCGGCTCGATCGCGCAATGCCTCCCACGCCACCGTCACCGTCAGCATCTTTTCGTTGTCGGCCATGATCCGTCCGTAACGATCAAAAATTCGACCGCGTTCGGGCAGCAACTTCTGGGTGCGCGTTTTGTTTGACTGGACCTTTTGTTCAAGTGCAGGAGCGTCAACAACTTGCAAGAACCACATGCGCATACCCATCGCGCCAAAAAGCACCATCGCGACAATCCCAATAGCTGCCAAACGACTTGAGCGCCGGTCAGAAGCCATTGCAATAGCCTGTCACAGGTTGAGCAACGAGTGTCATCACCATCAGAGGAAGACCTCGGCCGGAGGCGCTAATCGCTGACTGCGTCGTATCGCCAGTGACCAACGCGCAATGGGAACGACCAAAAAACTGAAGAGTGCGTTTGACAACGCGACCACGATCATCACTTTGGTGAGTCGCGATGACAGCCACCCCTCGACACCAATCCAATTCGCCACGATCGGCAACACAAAAGTCGCCAACCCACTCATCAAACCAACTACCAAGGCATTTAACCATTTCGGATTTTCCAGAGCGCGTGAATGCAGATATCCAGCTCCCCATCCGGCGGCTCCGTATACCAAAGCCGAAAGCCCAAGAGGGCTCGTTAACACAAGATCGAACATCAAGCCAAAAACAAAACCTGCGAGCGCTCCATTTTCAGAACCGCCCGCCAAGCCAGCCGCTATTGAAAGTGCCAACATAATCTGCAGAACGACACCGAAGATCTTTACTTCAGCGAAAAAGGTTGTTTGCAAGGCCAATGCGGGCAAACCCACAAGGATCAATCGCGCGACGGGCTTGTTGACGAAATCAATCACGGGGCACCGGTCGCGACGGGCTGATACAACAAAACGCGCACAAAGT
>Ga0255111_1000010_pt1 | contig 53504 bp, 55 predicted proteins | sample Law_Yuk_RepA_8h_FD_188472 | JGI IMG/M metagenome (GOLD analysis project Ga0255111, IMG submission 188472) | Freshwater microbial communities from St. Lawrence River, New York, United States - Law_Yuk_RepA_8h | ecosystem: Environmental > Aquatic > Freshwater > River | place: USA: New York... | reverse complement strand
TTTCATGGGTAGGGGGTAGGCCCGATATTTCGGGGCGAGGGCCCACGGGAGTCAACGGTGTCCCGCAGGTGCATTCTTGCCCCTTCGCCGTAAATGCCGCTAAGTAGGCGAAATGAGCCAAAACCTGCGCTTCGTCACGACCGCCAACGCCTTGAAGGAAGAATACAAAGGACGGACCAATTACTGGCTCTGTCGGCCAGGCGTGACCGAGGCCAAGGCCCTCCAAGTCTGCGAAGCCACCTTGCCGGCCGGGGAAGGCCATAACTTCCATACGCACCCGGAGCTCGAGGAAATGATCTACGTTCTCAAAGGAGAGGTGGAGCAGTGGGTCGAAAAGGAGCATCGCATCCTCAAGGCGGGCGAAAGCGCCCACATCCCCGCGGGCCTCGTGCACGCGACCTTCAATAGCTCGGCGGCGGACGCCACCATCCTCGCGATCCTCTCGCCTGGCGACAGCCAAGGCCCCTTCATGGTCGACGTCAGCGACCAGGAGCCCTGGAAGAGCCTGCGCGGCTCGCGATGAAATTCACCCGCGGACACCTCGTGCTCGCCACCTTGGTGGCGTTGTTGCTGGCGGGCATCATCGGTCCGTGGCTCATCTGGGGTGAAGCTTTTGACCGCTCCTTCAGCTTGGCGGGCACGCTCGCTTGGCTCCGGGCGCTCGGCCCGTGGGCGGCGGCGGGCGGCGTGGGTTTGTTGGTCGCTGATATCGCGTTGCCGATTCCCAGCACGATCGTCATGTCCGCGCTCGGGGCGACCTATGGCTTTTGGTTCGGTGGCCTGCTCTCGATCTTGGGTTCGATGCTGGCCGGGCTGACGGCCTACGCTTTAGCCCGCTGGGCGGGTCGACCGGCGGCGATCTGGATCGCCGGCGAAGACGGCCTCGCCCGCACCGAGGAACTCTTCGCCCGCGGCGGAGCCTGGCTCGTCCTGACCTCGCGATGGCTGCCGATCCTGCCGGAGGCGGTCGCCTGTTTGGCCGGCTTGGCGCGGATGCCCTTCCGCACGTTCTGCTGGGCCCTCACCGTCGGCAGCGTGCCCCTCGGCCTGACCTTCGCGTGGATCGGCACGTTGACGGAAGACCGCTCCGGACTCGCGCTCGCCTTGAGCGCGGGCATCCCGATCGGCGCCTGGCTGGTGAGCCGACGCTGGCGACGCTGAACTACTGGAGTTCCCGGAGGCGTACGCCCCGATACCAGACGCGCTTCGCCTCGTCCTGGAACCCGACATGGCCCTCCGCGGGGCGATCCTTCATCGTGGATGCGTCGAGCTTCAGGACGATGATGCGCTGGCCGTTGAAGTCGACGTGGAGCAAACGCTCCTTGAGCGTGAGGGTGTAGCGATTCCACTCCCCGGCCGGCTTCACCATGTTCTTGGCCGGGCCCATCGCCTTGATGATCCCACCGCAGTCGTGATTGCCGGGCGTGGCCAAGCCGTGGGTATCGAGGATCTGCAGTTCGATGCCCTTTTCCACCGGATTCAGCGGATCGGCGACCGCGAAGAAAACGCCCGAATTCCCCGTGGGCTCGATCTTGAACTCGAGGTCGAGGACGAAGTCGCGGTATTTCCTTTCGGTGAAGAGATAGGCATCGAAACGCTTCCAGCCGGTTTCGCCGGCGCGCGGCTGCAACGTGATGGAGCCGTCGGTCGCGTAGACCCAATTCCCTTTGGTCCGCCACCCCGCCAGGTCTTTGCCGTTGAACAGGGCGGTGAAGCCGGGCGCGTCGGCCGCGGGATGCGTCACCGCGATCGCCGGAACCGAAACCGGGTAGGGATCCTTGGCGGGAGCCGCGCGGAGGATGGCGGCGAGGCCGCAGAAACAGAGGAGGGTTTTCATTTCAGAGCGTCAGGAGAGCCGTGGGGCAAATCGGGGGATCGAGCCGGCCCGTCAGCGCCGCGCGGATCACGGCTTCCGAACGCGGCACCTTGCCTTGGAAAGCCGGTTGCCCGTTGACCGTCACGGTCACGGGTTCATCGAGGTTGACGAGCGCGTCGCTCAGGCGGAGGGCCGTGCCCTTCGGGACGTCGCCGGTCAGCGTGATGGCTTGACCGCGCACGGTGGCCACGAGCTTTTGGCCCGGCTTGGCGACTTCCGCGGGCACCTGCAGCCAATAGAACTGCGCATGGGTCACGCCCGTCTGCACCCACACGACCTTCTTGGGCCAAGCGGTGCGGGTGAACTTGGCCATCCACGGCAAGGCTTCCGCATCCTTCAGGCCCATCCAATGCGGCAGCCCTTCGTAGACGCGGCCGAGGTGGGCATAGCCCTCGGGATCCTCCTGCTGCAGGCGACCAAATTCGGCGATCTTCTCGGCGACGACCTTGTGGCGGTTGTACGCGGTATCGGCACCGCCGACGAACATCGCGAAGGGCAGGTTGCGCACCCCGAGCGTGCTCACGCCGTTGGTATGGCCCGCCATCATCGCGGCCGCGGCGAAGCGGTCGGGCATGCGCGGGGCCAACTGCCAGACCCCGTCGCCGCCGGCGGAGTAGCCCAGGAGATAGACCTTCGCCGGATGCACGCCGCGCACCGCCACGAAGTCGTCGATCAAACGGGCGAACATGGGATCGATATGCCCTTCATGCCAAAGGTTCCAGGTGTTGGTCGGAGCGCGCGGCGCCACGACGATGCCTTCCGCCGGCGCATAAAGACGTATCTGATTCTTCCACTGCTGGTCATTCACCGCCGCTGGGGCGCCGCCGCCGCCATGCATCGAGATCCACAGGCTGCGTTGCCCCTCGGGCGCGAGGTTGAATTCCTTTTCCAACCAGCGGAGGGATTTGTCGCCGAGTTTGAGCTCCTTCGCGGCGACCTCGGGCGCGCGCGCTTTCTTGAGTTCCTCCGTCCGCTCGGCGGCGATCGCCGCGACGGCCGCTTCCGCTTGGCTGCGGGTGAGGCCTTCCGCGGCCGGCAGGATGGCGGCGGCGAGGGTAAGCAAAAGCACGTGGGGCGACAGGCAACGCATGGGGATACCGTGACGGGGAAGCCCCGCGGAGGCGAGCCATCTTCGGCATCGACCAACCCAATGTCATACCATTTATATGACAACATCATGGTCCGCCCCGCCCTGCTCAGCCTGCTGCTCCTGCTGTCCGCCTGCCAGGCCATCCCGCAGCACCCCGCCAACCTCGTCGTCGAAGGCGTTCCCGCCATCACGCCCGAGCTGAAGGCCGAACTCGAGCCTTACGCCAACCTCGGTGGCGCCGGTTTCCGCGGCTGGGCCACCACCCAGCGAGCCATCTTGGTGACGACACGCACCGGCGACGCCTCCCACCTGCACACGATGGCGGCGCCCCTGGCGAAGCGCACCCCAGTCACCCGGGGACCCGACACGATACGCAGCGGAAAGTTCCAGCCCAAGGGCACGCGCCTGCTTTATTCCGTCGACAAAGGCGGCGATGAGAACTTCCAGCTTTGGCTGACGGATACGGCCCACCCTGAGCAGCCGCCCCGGCGCCTGACGGACGGCAAATCACGCAACACCGATGCGACCTGGTCCAAGGACGGCACGTTGATCGCCTTCAGCTCCAATCGGCGCAACGGCAAGGATAGCGACATCCTCATCGCCGATGTCCGCGGCCTCGCCGAGCCGCGCGAACTCGTCCGCCTCGACGCGGGCGGCTGGTCGCCGGTCGACTGGACCGCGGACGGCAAGTTCCTGCTGGTGCGCCAAAGCCTCGGCAACGCCGCCTCGCGCCTCTGGACCGTGGAAGTCGCCACGGGCAAGCGCACGCAAGTGAGTCCCAAGGGCGTCGCCTGCCTCTACCAGCAAGCCGTCTTCGCCGAAGGCGACCGGGCGATCTACGCCCTGACCAACCATGGGTCCGACTTCCTTTCCGTCATGCGCCTCGAGGTCGCGACCGGTAAACTCGCGCTGCTCGTACCCGACCCGAAGTGGGACGCCGAAGAACTCGCCGTGTCCTCCGACGGCAAGCGGCTCGCCTTTGCCGTGAACGTGGAAGGTTTCTCGCAGCTCCGCTGCTGGAACCTCGAGACGGGCAAGGAAATCCCGGTACCAGCGCTCAAACCCGGCGTCCTCAGCAACCTCGCCTGGCGGGCGGGCAGCCACGAGCTCGGCTTCACCCTCAACAGCGAAGACTCCGCCAGCGACGCCTGGTCGCTGGACCTAGCGGCGGGGGCGCTCACCCGCTGGACGAACCGGACGACGAAGCCTAAGAAAGAGATCCCCGTGACCCAGCCGGAAGTCGTGCGGACGCCGAGCTTCGATGGCCTGAGCATCCCCTCCTTGGTCTACTACCCGGACGCCAAGAAGTTCCCGGGGAAGCGCCCGGTGCTGATGTTGTTCCACGGCGGACCGGAAGGCCAGTCGCGTCCCGGGTATCGGGGTTCGGCGCTCTATTATCTGAACGAACTCGGCGTGGCGCTGGTCTACCCGAACATCCGCGGCTCGACCGGCTACGGCCGCACGTACCTGAGCCTCGACGACACGATCAAGCGGGAAGATGCGGTCAAGGACGTCGGCGCCGTGCTTGATTGGGTCGCGAAATCCGACCGCCTCGATGCCAAGCGCGTCGCGGTCTACGGCGGCAGCTACGGCGGCTTCATGAGCCTGGCCTGCCTGACCAACTACCCCGAACGCTTCCGTTGCGGCATCGACAACGTCGGCATCGCCAACTTCGTGACCTTCCTGCGGGACACCGCGGATTACCGCCGCGCCAATCGTCGGCTGGAGTACGGCGATGAACGCAAGCCCGAGGTGCGCGCGTTCCTGGAGCGCATCTCGCCCGCGAACCACGCCGACCGGATCCGCGCGCCCTTGCTCATCATCCAAGGCCGCAACGATCCCCGCGTGCCCTTCACCGAAGCGGAACGCATGCGGGACGCCATCCGGGCCCAAGGCGGGCGCGTCTGGTTCGTGATGGCGAACGACGAGGGCCACGGCTTCGCCAAGAAGTCGAACGCCGACTTCCAGTTCCAGTCGACGGTCCTCTTCCTGAAGGAGAACCTGCTGGACTAACGGGCGGGCTTACTCGTGGTCGCCGTGGCGCTGCATCCGCTCGCCCCACGCGAAGAGGATCATCGACACCAGGAAGACCGCGTGGATGATCGCTTGCCAGAGGATGACCTTCTCGTGGCTGGCGGTCATGGGCTTATCGGCCGAAGCCGCCGAGGTGATGTCGATGAAGCTCTTCAGGAGGTGGATGGCCGAGATGCTCGCCAAGCTACCCGCGAGTTTCACCTTCAGCGTATTGGCGTTGATGTGGTCGAGCCAATCCGGGCGGTCGCCGTTTTCGCCGAAATCGATCCGGCTGACGAACGTCACGTAGCCGCCGACGACGACCATGTTCACGAGGTTGGCCACCATGGAGATGTCGACCAAGGAAAGGATGCCCAACATGATGGAGCTCTCCGTGGCGGTCGCGAACCCGGCGAGCAGGTGGATCAATTCCTGGACGCTCTTCCACGCGTAGGCGATGGCGGCGAAGATCAGGGCGATGTAAATCGGGGCCTGCACCCAGCGGCTGGCGAAGATGAAATACTCCAGACCATGCTCCAGCTTTTGCAGGACACCTTCGGACTTCGGGTCGTTAGCCATGGCGGGAGAATTGGCATTCTTTTCCCACCGTCAAGCCATGGCGACGTCAGATGCCGGCGCTGGCGGCGGCCTCGCCGAGCGGACCGGCCTCCGGATCGCGCAGGTAGGCATCGGCCTTGGCCGAGACAATCACGCCGTAATTGATCGTGCCCAACCAGCCGGACATGATGATGCCCACGCTGCCGGCGTGGTATAGCCCGCCCACTTGTTCGGGCAGGCCCATCGACACCTTGAGCCCTTCGAACTTGGTGCCGAAGGAAGTACCCCCCACGTGGCGGACGTAACGGTTGACCGTGCGCGGGGTGGCCGCCTCGGCATGGTCGACCTTGGAGCGGATGTCGGGGATGAACTTCTCAAGCCCGCGGAAGGATTCCTCGATGACGCGCGCCTTATGCGTCTGGTAGTCGGCCTCGGAGAGGTTGGCCCAGTCTTCGTAGCGCTGGTTGACGGAGGTGACGATCGCGTAACGCGGGATCTTGGTGTGCGGACGGGTGTCCGGGTAGTAGACCGAGTACGTGCGCGAGGTCGTATGGAAATCGATGAGCTCGCGGCTGGAGAAGGGCTTCGCCTCCGAAGTGAAGACGAGGTCGCCGATGTGCGGGATGCTCTCGCCCGACCGGACGCCCATGTAGACCTGGCAGGAGGACGTGTTGACGCGGACCTGACGGGCCTGCTCGAGGAAGGCGCCATCGAAGGCCGTGGCCTCCGCCAGCTTCAGGACGGTGTCCTTGATGTTCGCGTTGGAGACGACGGTGGCGCACGCCACTTCGGCCTCTTCGCCCAGCCGCGTGCCGCGGAGCTTCACCCCGACCACGCGGCGGCGGCCCGAAGCGTCCTTCTCGACGAGCACCTTCTCGACGAGCACGTTGCGGCGGATGTCGACCCCATTGGCCTTCATCTCCGCCGTCATGAGGTTGATCATGGTGTCCGTGCCGCCTTGGAAGATGAACACCCCCTTCGACATGAAGTTCGAGAAGACGATGCCGAACGTGATGGCCGGATCGTCGAGGGTCGAACCGTTGGCGTAGGCGATGGGTTCGAGCAGCAGGCGCTGGATGTCGGGGCGGCCGGGGAAGAACTGCTCGAAGAGCTCGCGCGTCGTGCGCGGGTCGTTGTCGTAGTAGTTCATCGAGCGGAGGTGCGCGAAGAAAGCCTCCACGGTCTCGGCGGGAATGCGGAACTGCTCGATCATGATCCGCGTGAAGTCCGCGCGGTCGAACGTCGTCCGGACGTCGAAATCCGGGTTGATGAACCGGACGTCGTGCAGCTGGTGGATGCGGTCGGAGATTTCCTTCGTCCAGTAGCGGCGGGTCGACTTGATCATCCCATGCGGGAAGCCGTGCAGGGAGATGTCGAACACGTGGCCCCCGGCGCGCTTGAAAAAGGTCGCCAAGCCTCCGAGCTGGTAATGGTGCTCGAGCAGGAGCACCTTCCGGCCGAACTTGGCCAGGTTGTTCGCGGCCGTCATGCCGCCCAGGCCGGCGCCAATGACGACGGCGTCGTAGCGGGGGAGCAGGTTTTCGAAAGGCGAAGGCATCGGAAGGGGACTGGAAGAAGGAAACGGGCGGAAGGCAAAGCCGAAACCCGCTTGAAGGTCGCCCTCAAGGCGTCCGCAGGCTCCAGCCGGCCCGCTTCCTCGACAGCACCACCGGCCGCCCGAACAACTCGGCCAACTGCGGCCGACGCAGGACCTCGGCGACGGGGCCCGCGGCCAATTTGGCGCCCGCCCGCAAGAGCAGCGCGTGCGTGAAGACCGGGACGATCTCCTCGACGTGGTGCGTCACGAGCACGATGGACGTGCCCTTGGCCACCGTCGGCAGTCGTTGCAGCAACGCCAGGAAATCCGCCCGGGCGGCGGGGTCGAGGCCGGCGCACGGCTCGTCCAGGATGAGCAAGGCGGGGCGGCCGATCAACGCCCGGGCGATGAGCACGCGCTGGCGCTCGCCTTGGGAGAGATGCCCGTAGGGACGGGCTGCCAGCGCACCGACCTTCAACTGCCGCAGCATCTTGCGGGCGCGCGCCAAGACGGCGGCCGGCGGCCGGCGCCAAAGGTTGATGACGCCGTCGACGCCGCCCGCGACGACATGCAGGGCCGGTTCGGACGGTTGCACCATCGCGGCGACCGACGGGCCCGTCAAGCCGATGCGCCGACGCAGTTCACGCCAGTCGCTGCGACCGAACGTTTCGCCGAGGACGGTGACCCGCCCGGCGGTGGGCGCGAAATAACCCGTCAACGCCGCCAACAACGAAGATTTGCCCGAACCATTGGGGCCGAGGAGGACCCAGTGCTCGCCGGCGCGCACGGTCCAATCGATGCCCTTGAGGATGACCTTGCCTTCGCGGGCGATGCGCAGGCGGGCGACCTCGAGGATAGGCGGGAGCGGCGGCTTCATGGGCTGACGTTATTAGGCTGGGGTCGTTCCGACTTCCAAGTCGCAAAGCACCTCCACCCATCCTTGCCCTCCGCCCCGAGGTCGGCTTAAGTTCGGGCGATGCGTTGGGCGACCCCACTCCTCCTTGGCCTATGCCTCGCCGTCGCGGCGGCGGATAAACCGCCGCCGCCGCCGGTCTCGCCGGACGACTTGGCCGAGCTCGAACAACTCCGTCAGAAGCTCCGCGACGACCCATCACCGGCCCCCGTCGCGCCGGCGAAGGGCGCCATGAGCCGCGAGGACCAAGCGGAAATCGAGGCCTTGCGCGCCCAAGTCTCGGCCCGGCAAACGGAGCTCCCCGCCGGACGGCCCATCCTCGTCCAGCTGATCCACACGGAACTCGACGGCTTGGAACTGGTGATGGTGCTCGACGCGCCCGTCCCCACGCCGGTCGTCATTCAAGGCAGCGGCCACACCTTGGGACAGAAGTTCAGCGTGTACGGCACGTTCAGCGGCGCGGCCAAGTTCGAGGGAGCCTACTACTCCTTGCTCAAGACCAGCGAGCCCGTGATCAACGCCTTGGCGCCCAAGGAAGCGCCCAAGGAAGAGCCGGCCCTCCGCCCGGTCCTGGGGGCCCCGGATGGCGCCGCCGATGACAGCTTCGGCGGCTTCCAACTCAGCAACATCCTCTTCGCCGGCTTCGCCGCCATCTCGCTCACCATCGTCGCCCTCAAGGTCAAAGCCAAGGTCGATGCGATGAAGAACAAGAAGGCCCGCCGTCGCTAACGCCCCTTTCGTCCATGAAGACCGCCGCCGCCCTGCTCGCCCTTGTCGCCCTCGCCTGCGTCCCGCCGGCCGCGCATGGCGCCACCAACGCCGAAAAGGCGAAAGCCACCGCGAAAGCGGTGGCCGCTGGTGGTGGCTCGGCCGGCAGCGCGAGCACCGGAGCGAAGGTCGCGCCCACCAAGGGAGCGGAAGATCCTCCGACGCCCTTGACCGAGGCGCTCAAGGACGGGACGGAAACGCGCATCACCTGCACCTACAAAGGCGCGGGCAAGAACGCCGCGATGTCGGGCACCTACCATTACAAGCTCTGGGTCCCCGAAGGCTACTCGGCTGACCCGAAAAAGACCTGGAAGACGATCTTCATCGCCGACCCCAACGGCAAGGCCAAGCTCGGCGCCATGGGCGACTGGATCAAGGCGCACGGCTACATCGCCGTGATGCTGGAAGAATCCAAGAATGGCCCGTGGGAGCCGATCCTCGGCAACTTCCTCGCGGCCCATGAAGACGTCGTGAAGCGGATGCGCGTCGCCGAAGGCAAGAAAGTCGCGACCGGCTTTTCCGGCGGCGCCCGTGCCAGTTCCCTGTTCGTCACGCTGGTCCCCGGCTTCGGTGGCCTCATCCTCCAAGGCGCCGGCTGCAGCGACATCAATCCCGACGGCACCTATGTCACCAAGGACATCAAGGTGAAGTCGGTCGCCGGCACCTTCGGCAAGAAAGACATGAATTACAAGGAAGCCGCCCGCCTCAAGAAGTCCTTCGGCGCGCGCATCGAGGTGTTCGAGTTCGAAGGCGGGCACCAATGGGCGCCCAAGGAAATCATCGAGCCGGCCCTGACCGCGGTGGACGGCAAGCTGCCGAAGTAAACGACGGCGAGCAGAAGGGTTGCAGGGAACGCGGCGGGCGGCTTGAGTGTCGTATCCCCATGAAGTCCTTCCTGCCCCTCCTTCTGGCCCTAACGGGCTTCGCCGACGCGGCCGAACCCGCGCTTAAGTTCACCGACCCGAAGCCCCAAGCCTATAGCCTGACGCTGCGGGCGAGCGAGATCGACCCGCGTTGCAAGTCGCACCCGGAAGTCGGGTTCGTCCTCGAGGCCGCGGGCAAGCCGGCCGACACCCAAAGGGCGCTGGTCGATACGCGCGTGGCGCCGCGAGGCCAACTCGTCATCTGGCTCATGGCCCACAGCCAGCCCTTGGCCGAAAAGGTCAACGGCTACGGCCTGCACTACATCCAGGTCGCCTACGCGCGCGAGTGGTTCGCCAAGCTCAACACCGAGCCGCTCAATGACCCGCAGCACCTCGGCAACATCCGCCTCGAGGCCACCACCGGCATGGACGCGTCCAAGGCCATCGACATCCCCGGTCCGGACAGCATGAAGGAACGCGCTTACCAACTCGTGAAGGCGTTGGCGAAAGCCAACCCGCCGGGCCGCTGGGAATTCTTCCTCACGAAGGACGGCAAAGGCCTCGACTGGGAGAAAGTCATCGTCTCGGGAGCCTCGCACGGCGCGACCTCCTCGGCCCGCTTCGGCATCGCGCAGAAGTGCGCGCGCATCGTGATGTTCTGCGGCCCGCGCGACCAGCTCGATGATTGGCAAGCGCTGCCTTCGGCGACGCCCGCCAACCGTTACTTCGGCTACAGCCACGTGCTCGACGGCGGCTGGAGCGCCGACCATTACCCGCGCTCCTGGCTGCTCCTCGGCCTGAACAAGTTCGGCCCGATCGTGAATACCGACGAAGCCAAGTATCCTTACGGCAACTCGCGGCGCCTGATCACCAAGTACGACGTCAAAGGCGACGCCAACAAAGCCCACGGCTTCGTCCAAGTCGGCAAGAACCCACCCAAGGACGCCAAAGGCGTGCCGCTGCAGGAAGACGTCTGGCGCTACCTCTTCACCGCCCCGGTCGACGAAGTCGGTAAGCCCGTCCCGGCCGAGCCTGAGACCCGGATGAACCTGCGGAAGAAGAAGTGAAGCCCGTTACCGAGGCTTGCCCTCGGTCGGCTTTCTCCCGTTGGATGGTCCGACATCGCCGTGGCCATCCGCATCGACCTTCTCACCCTCTTCCCGGCCATGGCCGATGGCTTCCTTCAGGAATCCGTCATCGGTCGCGCCATCGAAAAGGGTACCCTCGGCTTCAAGGCCCACGACCTCCGCCAGTACTCGAAGGATAAGCACCGAAAGGTCGACGACATCCCGTATGGGGGTGGTCCCGGCATGCTGATGACCTGCCAGCCCCTTTTTGATGCCGTGGACGCCTTGGCCACCCCGGATTGTGAGGTCATCTACCTTTGCCCCGACGGGGAGCAGTTGACCAACCCCTTGGCCCGCGAATTAGCCCAAAAAAGCCACTTAATCCTCGTTTCGGGACACTATGAGGGTATCGATCAGCGCTTCCGGGACCGCAAAGTTACCCGTGAAATTTCGATTGGGGACTATGTTTTGACCAATGGCACCCTCCCCGCCTGCGTCCTCGTCGATTGTATCGGTCGGCAGATTCCCGGGGTCCTGGGCGAGGAAAACTCCTTGACGGGGGACAGCTACAACGGCAAGTTGCTCGCCTTTCCGCAGTACACCAGACCCGCTGTTTATGATGGTCTCGAGGTGCCCCCGGTCCTCCTAGGAGGACACCACGCCGAAATCGAAAAGTGGCGCCGGGCAAAGCAAATCGAGAAGACAAAGCACCGCAGGCCCGACCTACTGGAAGACCAAGAACACCAGCCATGAGCAACCATCCCCTCCTCCAATACGCCACCCAATCGCAGCTGAAGCCCGGCCGCGGCCACGACACTTTCAAGGTCGGTGATGGCGTCCGCGTCTCCACCAAGGTCCGCGAAGGCGACAAAGAGCGCACGCAGGCCTTCTCGGGCATCGTGATCTCCCGCAAGGGCGGCAACGTCCAGGAAACCTTCACCGTTCGCCGCGTCTCCTTCGGTGAAGGCGTCGAGCGCACCTTCCCGGTCCACTCCCCGAACATCGAGAAGATCGAAGTCGAGCGCGTGTCCCAGGTCATGAAGGCCCGCCTCTTCTACCTCCGCGACCGTCACGGTAAGTCGGCCACCAAGGTTAAGGAAAAGCGTTACGACCCTTCGGCCGCTGCCGAAGCCAAGTAAGCGCTCCCTGCGCCCTTCAAAAGCCCCGCTTGCGGGGCTTTTTTATACCCAAGGATAAAGACCTAGCCACGCAAACGACTGCAATCAGGCAAATCAACCTGCTGCTTATTAGTTACTTAGCCTGCATATAGACATTTTTAGGCTGCACGGGGGTCCTAAGTTTTTTCAAAAAACGCCGCCTGCAGGCTTGACTCCCCCTTCCCCGCCTGCGTCTTTCCACATCCCTCGTTTGGCTCGTCCAGACATCCGGAATCTCCCTCCCTCTTCTCCACCACTATGCTACGCATCCGCCTCCAACGCTTCGGTACCAAGAACGAGCCGACCTATCGCCTCGTCGTTGCCGAACAGAGCATCCGCCGTGACGGCCGCTTCGTCGAAGTCCTCGGCCACTACAACCCTGCCGCCCGCGGCAAGGCCATCCCTCTCGTGATCAACGTCGAGCGCGTCGACCATTGGGTCAAGCTCGGCGCCCAGCCCTCCGACACCGCGAAGTCGCTCGTGAAGCGTGCCCGCGCTGCCGCTGCTGCCGCTCCGAAGGCCTAAGTCCCCTCTACACGGCGGAAACGCCCACCCTGACGACGTCACACCCTGCCCACCGGCAGGGTGTTTCGTTTGGTGGGGTTGGCGGCGGGCTCAGTTTACCTTCGTCCAACCGCCTTCGCCGTTCTTCTCCAGCTTCTGAAACCCTGCTTGGGCGAGACGCTTGTCGGAAACGGCCTGCTTCATCGCGCCTTCGCCATAACGAATCGTCAGGCTCGGGGTCGAGAGTATCCGCCGGCAGGCCTCCTTCGTCACGGGGTGCTGGGTGAAGTCAGGCGCGTCCGCCGGCAGATCGACCTCAAACTCATCCCCCTCGGCCCCGTCGGCCTTGATCACGATGTAACGGCGCAGCGTCATCTTATTTCTTGGCCGTGCGCGGGTCGAAGGCATCGCGCAAACCATCCCCGAGGTAGCTGAGCGACAGCAAGGTCCCGGCAAAGACGACCGAGGGAATGAACAGCAGCCATGGGCACTGCTCCATGACGTCGGAGCCTTCCTTGATCATCATGCCCCAGGAAGTCATCGGCGACTTCACGCCGAGGCCGAGGAAGCTGACGAAGGCCTCGAGCAACATGACGCCCGGGACCGTGAGGGTCGCATAGACCGCGATGGTGCCGGAAAGGTTCGGAAGGTAATGCCGCAGGACGATGCCCGTCCGAGATTGGCCCAAGGCAACCGCCGCCTCGACGAATTGGCGGTTCTTCAGGGAACGGGTCTTGGTGCAGACGATGCGGGCCATCGTGAGCCAAGAGACGCCGCCCACCGCCAGGAAAATCATCCAGATGTTCTGTCCGAAGACCACCGTGCAAAGGATGACGATGAGCGTCAGCGGGAGCGTGCTCACGATGTCGACCACCCGCATGGCGAGGTCCTCGAAGCGTCCGCCGATTTCGGCCGCCACGACGCCGTAGATGACACCGACGAACAGCGCGACGGTCGTGGCGATCAAGCCGACCGAGATGGAGATCATACCGCCTTGCAGCAGGCGCGCGAGCAGGTCGCGCCCCAGGAGGTCGGTCCCCAACCAATGGGCGGCGCACGGGGCCACCGGGCCCAGCGCGAGGTCCTGCGCCTTGTAGTCAGGCAACAGGTGCAGGGCCGTCAGGAGGGGCGAGCTGAAGCAGAGGGCGGCGACGCCGACCAAGAACCACAGGGCGATGACCGGGGTGCGATCTCGCTGGAAGCGTTGCCAGCCGGTTTCGGTCGGGGCGGAGGTGTTGGTGAGGGCGGTGCTCATCGGCGATCGCGCGCGGTGCGCGGGTCCAGGGCGGCCTTCGCGAGGTCGGCCACCAGGTTAAGGCAGAGTAAGGCGACCGCATAGAGCAAGGTCGTCCCCAGGATGACCGGGACGTCGCGGTTGATGATGGCGGTGACGAAGAGGCGGCCGACGCCGGGGACGTCGAAGAGGGATTCGACGACGAAAGAGCCGGAGACCAAGGCGGCGGCGGCGGGTCCGAGGTAGGTCACGACGGGCAAGATGCCGTTCCGCAACGCGTGCACGAAACGCACCCGCGTCGGCGAAACGCCCTTGGCCCGCGCGGTGCGCACGTAGTCCAAGGTGTAGACTTCCATGAGCTCCCCGCGCGTCAGCCGCGCCAAGGGCGCCGCGGTGATCAGGCCCAGCGCCAACGACGGCAGCACGAGGTGCGAAACGGAACCCCAACCGCACGGCGGGAACCAGCCGAGCTGGAGCGAGAAGACCAAGGCCAACAAAGGCCCGAACACGAAAGACGGGACGCAGATGCCGATGAGCGCCAAGCCCATGGGCAACCGGTCCATCCAAGTGTTGGGCCGGGACGCGGCGATCACGCCGATCGGAATACCGACCAAGATGGCGATGAGCAAGGAGAGCGACCCGAGGATCACGGAGACCGGAATGCGTGCACCGATGATCTGGTTCACCGTCCAACCGGGATACTTCATCGACGGGCCCAAGGAGCCGTGCGCAAGGTTGCCGATATAGTTGCCGAGCTGCACGTGGAGCGGCTGATCCAATCCGTAGTAGGCTTCGACCTGCTTCTTCACCTCCGCCGGCATGGGACGTTCCTTGTCGAACGGACCACCGGGCACCGCATGCGCCAAGAAGAACGTGGCCACGACCACGACCAAGAGGACGGGGATCATTTCGGCCAGTCGCTTGAGGACGTAGATGAACATCGGGGGCAGGGCCAGCGTGGGACAGTCGAGGCGAGTTGCAAGCCTGCGGGACTAAGGCCGCTGGCCCTTGGCCGCCTTGGCGCGGCGCTCCATTTCCTCGATCGACAGAGCGTCGGGGAGCCCGTTCGCATCCGCCCGCACCCAACCCATGCGGGCGGACAAGACCTCCAGCTCCTTGGCGTTCAGTTTACCCTCGGCCTTCAGGCGGGCCTGACGCTCGGCGCTATCGCGCTCCATCTGGGCTTGGGCATCGTTCTGCACGTAAGTCGTGAAAACACCACAGCCCGCGAGCGGCAACGCGGCGGCGAGAGCAAGCAGGAGCTTCATCCGCGCAGGTTAGTCCGCGAGGTGCTGGGGGCTCAAGAGCGTACAAGCCGCCGGCCGCCCGAACCAATGTCGGCGCTGTGCGACCAACCCATAGACGGCGTCGGCCCAACGACCGGGCACCCAGCCCATCGACCGGGCCAAGAGGCCCCAAGCCCCCCCGAGGCACCTCATCATTCGGAAAACAGCGGTCGAACGAACCAGCCGCTGCGACCCGACCCACACCACCACGGTCCCCTGATCGCCCCCCCGGGGCTCACCGAGGATGCGGGCCGTCTCTCCGTTGTTCGGCGCGAAAACCATCGTTCCGCGGGCATCGCGGGCGGCGAACCATTGAGCTGTCCGATTGCACAAGGCACAGTCTCCATCAATCAAGACGATGATCGGGATGGCCTCCATGCTCCCTGAATGAGCCAAAAACCACCGGGAGTGAAGGCCTTTCGGCGTTTCCAGGCCCGAACCGCTAAAAGCGAGGGAAAGCGCTTGTCACGGGAGCCTCCGACTGCCAAATAAGCCCTTCCTACTGGCCGGAAGGGTATCCAAGTGGCTAAAGGTCGCGGACTGTAAATCCGTTCAGCTTCGCTGTTCGTGGGTTCGAATCCCACCCCTTCCACCAGCAGGACAAATTTGACGACGCTCCCGGCTCCGGGGGCGAAATCGTTAAATCCGCGTTGACTCCGAGGGCTGCCCACGGCTTCCCTACTGACACACATGGCCAACATCAAAGCTAACCAGAAGAGCATCCGCCAGACCGCTGCTCGCGCCGCCCGCAACAAGATCGTCCGCACCCGCCTCAAGAGCCTCGTCAAGGGCTTCGTCGCCGGGGCCGCTTCCGCCAGCCCTGCCGCCGTCGCTTCCGCCGCCGACAAGGCCGCCAAGTCGGGCGTCATCCATCGCAACAAGGCGAACCGCATCAAGGCTCGCCTCGCGAAGAAGTTGGCCGCGGCCAAGAAGTAAGTGATGCCTTCCGGGCCTCGCCACAACCCCGCCGTCTGCGACGCCGGGGTTTTTTTGTTTTAGGATGAGTCCGTTCCCTTCCTCCATCGGCTTCCCGTCGGGTGTCTTCGGCGAGGCGCCTTTGCGGCTCGACGTGCTCACGCACGGGCCGGGTTGGGTCGCCCTCAACAAGCCCGTCAATCTACCCAGCGACGACCACCCCTGGCAGGAGAACGCCGCCCACTTGGTCGGCGAACTCCGCGTCCAACTCCAACTCGAGAAACCGGAGATGGTGAAGCTGGGACTCAAGGAGCCCGCCGTGGCCTTCGGACCGGAACCCCAGGTCTCCGGCTTGCTCATCCTCGCCGACCGCGCCAGCACGCTCGCCGCATGGCGCGACGCCATCGGCTCTTTTCAGCTCAACTTCACCTACGACTTCATCGCCCGCACCGAAGAGGCGCCCGCCGAAGGCGGACTCTGCGATCTCCCGCTGGGCATGGACGACGCGCGCGGGCGGGCCTTCGTCTCGCACCGCCTCGGCAAACAAGCCGAGACGACCTTCCACGGCGGCGAGATCTTCAATCGCTGGCGGCGCTGGACGGCGACCACGCGCTTCCCCCGTCGCGACCAGATCCGCGCCCATGCGAACGAATGCGGGCTGCGCATCGCCGGGGAGCTGGAGTACGCGCGCTCCGGTCGCGTGACGCTCACCGACACGACCCGCCGGGGCCGCCTCAACAAAGGCGAAGACAAGCCCTTGCACCGTTGCCTGCTGCTCCACCTCGGCCGGATCCAGGGCCTCGTGGCCGGCGTGCCGATCGACCTGACCGCGCCCCTGCCCGACGATTTCGCGACCGTCGTGAAGCGCCTCGGCAAGGCGGCCTAAGCGCGCGGGAAGTCCTTGCGGAAGACGTCGTGCGTCCGCACGTAACCATCGGGGCTGTTCATGCGACCGACCGGGGCATAGCGCGCATAGTCCACGCGCCAAGTCGCCGGGTCCGCGATGCCCGCCCGCACGTGCGCCAACAGGATTTCCACGACGACGACCCGATTGTCGCCATACTTCCGGATGTCGAGGACCCGACACTCCAAGGCGACCGGGCAATCGACCAAGATGGGTGGGCGAACGCGCTCGGCGGGTCGCGTGGATAAATGCGCGTGGGCGACCTCGCTCTCGCCGGGTGGCAAGGCGCGCGCACAGGCGACCATACGGTCGGCCATGGGCTCGTCGCAAAGATGGATCACGCACTCGCCGTTCAACAAGAGATTGGCCGCGGTGTCCTTCGGCGTACCGTCGTCGCGGTCGCCCGGCGCCAACACGGCCAACGGGGGCTCCGTGCCCATGACGTTGAAGAACGAGAACGGGGCCGCGTTGACGACCCCTTGGGCGTCGACCGTCGTGACCAACGCGATGGGCCGCGGGACCACCAGCCCGGCCAGCAGCTTGTAGGCTTGGGCGCCCGGGTGCGCCGCCACATCGAAGCGCACGGCGTCCATCCTAAACCCGCGGCTGATCCTCGCCGGCGTGCGAGGCGATGGCCTCCCGGCGCAGGTAATCCTGCCGGTAGGACATGAAGAGGTAGAGGACGACGCCCACGCAGATGCAGGAGTCGGCGATGTTGAACGCGGGGAAGCGATAGCCCGGCAGATGGACGTCGATGAAGTCGATGACGTGGTCCCCGAAGAGACGGTCGCGCACGTTGCCCAGCGTCCCGCCGACGAAGAGGCCGAAAGCCAACTGGCCCCCGGCCAGTTCGCGCATCAACGGGTGGCGCCAACGCCAAACCAGGGCTAAGACCACCAAGGCCAAGAAGACCAGGAACGGGCGGACGTCATACTGCGCCCCCAGGCCCCACGCGGCTCCCTTGTTGCCGACGTGGACAATCCAAAGCCAAGGAAAGACGGCGATGGGCGAACGCTCGGGATTTTCGGAGAAGTGGTAGACCCAGTCGTTTTCGAACCGGAGCGGGAAGAGGCGCTCGATATAAAGCTTCGTGAGGACGTCGGTCACGAAAGCCACGACCGCCACCGCCCAGAAAGTAGTGTACGCGCGCACCCGCAAAGGACTGAAGGCTCCGGAGCTCAAGTCTCGGGCTGATCGTCTTCGCCGCCACCGCCGCCGGTGCCGAAACCGACTTCATCGCCGATTTCACCGAGGGGGTTGCTGCCGCGGCGACGATGGGCCCGGCGATTGCGCTCCAGCTCCTTCTGGCCTTCCAGCGAGTAGCGGGTGAAGGGGACCGCCATCAGCCGGGCGTGCGGAATGGCCTTGTTGGTGATTTCGCAGATGCCGTACTTGCCCGACTTGAGGCGCTCGATGGCGTCCGCGATTTCCTTCAGGGCTTCCTGTTCGTTGGAGATCAGGGAGAGCGCGAAGTCTCGGTCCGCGGTGTCCGTGCCGGCGTCGGCGAGGTGCTGGGAGTAGCCCGAGAGGTCACCGGCGTCGTCCTTGCCGTTCTTCTTGAGCGCCTCTTCGGAGTGGAAGGCCAAACCCTTCTGGATGGCTTCACGCATGGCGGTCAGGAGGTGGTAATAACGACGCAGTTTTTCCGGGATCTGCTTGGACTCATCCACCATGCCGCCACCCTTGCGGAAAGGATTCACGCCTCCGAGCAGGTCGGCGATCGAAGCGGCCGCGATGTTGTGCGACTTGTGGCCTTTTTCCCGGGCGGCCGTAGCGGCTTTCTCGCGCGCTTTCCGCTCTTCTTCCGGCACCCAGAGGTTCAGTTTGGCCCCTTCGCGTTTGCGCCCCTTGAGGTGTTCGAGGATGTTGTCGAAGGTAAAGAACTGCAGCTTCGCGCGCACCGGAGCTTCCAACGTGGTGGCCTGATCGTGGATGACGCGGTGCTTGTCGAGGAGTTGCTTCTGCTTCTCATGCTCGGCCTTGGTGTCCTTCTTCGCGCCCTTGACGGGTTTGGCGGACTTCGGCGCGGCGACCGGAGCCTTGGCACCCTTGGCGGGGGCAACGATGGGAGCAGGCTTGCCGACGACCTTGCCGGCCTTTGCGGGCGAGGCCTTCACGGGAGCCATCGCCTTGGGCGCAGGCTTGGTCGGGGCGGGCGTCTTCTTGGCGACGGGCGGGACCACCTTGGCGACGGGCTTCTTGACCGACTTGGCGGCAAGCTTGGCCTTGGCGGGAGTCTTGGCCTTGGGGGCGGACTTGGCGGCGGGCTTTTTAGGGGCGGGTTTCTTGGACATGAAGAGTGGTGATTAGGATTGCGGGTACTTGGCGGCAAGGGCGTCGCGGCACCGTGGAGATACCATACCGTATTTCCCGGCGTCCACAAGCGTAGGCACCCAGCGCCAAGACCTCGGGCACTTCACCCCAGGAGCATGGTCCACGGCAAACGCCAGCGGGGCCTTCGGCTCAGGCTGCAAGGTCACGGCCGAGACGATCCAAAGCTCGGTCAAAAGGCCGACCTGTTGCGAAAGGAGGACGAAATCGGGGTCGGCCGGGTCCCCGGTCACGACGACGGCGGCTTCCATCGACTGGCCAATTTTCTTCTCCTGCCGGAGGCGTTCCAAGGGGACATTGACCTGGGCGGCCAAGGCCTGGATGGCGGTGACGGCGGCGTGGGCGGCCAAACCCTCGGCATCCTCCCAAGCGGCATCGACGGCGGGCCAGTCCTGCAGGTGGATGCAGGTGGCGTCGACGTACTCGGTGCGGGCGTGCAGGTGCGACCAAGCTTCATCCGCCGTGAACGGCACGAAGGGCGCGATGAGCTTCAGGTAGGCGCGCAGGACGAGGTCGAGGGCGGTCTGCGTGGAGCGACGGAGCGGGTCGTTCGGGGCGGTCGTGTAGAGCCGGTCCTTCACGACGTTATGGTAGTTCGCCGAGAGCGTGCCCGTCGTGAAGCCCGCCAACGCGGCGGCGGCGCGGTGGAACTCGTTGCGGTCGCAGGCATCGGTGACTTCCCGGATCAGCTTGGCGGTCTCGACGAGGACCCAGCGGTCGATGGGCGTCAACCGCGCGACCGGGAGCGCGTCCTTGGCCGCGTCGAAATCATAGAGGTTGCCCAGCTGGTAGCGCAGCGAGTTGCGCATGCCGCGATACTGGTTCGAGATGGTCTCGAAGATGGCGTCCGAGATCGGGATGTCGCTCTGGTAGTTTTCCGAGGCGACCCAGAGGCGCACGATGTCGGCGCCGTACTTCTTGACGTAGTCATCGGCGGTCTGCGGCTTGCCGCTCGGGTTGTCGGACTTCGAGATCTTCTGGCGCTTCTCGTTGACGACGAAGCCGTGCGTGAGGACGGCGCGGTACGGCGCCGTGCCCTTGACGGCGATCGCGGTCCACAGGGAGGACTGGAACCAACCGCGATGCTGGTCGGAACCTTCGAGGTAAAGGTCGGCGGGCCAATGGAGGTCCGGATGGCGCGCGCAGACCGCCAAATGGCTGGAGCCGGAGTCGATCCACACATCCAGCGTGTCGGTACCCTTGCGGAGATCCTTGGGCCAAGCGGCGGGCACGGCGGCGCCGGCGAGGACTGCTTCGACGGAAGACGCCCACCACCAATCGCCACCATGGGTCGCGACCTGCGCGGCGACGTGCCGGACGATGCCGGCGTCGAGGTAGGACTCGCCGGTCGAGGGCGAATAGAACGAAGGGATCGGCACGCCCCAGGCGCGCTGGCGCGAGATGCACCAATCCGGACGGCCTTCCAAGGCGGCGCGGATGCGGTTCTCGCCGCTCGCGGGAATCCACTTCACCTGACCGACGGCGGCGAGGGCCTTGGCGCGCAGGCCACCGCGGTCGAGGCCGACGAACCACTGGTCGAGGGCGCGGAAGACGACCGGCGACTTGGAGCGCCAGCAGTGCGGGTACTGGTGTTCGATGCTCTGCGACTTCAGGAGCGCGCCCTTTTCCTTCAGCAGGCCGAGGACCGCGATGTTCGCCGGATTCTTGCCGTCGGTCTCGAGGACGGTCACGCCCACGAGCGCCGCCGGGACGCGGCCGTCGTCGGCGTAGGTGCCGTCGTCGCGGACCGGACAATAGGGCTCCAGGCCATACTTGTTGCCGGTCTGGAAGTCTTCGGGGCCATGGCCCGGAGCGGTATGCACGCAACCCGAACCGGCGTCGGTGGTGACGTACTCGGCGAGGACGACCGGCGCGGGGCGGTCGATGAACGGATGCCGGGGTTGCAGGCCTTCGAGGGCCCGACCCTTGACGCGGAAGCCATCGGTCGCGCCTTCCAGGCCGCACTCGGTCACGAAGGCGTCGCGCCGGGCGGCGGCCACGAGGAACGAACGGTCGCCGTGGCGGACCTCGACGTATTCAAGTTCCGGATGCACCGCGATGGCCAGGTTGGCCGGCAACGTCCACGGGGTGGTCGTCCAGATGACGACGGCCAAGGGGTGCGCGGGGGCGAGGCCCTTCGCCGCCGGATCGGCGACGGGGAAGGCGACCCAGATGGAGTGGGACCGCTTGGTGAGGTGCTCGATCTCGGCCTCCGCCAAGGCCGTCTGGCAAGGGATGGACCAATAGACCGGCTTCTTGGAGCGGTAGACCAAGCCTTGCTCGACGAAACAGCTGAAGCCCTTGAGGATCTCGGCCTCATAGGCGGGATCCATGGTGCGGTACTCGGACTTCCAATCGGCGAGGATGCCGAGGCGACGGAACTGGCCGCGTTGCTTTTCGATGTAGGCGGCCGAGAATTCGGCGCAGGCCTTGCGCACGCCGAGGGCGTCCAGCGACTGCTGCTTCGCCTGCAGTTCCTTCATCACCTTGTGCTCGATCGGCAAACCGTGGCAGTCCCAACCCGGGACGTACGGCGTCCGGAACCCGCGCATGGACTTGAAGCGCAGGATCGCATCCTTGAGGAGCTTGTTGAGGGCCGTGCCGATGTGGACGTCGCCGTTGGTGAACGGCGGGCCGTCGTGGAGCACGAAGGCGGGCTTGCCCGCGGCGCGCTTCTGGATGGCGGCGTAGAGGCCGTTCTTCTCCCAGTGGGCGATGCGCAGCGGCTCGCGTTCGGCGAGGCCGGCCCGCATGGGGAAATCGGTCACGGGCAGGTTGAGGGTATCCTTGAGCTCTTCGGCCATATTGTCGGTGAAATGTGGGAGATTGACCCGACTAGGCAATACCCCGCCGGGGCGGGCAGGGTGAACAGCCGGACGAGCGTGGCAAGGGCGGAGATATCAGCCCCGGAACCCCCATAAATCAGGAGGGAGCGGGGCGAGATTGACAGGCGAGGCGGGAAAGGCACGAATCAGTCCCCATGGACAACAACATGAAGCCTAAGCTGATCACCAAGTGGGGGGTCGTCGTCGACCTCACCTTGACCGTGATCTTCTTCGCCTGGATGACCACGGTGCTCGAGAAGCACGTTCCCTGGGGTGGCGAAGCCAGCCCCACCGCCGTCTTCCTGGGCGCCCTGCTCTGCTCGGCTTGCCTTTCGGGCGTGCTCTGGATGGCCCTCAGCCTGTTCCGCGTGACCTTGGCGGACCAGATGCTCCCGAAGGACGCCTCGGATAAGCAGGGGCGCTGAGGCTCCCGCGAGCCTCTCCGCCTAGGCCAGCCTCGCGCTGGCCTTTTTTATTTCGAGCCGGGCTCCACCAACACGGCTTGGATTTCCTTCCGCATCGCCTCGGCCTCGCGGACCTCTTTCTGAAAATCGGCCCAGAGGACATCGAGCTCCTCGGGCGCGGACTTCGGGAAACGCTCCAGCCAAGTCCCCAGCGTTCGCCATGCATTATGGTAGACCGGGTTTTGGCGGAGGATCTCGCGCCGCAGGGTCAAAAGCCGCGCCGCCATGCCCTGACGCACGCCCGTGGCATCGCGCTGGCGCGCGACCTGCGGTCCCGTCAGAACGACGTCGCCGGCGCCGAGGTCAAAGACGAACCGCGCGGCATCCTCCAAGGCTTCCGCGGACTCCCGCATGCCGAGGCTCACCGGGCTGCGCGTCAGCAGGAGATTGGCGCGGGCGGCCAACCACCATTCCTCCTCGGACTTCGCCAAGGTCGCCAAAATCTTCCGCGTGTCCCGCCCCTGCGCCGCCGCGATGAGGACGCGGGTCTGCTCGGCGGAGACGCCGACATCCTGCCGCAGGGCCCGCCAAAAGAGGAAGGCTTCCCGCTCCGGCGCCTTGCCCTGCAGGATATCCGCCACCCGCGCGGGCGCCGCGAGCCGGCCTTCCCGATACCAGAAATCCACCATGGCCGGACGGAGGAGAGCCCGCGTCTCGCTTGCCAAGGCTTGGGCCACCCACGGCTCGCTCGCCGTCAGCGGCTGCCCCGCCGCAAAAGCCACCCGACCCACCCAGGTCCGCGCGGCGGCTTCCGATGCCCGCTGCGCCGCGGCCGCCGGCGCGGAGAGCCGCACCGAGACGATGACTTGGCCGGCTTGGGCCCGCACGCTGACATCCGGCTGCCCCGGCAGGTCGACGATTTCCAATCGACCCTTCGCTTGCGGCACGCCGTTGACGACGCCCGGGATGGCGGGAATCGCCAAGACTTGCTGCGTGTAGCGCTCGAGGGCGGAACAGTGCACCGCGACGAAACTGACTTCCGCAAGCTCATGACCGAGGACGACCGCCAGCCCACCTTCGTTCGCGAAGATGCGCGGAGCCTCGGGCGCCGGAACCGGCGCCGCCACGGGCTCGCCCGCCGCCAGGAAGGCCCACGTAGCCAAGAGGCTCAACATCGCATCACGAGCCCGTGAAGTGGCTCTCATCGACCTCGACCGGCTCGCCGCCGGACAAGTGCAGCGGTTCGCCCAAGGGCGTTTGGTCGTTCTTCCAGATCTCCACCGTCGCAGGCGCGTCGGGCTCCGGCGAGACCCACTGCCAGCGGCCGATGCCGAGGAAAGTCATGAGCTGACCTTTATCCGGGCTCAGGCCGGGACCCGTCCCGCGGACATACGGCTTGTTGCCGATGCCGATCATCAAGTTGATCGTCAGCGCCGTGCCGCCACCGGTCGCGGCGGACACCGGGGCGACTTCGGCGGACTCGAGCGCGAGCTCTTCCTCGTCGGCTTCGTCGTCCGCGGCTTCCTCGATTCCGTCCGCTTCTTCCGCGGCGGCGGGCAGCTCGATCTCCAACTCGACCGGCTTCTTCACATCTTCGATGATGGCTTCGTCCTCATCGGCCTCCGGCTCTTCGTCGGACACCGACGACGGGCTAGGAGCGGAGGCCGCGGGAGGGTTTGCCTGCAAGGCCTTCACGTCGGCTTGGACGGCATCGAGCGCGGCGGCGAGCTTGTCCGTGGCCGCGGTCGTCTTCTGGCCGGATTTCTTCAGATCTTCGCGGAGTTTCTTCAGGTCGTCCGCCACCGAGGCCTGCTGCGTCCCCGCTTCGGTGCGCAAGGCTTTCATGGCTTCGGCGGTTTCCTCCACATCGGCCACCGCGCCGCGGACGGACACCGCCAAGGCTTCGACCTGCGTGGTCAATTCTTCGACGGCTTCCTGTTTCGCCGCGCTGCCACCGGCGGCCACCGCGGCCTCCAAGACCTTGGCCTTGGCTTCCAGGGCGGCGACGGCGGCCTTCAAGGCGTTGAGCTCCGTGGAGGCGCGCTGGGCGACCGCGGCCGCCGCGGCCTCACCGGCCTGACGGGCGGCCACTTCGATTTCGCCGACGCGGCGGGAAACCGCTTCGGTGCCGGCCCGGAAATCATCGCGCAAGCCATCGATCTCGGCGGCCAGCGCCGTGCGCAGGCGAGCCTGCTCCGCCAGCCGCTCCTTCTTGTCGCCGCCGTCCATCAGCACCGGGATGACGACGATGAGCGAAGCCCCCAAGATGCCGAAGACCGCCAAGGTCGCCTCGACGCCGTCCCGCGGATTGAGGTCGAGGCAAAGGATGGCGAGGACGGCGATGAAGTCGGCCGCCACCAGATACCATTTTTCTTTGAGCATTTTTTCGAGGTCGCGGTTCATGGAGTGGGGTTGGGGGTAAAGGGGGAACTCAGCGCGGGCGCTCGACGAAGCCGACCTTGCGGTTGACCTTGGACAGGGTGCGGAACGCCGTGGCTTGGGCCTTTTCGGCGCCCGCCTTGAAGATGGCGTTGAGCGCCTCGCGGTCCTTGATGAGTTCGTCGTAGCGGAGGCGGACCGGGTCGAGGGTCGCGACGACGGCGTCCGCGACGGCCTTCTTGAAATCGCCGTAGCCCTTGCCCGCGAACTCGGCGGTGAGGGTCGGGACATCGCGGCCCGTGCAGGCTGAGAGGATGGCGAGGAGGTTCGTCACGCCCGGCTTGTCGTCACCGGGACGAACCTCGGAGCCCGAATCCGTGACGGCCGACATCAGCTTCTTCCGGATCTCTTCGGGCCGGTCGGTCACGTAGACCGTGGAGGCTTGGTTGGGGTCGGACTTCGACATTTTCGCCGTCGGGTCCTGCAGGGACATGATGCGCGACCCCACCTTGGAGATGAAGGGGGACGGCACCTTGAAGGTCTCGGAGTAGCGGTGGTTGAACTTCTCGGCCAGATCGCGGGCCAACTCGAGGTGCTGCTTCTGGTCGTCGCCGACCGGAACCAGCTCCGCATTATAGAGGAGAATATCCGCCGCCATGAGGACGGGGTAGAACAGGAGGCCCGCGTCGACGGACTGCTGCTTCTTCGCCTTGTCCTTGAACTGCGTCATGCGCTCCAGCTGGCCCAACGGACAGAGGCAGCCCAAAATCCAGGCCAGTTCCGTATGGCCGATGACGTGGGACTGGGCGAAGAGGTGGCTCCGGGCGGGGTCGAGGCCGCAAGCCACATACTGGGCTAGGCAGGAATAGGTGTTGTCGCGGAGCTGGGCCGGGACGTGGGGGACCGTGATGGCATGCTGGTCGACGATGCCGAAATAGCATTCGTAGTCGTCCTGCATCCGACCCCAGTTCAGGACGGCCCCGAGGTAATTCCCCAGATGGAGACGGCCCGTCGGCTGGGCGCAGGTCAGGACCACCGGCTTGGCGGGCTTTTTTTCGGCTATTTCGCTCATTCCTCTGGTGCCCAGCGTGGCAAGGCACAGGCTGGGCATCAAGCGGATTGGGATGTCGGTGACGCTTGAAAAGACGGATTCTTCCGCCTAGATAAAACGACGCTCCCCCCCTTTCCCATGTTCCTCGCTCAAGTCGCCCCAGCCGCCGCCCCAGCCGCCGTCAATCCGGCCAATAAGTTCTATATCATCGGAGACCTGGACGCGGTTAAGCCGGACGTCCCCCCCAGCTGGGCGGACGTCATCCTCCACAATTTGGGCTACATCGCCCTGGCCTTCGTCATCGGCTGGATCGCCAAGAAGGCCCTCGGCTGGGCGGCCGCCAAGCTCGAGCAAAGCCCGATCGCCGAGGCCGCCATCGCCGCGGTCGGCAAGGCGCTCCCGACGCTGCTGCCCGCCTACGCCCTCCTCATCATCATCAAGGAGAACGCCCCGTACCTCGCCAACTCCGGCTGGCTCCATTTCGCCGCGGTCAGCACGACCTTCCTCACCTCGCTGGCCCACACGACCGCCGTCTTCTACCTCGTCGAGATCCCCATTGCCTGGGCGAAGAAGATCGCGGACCAAACCAACAACAAGTTGGACGACGTGCTTGTCCCGATGATCTCCACGGTCATCAAGATTTCGGTCATCCTCGTCGGCGGCTTCAAGGCGATCTCGATCGTCGACCCCAAGTCGTCGGAAGCGATCCTCGGCCTGCTCGCCGGTGCGGTCGTCGGCCTGGCCTTCGCCTCGCAGGACACCATCAAGAACGTCTTCGGTGCGGTCATGCTCATCGTCGACCAACCCTTCACGCTGGGCGACTTCATCAACATCGGCAGCCATGAAGGCAAGGTCGAGGCCTTGGGCCTCCGCTCCACGACCATCGTACTCGTCGACGGCCAGCGTCTCGCCATCCCGAACGGCGACCTCGCCAACCGCCCCATCGTCAACGTCACCCGCCGGGACTTCATCCGCGCGCAGGACCTCATCCACCTCGAGACCAACACGCCGGCGGAACGGATCCAGCAGGCGGTCGGCCTCATCCGCGAACTCCTCGCGAACCACGAGGGCTTCGACCCGCGCCACCCCCCGCTGGTGCATGTGACCGAATTCAGCGACTGGGCCGTGAATGTCCGCTACATTTACTGGTACTACCCCGCCAACGCCGGCAAGCAACTGGAGTTCAACCAGCAGCTCGTCCTCCGGATCACCGCGAAACTGCAGGCCGCCGGCATCCACCTCGCCGTCCAAGGCACCCCTCAAACCCGCTAACCCTCCCCATGGCCCTCATCGAAGTCTCCCACCTGGAAAAATCCTACGGCGCCATCCGCGCCGTCAAAAACGTTTCGTTCTCCGTCGATCGCGGCGAGGTCGTCGGCTTCCTCGGGCCCAATGGCGCCGGGAAGTCCACGACCATGAAGTTGCTCACGGGTTACCTCCGCCCCGACGCCGGCACGGCCGTCGTCGCGGGCTTCGATGTCGTCGAAAACCCCGTGGCGGCCAAGGCCCACCTTGGCTACTCGCCCGAAGGCGCTCCGGCCTACGGTGAGATGACCGTCCGGGAGTTCCTGCGCTTCGCCGCCGAACTGCGCGGCCTGACCGACCCCGCCCAACGCGTGGCCGACACGCTCAAGCTCTGTCGCCTGGAGGAGGTCGCCGGCCAATCCGTGGACACGCTCTCCAAGGGCTACCGCATGCGCGTGGGCTTCGCCCAAGCCGTCATCCACGACCCGGCGGTGCTCATCCTCGACGAACCGACCGACGGCCTGGACCCGAACCAGAAGTTCGAGGTGCGCCGCATCCTCAAGGACATGGCCGCCCGCAAGGCCGTCATCGTCTCGACGCACATCCTCGAGGAGATCGCGGAACTCTGCACGCGCGTGATCGTCATCGCCCAAGGCGAGGTCCGCTGCGACGAATCCAAGGAACGCTTCCTGCAACGCGGCGACGACCTCAATCAGGTCTTCCGCAAGCTCACCGCCTAAATCGATCTCCGACCATGACCCATAATCCCGACTCACCGACCCCACGCCCCGGCGCCGCCTTCTGGGCCGTCCTGCGTCGCGAATTCGCAGGCTACTTCCGCACGCCGCTCGCGTATGTCTTCCTCGCGGTCTTCAACGCCTTCGCGATCTCCTTGGCCTTCTTCGTGGGCAACATCTACGAAGCCGGCGTCGCCAGCCTCGACCGTTTCTTCCTGTACCACCCATGGCTCTGGGCCTTCCTCGCCCCCGCCGCGGGGGCCCGCCTCTGGGCGGAGGAACGCCGCCAAGGGACGATCGAGCTGCTCCTCACCTGGCCGGTCACGGTCTGGCAAGCGGCGCTCGGCAAGTTCTTCGCCGCTTGGCTCTTCCTGGGGAGCGCGCTCCTCATCACCCTGCCGATGGCCTTCACGGTCTGCTACCTCGGCGACCCCGACGTCGGCGTGATCGTTTCGGGCTACGTTGGTTCGTTCCTTTGCGCCGGCGCCTGCCTGGGCATCGCCGCCATCGCCTCCGCGCTCACGCGCAGCCAGGTCATCGCCTTCGTCACCGGCTTCCTCGCCTGCTTCGTGCTGGTGCTCGTCGGGTACGGCGTCTTCGACGAACTGCTCTCGGGCGCCTTCGCCACGGGCACCGTCGAGGAAATCCGCCGCCTCGGCCTCTGGCGCAACCTCGAGCCCTTCACGCTGGGCCTCATCGACCTGCGACCGACCGCCTATTTCCTGACCGTGGCCTTCGCGGGCCTTGGCCTCAGCACCCTCATCGTCGAACGCCGCTAATCGGAAAAAAACCCATGTCCCGCTCCCAAGCCTTCTTCGCCGCCCTCGCCATCCTGGCCGCGGCCTTCTTCGTCAGCCTCATCGTCGCGGTCGTCGGCGACCGCTTCGGCGGCACGCGCTTCGACCTCACCGAAGACCACACGTTCACGCTGTCGCCGGGCTCGCGCCACATCGTCGGCAAGCTCGATGAACCCGTCACGCTGGAGTTCTTCGTCAGCCGCTCCGACGTCAAGCTCCGCCCCTACCTGGAAAGCTATTCCCGCCGCGTGGAGACCTTGCTGCGCGAATACGCCGCCGCCTCCAAGGGCAAGGTGAAGCTGGTCATCACCGACCCCAAGCCCGACACCAAGGAGGAGCAACGGGCGCAACGCCAGAACCTAGGGGCGATGAACACGCCGGCCGGGGCGGCCTACCTCGGCCTCACCGCCCAGCAGGCCGACACGGTCAAGGCCATCGCCTTCCTCGACCCCACGCGCGAGAAGTTCCTGGAGTACGATCTGTCCAAGTTGATCGCGTCCGTGGCGCGCCTCGAACGCCCCAAGCTCGCGCTCATCAGCACGCTCGCGATCACGAACACGGCCCCGCAGGGCGGCGACCAGCAACCGGGCGCGGCCGACGTGCTCTTGGCCGAACTCGGCCAGACGTTCGAGGTCATCACGGTCAACAATCAGGCGACGGAACTCCCGAAGGGCGTGGCCGTGGTCGCCCTGATCCACCCGCATCACCTGTCCGACAAGCTCGCGTACGCGGTCGACCAATTCCTGCTGAACGGGGGCGCGGTCTTCGCCGCCGTCGACCCGCTCTCGCGCTACCAGAAGTTCCAGCAAGGCGGCATGCCCTTCATGGTCGCGCCGATGGCCCTCGGCGCTTCGTCCGACCCCGCCCTGCTCCGCGGTTGGGGCGTCAGCGTCGAGATGGACGCCGTCTCCGGCGACAGCCAGCGCTCCGTGCCCATCCGCGGCTCGCGTAATCAGCCGGTGCAGTACCCGCCGGCCTTCTCCGTCGGCGCGGAGGCCTTGTCCAAGGAGTCACCGCTCACCTCCGACCTGCGCGAGCTCGCCTTCATGGAGCCAAGCGAGATCACGCTCATCTCTGGTGCGGAGAAGCGCCTCAAGATGGACATCCTGATCGCCCTCAACGGCCCGACCACGGGCGCCGCCGCCACGCAAATCGCCAACGCGGGTCCGTTCGAGAAGGTGGCGCTCGGCTTCAAGGCCGACGGTCGCCCCCGCATCCTCGCCGCCTCGTTCACCGGCACGTTCACCACGGCCTTCCCCAACGGCGTCGCCGCCGACGAGAAGGACAAGACGCCGAAGGCCGGCCCCGAGCACCTCAAGGAGTCCAAGCAACCGGGTCGACTGCTCGTCGTCGCCGACTCCGACTTCATGCTCGACCCCTTCACGGTCCGCCAGCGCCAGCTGAACGGCCAGATGGTCATGGAGGAGCTGAATGACAACCTGAAGTTCGTGCTGAGCTCACTCGAAACCCTCGGCGGGTCCGATGAGCTCGTGACGCTGCGCTCCAAGGGCACGTCCATCCGCCCGTTCCAGCGCGTCGTCGCCCTCGAACGCGAGGCGCAGAAGGAATACCAAGCCAAGCTCGACGAGATCGAGAAGCGCCTCGAAGAGGCCAACAACAAGGTGAACGAGATCTCCCGCCGCAGCGGCGGCGACCTGTCCAAGGGCCTGATCATCACGCCCGAGATGCAGCGCGAGATCGATAAGTTCCAGAAGGAGGCGACCGAACTCTCCGAAGAGCGCCGCCAGATCCGCCGCGGCCTCAGCGAGGACGTGAACGCCCTCGGCCGCAAGCTGGCCATCTTCAACCTCCTCGTGGGGCCGCTGCTCGCCGGCCTCTTCGGCCTGCTCTACTTCCTCTCCCGCCGCCGCCAAGCCGCCTAAGCCATGCGTAAGTACACCTACCTCATCCTCACCTTGGCGCTGGGCCTCGGCGCCCTCGCCTTGCTCAAACTCAAGCCGCAGGACACCGCCGAGGGCGGCGCGAAGAGCCCACTCGTCGCGACCGAAATCCTCGCCCAACCGAAGAGCCTCACGCTCAAGGCCAACGGGAAAGCGACCACCATCGAGAAAGCCGCCGATGGGGCTTGGGTCGTGAAGGATAAGTTCAACTTGCCGGTGGATGTCGAAAACCGCCTCCGCCCGCTCGTCTTGGCCCTGCAGAAGGCCGAGAACCTCGGCGTGCTGACGAGCAACCCCAAGCGACTCGAAAAGCTCGCCCTGACGGACAGTTCGCTGAGCGTGACGGGCGAGAACGGCAAGGTCTTCGCCGCGGAAATCGGCAAGCCGACCGACGACGGAGCGGGCCTCTCCATGCGCCTGCAGGGCGAAACCTCGGCCATCCGCACGAGCTTCAACGGCTACCTCGAAGCCGACCCGACCAACTGGATGGATTCGGTGCTCTTCAACGGTAAGCCCGAAGACATCAAGGCCATCGCATTCACCTGGGCGGACGGGCAGCAGTCGTTTGCTCGCCCCGAAAAGGGTCAGCCGTTCGGCGGCAAGGAAGGCCCGACGGTCGAAGACGTCGTCAACGCGCTCGCGATCATGCGCGCGTCCGATGCCGCCGCCAAGGGCAACCCGGAGGCGGCCGCCGCGTTCGCCAAATCCTGGACGGTGAAGCTCGAGCTCTTCGACGGCTCCACGGTCACCGCGGTCTTCGCCAAGGGCGCCGCCGGCGCCCCCAACGAACCGCCGAAGCTCTTCACGCGCGTCAGCCACTCCGACCCCAAGCACGTCGCGAACGCGATGGGGGCGAAGGCCGAGTTCCTCTCGCAGCCTTGGCTGTCCGAGCAGCTCCCCGCCTCCCTCGCCGAATTCAAGCGACGGGTCTCCCCGCCGGCCGAGAATCCCGGTCAACCGGGCGCCCCGCAATTGGGCAACTTCCAGGGGCTGAGCCTACCGGGCGGAAACGCCCCCGTTTTGACCCCGCCGCCCGCCAAATAAGTCGGCGGCGAGCAAAAGCCCTTGCCTCCCTCGGCAAGGGCTTTTTCGTGTCATCTTCCGATGGTCATCGCCGAAGCCCAGTCCCTTGCCACCTACCTGCCGGTCCTGATTCAGGCCGCCATGGGCTTGGCCCTGCCGATCGGCATCTTGGCGGCGAGCCACCTCTTCGGCCAGCGCGCCAAGGGCAACTACATCAAGGACAAGGCCTACGAGTGCGGCCTGCCGATGGAAGGTAAGCCGCACCCGCGCTTCGCCGTGAAGTTCTACGTCACCGCGATGTTGTTCATCTTGTTCGACATCGAAGTCGTCTTCTTGGTGCCTTGGGCGCTGGTTTACCGCGAATTCCTCGCCGCAGGCATCGCCATCACGGCCGCCACGGCCGTCTTCCTGGGTACGCTCGTCCTCGGCCTCGCTTACGAAGTGAAGCGCGGTGCGCTGGAGTGGGACAAGTAAGCCCTAGTTCTTCCTTTAGTCTGGCAGGAAAGGACGCGGTGGCATAACCATCAGGTCACTTATGCACCTCCCCGCCCCGCTCCTTGCCCAAGCCACCACGGACAACGAAGGCCTTGCCGCCCTTTGGGCCGGCCTCGGCGTAGCCTTCTTCTTGGCCTACTTCGCGTTGGTCGTCCTGATGGTCGTCGCCCGCTGGAAGGTCAACAGCAAGGCCGGCCAACCGGGCTGGGCTTGCCTGATTCCCATCTACAACCTGTACGTCGAACTGCGCGTCGCGGGCATGTCCCCCCTCTGGCTGCTCACCCTGCTCGCCTGCGGCATCGGCTACATCGTCCCTTGGATCATCTGCCAAATCAAGACGGCGCAGCGCTTCGGCCATGGTGCCGGGTTCGGCCTTGGCCTCATCCTGCTGAACGTGATCTTCCTTCCGATCCTCGCCTTCGGCTCCTCCCGCTACACCCCTGACCATCACGGCCAAGCCTAAGGCCGGCGGGAGGGTAAACGAAAAGGGCGCCCAGCGGGCGCCCTTTCTGTTTGGCTGAGGTCAGACCTTAGGTTGCACAGACGCCGCAACCCGCCGGGAGGTTCAGGAAGAAGTCGTTACCCTTGTCGTCCACGAGGATGAACGCGGGGAAATCGACGACTTCGATCTTCCAGACGGATTCCATGCCGAGCTCAGGGTAATCGATCACTTCGACCTTGCGGATGTTTTCCTGCGCCAGGATCGCAGCGGGGCCGCCGATGGAGCCGAGGTAGAAGCCACCGTGCTTCTTGCAGGCATCCGTGACGGCCTGACCGCGGTTACCCTTGGCGATCATGACGAGCGAGCCGCCGTTGGCTTGGAAGAGTTCGACGTAACTGTCCATGCGACCCGCGGTGGTCGGGCCAAACGACCCGGAGGCCATGCCGACCGGGGTCTTCGCTGGACCGGCGTAATAGACGGGGTGCTGCTTGAAATACTCCGGCAGGCCTTCGCCGCGCTGGAGGCGTTCCTGCAGCTTGGCGTGGGCGATGTCGCGGGCGACGACCAAGGTGCCGGTCAACGCGAGGCGCGTGGTGACAGGGTGCTTGGATAGCTCGGCGCGGATCTCGGCCATCGGCCGGTTGAGGTCGATCTGCACGACCTTGGTGGCGTCGGCATGCTTGCGCGCCTCGGCCGGGATGAACTGGCCTGGGTTGGTCTCCAGCTGCTCGATCCAGATGCCGTCCTTATCGATCTTGGCCTTGGCGTTGCGGTCGGCGGAACAGGAGACCGCCATGCCGATGGGACACGATGCGCCGTGCCGCGGGAGGCGCACGACGCGGACGTCGAGGGCGAACCACTTGCCGCCGAACTGCGCGCCGATGCCCAAGTTGTGCGCGGCCTTGAGGAGTTCGGCCTCCAGCGCGAGGTCGCGGAAAGCCTGGCCGTGCTCGTTGCCCTTGGTGGGCAAGGCGTCGTAGTAATGCGTGGAGGCCAGCTTGACGGCCTTCATCGTGGCCTCGGCGGAGGTGCCGCCGACGACGATCGCCAAGTGGTACGGCGGGCAAGCGGCCGTGCCGAGGCTCTTCATCTTTTCGGTCAGGAAAGCGACGAGCGACTTCGGGTTCAGGACGGCCTTGGTCTCCTGATACAAGTAGCACTTGTTCGCGGAGCCACCGCCCTTCGCGACGAAGAGGAATTCGAACTTCATCCCGCCCGTGGCGGCGATGTCGACCTGCGCCGGGAGATTCGTGCCCGTGTTCTTTTCGGTGTAGAGGTCGAGCGGCGCGAGCTGGGAATAGCGGAGGTTGTTCTGCGCGTAGGCTTGGTAGACGCCGAACGACAAGGCCTCGGCATCATCGCCGCCGGTCCAGACCTGCTGGCCTTTCTTGGCGGTGATGGCCGCGGTGCCGGTATCCTGACAGAACGGCAGGACGCCTTTGGCGGCGACCTCCGCATTACGAAGCATGGCCAAAGCGACCGCGCGATCGTTGTCGCTGGCTTCGGCGTCGGCCAGGATCGCGGCGACCTGCTGCAGGTGCTCCGAACGGAGGTAGAAATTGATGTCGTGGAACGCCTGGTTCGCCAGGAGCGTGAGCCCCTCGGGCGCGACCTTGAGCACTGGCTTGCCGTCGAACTCGGCGACCGAAACGTGGTCCTTGGTGACCAAGCGATACTTGGTCGTATCGGGTCCCAGCGGGAAGGGTTCCTGATAATGGAATTGCGAGGCCATCGGCTTCCAATGAAACGCCCCGAGGCTCAGTCGCAAACGGAAACCGAACGAGGGCGGCGACTCGCCTAGGCCTTGGCCAGCGGCAACGCCGCGGGCGCGCCCAGCACCACCCCGCCGCTCACCGTGGCGCAAACCGTCCCGACCGGCAGGTCGAGGCCGACCAAAGCCAGCCCGTACGGGCCCGCGGCGGAGCGTACCTTACCGACGACCTTGCCCTCAACCGAGAGCTCTGAACCAGCCGCCAACGATGCGCCGTCGACCGAGGCGACGCGGCGAAGGATGCGCCGCAGCGAGCCCATGGACTGAATCCGGGCCATGACTTCCTGCCCCAGGTAGCAGCCCTTCGTGTAACTGACCCAGGGCTCGAGTCCGCACTCCTGCGGAAACTCGTTCGCGCCGCAATCGTCCGGAACGGACGGGACGCCGGATTGGATGCGCAGGGCCTCCAGTTCGGCGAGGGCCGCCAGGGTGGCCGGAGCGGCCGCGCCCGCGGGAGTCAGCACATCCCAAGCCGGTACGCCGTAACGCTGCGTCGCGAAAACGCGCGCGGCGCCAGCTGTCGGGATTTCGCCCCAGGCCACCCAGCGGCGCCAACCCGTGGACTCATCCGTGGCGATGACGTCGTCCGCGATCACATTGGCGGTCACCACGGCGATGAGCGCCGCCGCCGTCAGGCGCGGCGCCAGCAGCAGGAACGTACCATCGGCCTCCTTGCTCACCACCGTATGGGCGAGCACCCGACCCTTGCGGTTCAACCACAGGGCGTCGACCAACGAGACCGCGCGCAGGTCGGCCGTGCACTGTCCCTGCAGGAAGGCCGCCGCATCCTCGCCGGAGACCCGGACGACCGCGGTGTCGGCTGGAGCGCAATGGGCAGCCATCAGAGGATGAACCAGAGCCAGGCAATCGCGTGCAGCGCGAGGTTGGCGTAGATTGCCGCCATCACGTCATCGAGGACGATGCCGAAGCCGCCGGGCAGCTTCTCCAGCGCCTTGATCCCGAAGGGCTTCGTGATGTCGAAAAGCCGGAACAACAGAAACCCCAGCAGGATGAGGAGCAACGCCGACTTGCCGCCATGCACATAGGGATTGAACAGGAAGACCAGCGGCATGGCCGCAAACTCATCGAGGACGACTTCCGAAGGGTCCTTCTTGCCGATCATCACGGCCGCGACGCCGCAGATCACGATCGCCATCAGGACGACCAACGCGTCGAAGATGAACTCGTGGTGCCATCCTTTGGCATGCGCTTGCCGCACGACCAAGGCCCACCAGAACAACCCCGCCGCCGATCCCCATGTGCCCGGCGCCCGGAGCCGGCCCAGTGGGCCCAGCGTGGCGATGCCCACCATCATCCGGACAAGCCCGGCAAGTGCCGGCGATGGCGGATGAGGTAACTCGCGCCGGAGATGACCGTCAGCGCGACGGAGAGCCAGAAGAGCCCCATGATGATGATTTCCCAACGCTCGTGCCAGAGGGCGGAGAGCTTCCAATGCGTCTCATAGGCGCGCAGGCCGATGAGATGGCCGATGGCCAGGATCTGGAGGAAGGTCTTGATCTTACCGAGCCCTTCGGCCTCGAGCACCTGACCCGAAGCCGCCGCCACGAGACGCAAGCCGGTGATCAGGAATTCGCGGCACAGGATCAACACCACGCCAAAGGCCGCCAAGAGCCTTTCGCCGTCGGAGGGATTCAGGTAGCCTGCGGCCGGCAGGTCGCCGATCACCGGACCCAGCACATGACGACCAGGGAGGCAATCGGCCGCCAGCAAGGCCACCAACAGGCCGAGGATGAAGATCTTGTCGACCAAGGCATCCATCAGTCGGCCGAAGTCGGAAACCGCCCCCAGCTTACGGGCGATCCAGCCATCAAAGATGTCGGTCAGGGCGGCCAGAATGAACAAAGCCAAGGCGGCGCTGGCCCAAACCCCCGCCCAAGCGGTCCAGAGGGCGATGAGGAAAACTGCCGGGAGCCGCGCGGCGGTCAGAAGGTTGGGGATATGCTGAAGGAAACGCATGCGGGCTTGCGGGGACAATGTTCTGGGGCGAGAGTCAGCCGCAACAGGAAAACAATGGCCCTCAAACCGCGCATCGCCGTCTACCCCGGCACCTTCGACCCGATCACCCTCGGGCACCTCGATGTCCTCCGGCGCGCTTCCCGACTCTTCGACCGCGTCATCGTCGCCGTGGCGCCGAGCGACGCGAAGAACCCTTGGTTCCCGTTGGATGAACGCTTGGTCATGGCGCGCGAGGCCTGCAAGGGCATGGGGAAGATCCGGGTCCTCTCCCTCGATGGCCTCACGGTGGAGTTTGCCCGCAAACATAAGGCCGTGGCCATCATTCGCGGCCTTCGCAAGTTCAGCGACTTCGAGTTCGAGTTCGACCTGGCCCACGCCAACCGCCTCATGGCCCCCGAAATCGAGACCGTGGTCCTGATGCCCAGCCAAGACCAATTCGTGACCTCTTCGACCTTCGTGAAGGACATCGCCCGCCATAAACTGTCCCAAGCCGCCGCTTTTGTGCCCCGTTGCGTGCTGCCACGCCTCAAAAAACGCCTCGGTTAAGCCTAAAAAGGCCCTTCCTCCGCTGTTGACCGTGGGGGAATGTTCCATTTGCTCCCCCTTTCCCCCCTTGCGAGCCCGCTGGGGCGGCTCCCACCCTTCTTTTCTATACATCCATGGACATCAAAATCCAAGTCACCAACCCGACCCGCCGCTCCGTCACCGTGACGATTCCTGCTGCGACCGTCGCCGCCTCCGAAAAGGAAGTGGTCAAGGGCTTCACGCGCGAAGCCGCCCTCCCCGGCTTCCGTCCGGGCAAGGCCCCCGAAGCGATCGTCCGCCAGAAGTACGGCAAGAACATCGCCGACGAAATCAGCCAGCGCCTCCTCGCGCAGGGCTACGAGCGCATCAAGGAAGAGAAGAGCTTCACCGTCTACACCCTCGCCGACGTCCAGAAGGACGAAGCGGCCCAGGGCGCCGATGTCGTCATCCGCTACGAAGTGGACGTGCTCCCTGAGTTCAAGACCCCCGACTGGAAGAGCATCAAGATCGCCAAGGAAGCCGTCACGGTGACCGACGCCGACATCGAAGAGAACCTCCAGAAGCTGCTCCAACAGCGCGCCCGCTTCGAGAAGACCGAAGCCGCCGCCGCCAAGGGCGACTACGTCCGCCTCAGCTACACCGGCACCGTCGACGGCAAGGCCGTCAAGGAAGTCGACGCCGAGGCCGGCCCGCTGGGCTCGTCCGAATCCACCTGGGAAGAAGCCGGCTCGGAAAGCGAGATCGTCGCCGTCCCCGCCATCGCCAAGGCCATCATCGGCCTCAAGGCGGGCGACACCGCCAAGGCTGAACAAGCCTACGGTGCCGACGCCACCCGCGAAGCCCTGCGCGGCAAGACCGTGCAGTACGCGCTCTCCGTCGCCGAAGTCCGCCGCAAGGAAATCCCCACCGTGGACGAAGCCTTCTGCAAGTCCGTCGGCGTGAAGGATGAAACCGACCTCCGCGACCAGCTCCGCAAGGGCCTCACCGGCACCAAGGAACAGGCCGCCGAAACCGCCCGCCGCGAAAAGGCCCTCGACGCCCTCATCGCCGGCCTCGATCTCCCCCTCCCCCAGTCCGCGGTCGATTCCGTCGCCAACGGCCTCTTCAACGAGTACCTGCAGCTCCGCCTCCGCAACGGCACCCTGAAGCCCGACCAGTTCGAGGCCCAGCGCGAGGAAATCATCACCGAATCCCGCAAGGCCGCCGAAACCAAGGTCCGCGCCCAAGTCGTCCTGGTCCGCATCGCCGAAGAAAACGGCATCGATCTCACCCGCGAGGAGTTCACCCAGGCCATCCTCCGCGAGGCCTACCGCACCAATGTTCAGCCCGAAAAGCTGGCCAAGGACCGCAATCAGCTCCAGGTCATCCGCCGCGACGCGGTCCTGAACAAAGCCCTCGACCTCGTCCTCGACGGGAAAGCCCCGGAAGCGGTTGAGAAAGCCTAAGGTCCGGGTATAGTACCCCTCACTCCTCCTACCATGTCCTATATCATCCCCAACGTTGTTGAAAGAGATGCGCGCGGCGAACGGGCCTGGGACATCTACAGCCGCCTGCTCAAGGACCGCATCATCTTCTTGGGCTCGCCCATCTACGACGACGTCGCCAACGCCGTCATCGCCCAGATGCTGTTCCTGCAGATGGAGGACCCGAAGAAGGACATCTCGCTCTACATCAACTCCCCCGGTGGCTCGATCACCGCGGGCATGGCGATCTACGACACGATGAACTTCCTCACGTGCGAGGTGAACACCTATTGCATCGGCATGGCCGCCTCCATGGCGACCGTCCTGCTCGCCGCCGGCACCAAGGGCAAGCGCCACGCGCTCCCGAACTGCCGCGTCATGATCCATCAGCCGAGCGGCGGCGCGACCGGGCAGACGTCCGACATCTCCATCGCCGCCAAGGAAATCCTCCGCTGGCGCGACACGCTGAACCATGTCCTCGCCAAGCACAGCGGCCGCACGGCGGCGGAGCTGCAGCGCGACTCGGACCGCGACAATTACATGACGGCCGATGAGGCCAAGGCCTACGGCCTCGTCGACCACGTCGTCCTGCCCAAGGCAGGCCGCGCCTAATCCTCATGGCCGGCGACCAGGCGGAGTGCTGCTCCTTCTGCGGCAAGCCGGCCGCGCAGGCCGGTAAGCTCATCGCAGGCCCCAAGGGCATCGGCATCTGCGATGTCTGCGTGTCCACCTGCGGGCGGCTCATCGACCGGGAACGCGCCCGCGAAGGCAAAGGCGGCTCGGCCGCGTCCGCGGGCCCGGCCCTGCAGGATGGTCCGGCGAAGTACGTGCCGACGCCCGTCAAGCTCGTCGCCCCTTCCGCCCTCCGCGCCGAACTCGACATCCACGTCATCGGTCAGGAGCACGCGAAGAAGGTCCTCTCCGTCGCCGTCCACAACCACTACAAGCGCCTCAACGATCGCCTCACGCAAGCCGCGGGCGGCGACAAGGCCAACGCCCTCGGCGACGTCGAGCTGGACAAGAGCAACGTCCTGCTGATCGGACCGACCGGCACCGGCAAGACGCTCCTCGCCAAGACGCTCGCGCGCATGCTCGACGTGCCGTTCGCCATCGCGGACGCCACCACGCTCACCGAAGCCGGCTACGTCGGTGACGACGTCGAAACCGTCGTCCTGCGCCTGCTCCAAGCCGCCGACATGAACGTCGAACGCGCGCAGCGCGGCATCGTCTTCATCGACGAGATCGACAAGATCGGCCGGAAGTCCGACTCCGCCTCCATCACGCGCGATGTCTCCGGCGAAGGCGTCCAGCAGGCCCTCCTCAAGCTCCTCGAAGGCACCGTCTGCAACGTTCCGCCCGCCGGCGGCCGCAAGCACCCCGAGCAGCAGTGCATCCGGATCGATACGAGCGACATCCTCTTCATCGCCGGTGGCGCGTTCGTCGGCCTCGACCGGCTCATCGCCCGCCGCGCGGGCACCAAGGCCCTCGGCTTCATCCAAGGCGGCGACATCCCGCCGACGCTCACGGCCGAGCAGGTCCTCGCCGGCCTGCAGCCGGAAGATTTGTTCTCGTTCGGGATGATCCCCGAATTCGTCGGCCGGCTGCCCGTGATTTCCGTGCTCGAACCGCTCAACAAGGACGCGCTCATCCGCATCCTCACCGAGCCGAAGAACGCCCCGACCAAGCAGTACCGCAAGCTCTTCGGGCTTTCGGGCATGCACCTCGAATTCACGCCGGGCGCGCTCGACGCCGCCGCGGAACGCGCCCTCGCCCTCGGCACCGGTGCCCGGGGCCTGCGCTCCGTGCTCGAAGGCGTGCTGCTCGAGACGATGTACAGCCTCCCCGAACACCCGGCTGGCTCGAAGTTCACGGTGACGGCGGAAGCCATCCGCGGCGAGAAGCCCGTGACGGTGACGGCCGCGAGCGCGAAGTCCCGCAAGGGCGCCTGATTTCATGATCGTCTATCCCGCCATCGACATCCGCGGCGGTCGCTGCGTACGCCTGAGCCAAGGCCGCGACGACGCGCGCACGAACTATTACGAAGACCCGGTCGAACCGGCCGTGCAGTTCGCCCAAGCCGGGGCGGAATGGATCCATGTCGTCGACCTCGACGGCGCCTTCGGCGGCGCCCCGCTCAACCTGGCGACGCTCGCCCGCATAGCCCAGCTCGGACCCAAGGTCCAGTTCGGGGGCGGCATGCGCGACCGCGCCGTCGCGGAAGCCGCTTACGCGGCCGGCGCCAGCCGCGTCGTCATCGGCACCCGCGCCGCGACCGACCCCGCCTTCCTCCGCGAGATGGCCCAGGCCCACGGCCCGCGCCTCGCCGTCGGGATCGACGCCAAGGACGGCCTCGTCGCCGTCAAAGGCTGGACGGCCGTGACCGCCCTGCAGGCCACCGATTTCGCCAAGGCAGCCGGCGAGCTCGGCGTCTCGACGGTGATCTACACCGACATCGCGACCGACGGCATGCTGACCGGCCCGAATTGGAACTCCCTCGAAGCGGTGCTCAAGGCCTGCCCGTGCGGCGTCATCGCTTCCGGTGGCGTGGCGGGAGCCGAAGACGTGCGGCGGCTCGGCCAGTTGTCCAAAGCCTACCCGAACCTCGTCGGGGCCATCGTCGGCAAGGCCCTCTACGAAGGCCGTTGCGATGTCGCCGGCCTCCTGGTCGCGGCGCGCGGCTAAAGCTTAGCGCGGTGGGGTCAACGCCGGGCCATAACCGGCGACGATGCCGTTGAGCAGACGGACTTCATGCGAGATCGGCGGGACGGCGCGCTTTTCGGCCGCATTCTTCCAGCCACCCAATCCCTTGTTCGCGGCGGCGTATTCCAACTCCGCCGTCGTCGGCAGCATCCGGTAGTAAAGGGTCTCGGTCGTCCCATCGGCCGCCGCGTCGCTCGGGACACCGAGGAGTTCGATCACCTGCGCGCGGGTATCGCCGACCTTGATGAGGTGCAGCTTGGTCGCGGTGTGGTTGCGCCATTCATCCTCGGGTTGGGCGTTCTGGCAGGCCGTGAAGGTCAGGGTCAAGAGCAGCAGCGCAAGGATTCGCATGGGATAAACCTAGGCGGCTCGTCCGGCAGGGTCAATGCCAGCCCGGTTGAAGGGGCGGAGGCTTGCCAAGCCCCGCCGCTAAAGCCATACCCAGAAGCCTTATGGCATCTTTCCGGACCATGCTCGTTTGGCTGGCCTGCGCAACCTGCGCCGCCGCCGCCGAACTCACCCCCACCGAGGTCATCGCCAAGGCGCGCGCCGCCCTGGCCGCTGACCCCGCCGCCCTGACGAAGGTCCGCAGCCTCCGATTTGAACTGACGTCCGTCGACGCCGAAGGAAAGCCCGCGGGCTTCACGCTGCTCGAGGTCAACGCCCCCGACCAACGCTACCAACTCAGCCTCAACGCCAACCGCTCCGTCGAGGAGATCCTCGCGACCAACGGCAACGAAGGTTGGCGCAAGTCCACGCAGACGACCCAGATCGGCGTGCTGCGTTCCGAGTTCGTCAGCGTGCTGCGCGACATGGCTTCGAGCGACCTGACCTTCTTCACCGCGCCGACCGAGCGCCAAGGCGTCGTGAAATCCGCCCCCGCCAGCGAGATCAACGGCCGCCCGCAGGTGGCCGTGGAATACGCCTACAAGAGCGGCTTCCGCATCATCCGACATTTCGACGCCGCAACCTTCCGGCTGACGGCCACCGACCAGCCCATGCCCGACGGCAAGACGCAACGCCAGTTGGTCACCGCCACGACGGTCGTCGACGGCATCCTGTTCACGCAGAAGGAAGCCATCCTGATCGACGGCAAGAAAGTCGCCGAGGCGACCTACGAAAAGGTCACCGTGAATCCCACGCTGACGCCGGGCCACTTCATCTTCCCGACCCGCTAAGCCCATGCCCGTCCTCCCGGCCCACGCCCCCGACTTTCTCGCCCGCCTCCGTGCCTTCGTCGGCAATGGCGAAGCCTCGACCGACGTCCGCGCCACCGTCGCGGGCATCATCGCCGACGTCCGTGACCGCGGCGATGCCGCCGTGCTCGCCTACACCAAGAAGTTCGACCGCGCCCAGCTCACCGCGAAGCAGCTGCGCATCCCCGAAGCCCGCCTGCAGCAGGCCGCCCGAGAGCTCGCCCCTGCCAAGCGCAAGGCCTTCAACGAAGCCGCGCGCTGCGTGACCGACTTCCACCGCCGCACCTTGCCCAAGGGCTGGTCCGCGAAGAACCCGCATGGCGCCACGGTCGGCGAACGCCACCATGCCATCCGTCGCTGCGGCCTCTACATTCCCGGCGGCCAAGTCCCGCTCGTTTCGACGGTCCTGATGACCGCGCTCCCGGCGAAGGTCGCGGGCGTGCCCGAGCTCTGCGCCTGCACGCCGCCCGGCCCCGATGGGCAGATCAACCCCGACATCCTGGCGGCGCTTTACCTCTGCGGCATCAAGGAAGTCTACGCCGTCGGTGGCGTCCAAGCCATCGCCGCCCTCGCGCTCGGGACGAAATCCATCCCTGCCGTCGACAAGGTCTTCGGCCCCGGCAATGCCTACGTGACCGAAGCCAAGCGCCAACTCTTCGGCGTCGTCGGCGTCGACCTCCTGCCCGGCCCGAGCGAAGTGATGATCATCGCCGACCGTACGGCCAACCCGGTCTTCGTCGGCGCCGACCTCTGCGCGCAGGCCGAACACGGCAGCGGCAAGGAGAAGCTCTACCTCGTCTGCGACCAAGCGGCCTTCGCCGAACGTTGCCTCGCGTCGGCCCACGCCCAAGCGCTCACCTTATCGCATGGCGCGAAGATCACGAAGGCGCTGGAGAAGATGACCTGCGTGATCCTCGTCCGCAAGATTTCCGAAGCCGCGCGCGTCGCCAACCTCGTCGCCCCCGAACACCTCGAACTCATGGTCGCGAAGCGCGAGGAAGCCAAGCTCTCCGCCGCCATCACGACCGCGGGCGCCCTCCTCCTCGGCCATGAGACGCCGACGGTCCTCGGCGACTTCACCGCGGGCCCGAGCCATACGTTGCCGACCGGTGGCACGGGACGATTCTTCAGCGGCCTCCGCGTCGCCGACTTCCTCCGCCGGACGAGTTTCGTGCGCTACGACCAACGTTCCTTGGCGAAGGCCGCCGGCGTGGTCGCCGCCTTCGCGGGCATGGAAAGCCTCGATGCGCACGGGCGCTCGCTGCAGATCCGCCTCGCGAAGAAGCGTTAGTCGTTGAGGGTCGCCAACACCTGGGCGTGCAGCTTCGGCGCCGCCGCGATGATGTTGCCGCTGGCGACCGCGTCGCCGCCTTGCCAGTCCGTGACGATGGCCCCTGCGCCCTTGAGGACCGGGATCACGGGGACGAGGTCCCACGGGTTCATGACCGGGTCGGCGACCACGTGGGCGCGACCGCTCGCGACGAGGAGATGCCCATAACCGTCCCCCCAAGTCCGCGTGTGCGCGACGGAGTCCGCGAGGCGGTTCCAGCGGGCCCGCTTATGGAGGCGGCGCACGTTATCGAAGTCGGTCGAGACGACGACGGCGTCCTTCAGCGCGACTTCCGCGGCGCGGACGGTCTTGCCGTTCAGCCGGGCGGTCCGGCCGTCGCCCACGATGCGCTCGTCGAGGATGGGCTGATCGATGAGACCCAACAGCGGCTGACCTTCGTAACGCAGGCCGATGAGCGTGACGTAAAGCGGGACGCGGGAGAGGAAGGACTTCGTGCCGTCGATGGGATCGAGCACCCAACAGAACTCGGCGTCGACGTTCTGCGGGCCGAACTCTTCGCCCAAGATACCGTGCGTCGGGTACGCCTTCGTGATGAGCTGGCGCATCAGGCGCTCGGCCTCCTTGTCCGCCCAAGTCACGGGCGAGCCGTCGGGCTTGATTTCGAGACGCGTCTCCGGGTCGGCGTGCGCCGGGATGAGCACCGAGCGGGCGACGTCCGCCAAGGCTTCGGCAAACTTCAGCAACTCGGCTTGGCGCGCATCGGAGAGCATGGGCAAAGGGTTAAGCCTGTTCACGGACCGCTCCAAGCGAAAAGCCATCAGCCTACGCTTGAAGCCCCGGAGAAACCACGGAGAGTCGGCCCATGCGCCCGTTCTTCGCCCTGCTGGCCGTTTGGCTCCTGAGCCTGTCGCCGGTGGCCGCCGCGCCCTGCCGCCTCGAGGTCGTCGAGAAAGGCTCCGGCTGGCCGGTGCCCGGCGTCGAGCTCCGCACGGTGCATGGCGTTCGCTTCGTTTCGGACAACGCGGGGTTGATCGCCTTCGACCTGCCCGAGCTGATGGGCCAGGAGACTTGGTTCACGGTGAGCGGGCACGGCTACGGGGTGCAGGCGGATGGCTTCGGCTACAAAGGCGTCCGCTTGCGGCCGGAGCCCGGCAAGAAACTCACGGTCACGGTGGAACGCCGCATCTTGGCCCAGCGGCTCGGACGGCTCACGGGGAGCGGGCTCTTCGCGGAAAGCCATAAGCTCGGCGAGCATCTCGACTGGCGCGATGGACCCGTGCAGGGCTGCGACAGCATCGTCAACGCGCGCTTCAACGGGAAACAGTTCTGGTTCTGGGGCGACACCAACCTCGCCCATTACCCGCTGGGAATCTTCAACGTGTCCGCGGCGACGACCACCGACTTCACCCCACCCGCGCGCCCACCGCTCAAAGTGCGTTTCGATTACTTCCTGAATCCACAAGGCCGGGCCCGCGGCGTGGCGGACGTGCCCGGCGACGGACCGACCTGGGTCTGGGGTGCCGCGACGCTCAAAGACGCCCAAGGCCATGAACACCTCGTCGCCTCCGCGGTCAAGGTCCGCGGCAACATGGAGGCCTACCGTTGGGACCTCGTCGAATGGGATGCCACCGCGCTCCAATTCAAGCCGCTCCGGACGTTCTGGACGAAATCCGCCGAACAACCGCAGGCGCCTCCGGTGCCCGATGGCCACGCGCTCCCGTGGACCGACGCCACGGGCAAGGCTTGGCTGCTTTTCTGCAACCCTTTCCCGACGCTGCGCTGCCCCGCCACCTACGAGGCGTGGCAAGACCCGCGGACCTGGGAGCACCTGACGCCCGACCGCGCGATCCTCACGCCCGAGGGCAAAAAAGTCGAAGCCCACGGCGGCGACCTCGCCTGGCATCCCTGGAGCCGGCGCTGGCTCCTGCTGTTCACGCAAAAAGGCGGGGACACGTCCTTCCTCGGCGAAATCTGGCTGGCGACGGCCCCGAGCCCGACCGGGCCTTGGACGGGCGCGCGCAAGGTGGCGACGCACGACAACTACACATTCTACAATCCGGTCCTGCACCCCGAGGCCTTCCGCGCCGACTCTCCGGTGATTCACTTTGAAGGCACCTACGTGACGACCTTCACGAACAACCAGCAGCCGACCCCGCGCTGGGATTACAATCAAGTGCTGTATCAAGTCGACCTATCCCAGCCGGCGTTCCAAGCGGCGAAATAAGCGGCTCGCTTGACCGCCCCGCCAAAGCGGGCGACAGTGCGGCGTGGATCAGGCCACCCAACGACTCCTCGCCGCCCGGCAGCACCCGGGCCGTCGGGCGGTGATGCACCAACGCTGGGATGACCTCTTTTTCTTCCACTGGCGCGTCGACCCGACGGAAGTCCAACGGCGGCTCCCACGCGGGCTGACGGTCGACTGCTTCGAGGGCGCGACCTACCTCGGCGTGGTGGGGTTCAAGATGAACGCGGTCCGCCCGGCCGGCTTGCCCCCGCTGCCGTGGCTCTCCTTTTTCAACGAGCTCAACGTGCGCGTCTACGTGCGCGCTGCGGACGGCGAGCCCGGGGTGTTCTTCTTCTCCCTCGATTGCGACCGCTGGCCCGCGGTGAAGATCGCGCGCGCCCAGTTCGCGCTCAACTACCAGCACGCGCGGATGCGTCACCAGGCCGACGGCCAAGGCTTCACCCTCGACTGCCGACGTGCCGGCACCACCGCCAACGCCCACTATGCTTGGCAGCCGGCTGGCCCGCCCGCCGTCGCCGAACCCGGGACGCTCGATTTCTTCCTCGCCGAGCGCTACAACTTCTTCACGGAAAAGAACGGGCGCCTCCTGCGGGGCCAAGTCCACCATACGCCCTACACGTTGCAAAAGACCGAAGTCTTGGCATGGAGCGAAGCCCCGGTGGCTTGGGATGATTTCCCGACCACGCAACGCCCGCCCGACCTGGCCCACGCCAGCCCGGGAGTCTCCATCGAAGCCTTCGGGCTCGTCCCCGCCCATGCGTAAGCGACTCACCGACTATCGGCATGTCGTCTGGGACTGGAACGGCACGCTCCTCGACGACACGTGGCTCTGCTGCGAATCCCTGAACCTGCTGCTGCAGGAAGACGGGCATCCGCTGGTCGACCCCGTCCGCTACCGGCAGATCTTCCAATTCCCGGTCATCAAAGTCTACCAAGCCATCGGCTTCACGCCCGACGAAGCCTCGTTCCGGGCGATGTCCGTGCGCTTCATGGCCGCCTACGAAGCGCGGAAGGCCGAATGCCAACTGCACCCGCAAGCCCGCGAGCTCCTCGCCGGACTTTCCGCCGCGGGCCTGACGCATTCGGTGCTCTCGGCCTACGAACTCGGTTTGTTGCTCACGACCCTGCGCGAGTACGCCCTTGCACACCACTTCATCAAGACCTGCGGCGGCAGCGACATCCATGCGGGCAGCAAAGAAGCGCGCGCCCGCGTCCACCTGCATGACCTCGGGCTCGACCCGGAGCACGTCGTGTACGTCGGCGACACGGCCCATGATGCCGAAGCGGCCCACGCCATGGGCGTGGATTGCGTGCTCGTCGCGCACGGCCACCAGCACCGCGATCGCCTGCAAGGCCTAGGCGTTCGGGTCGTGGACAGTTTCCATGACCTGCTGACCGAACTCGCCTGAGCGGATTTGCAATATTTCGGGCGAAAGCGGGCTTTTCCACCCGAACGGGTGCGTTTTGGTTGTCCTTTTGAAACGGCCTAACTCAAATGGACCACCCCCCTTCTCCGACCATGGCCTTACTCGCTGCCGGCTTCGACCCTAACTTCACCGAGAGCTACCCGCTGGTGCTCATCCTCGCCCTCTTGGTGGCCTTCGCCGTTTACCTCATCCTGCGCAAAGGCCGCAAGGCCCAGGCCGAGGTGAACGAGGAAATCGCCGACGTCCAAAAGGCCGCCTCCGAAGGCTTCAGCGCCTCGGAACAAGTCTTCCCGCCGTCCGCCGACTTCGTCTCCAAGGCCCGCGTCAAAGGCATGGACGGCTACAACAAGCTCTACCGCCGCTCCATCGACGACCCGGAAGGCTTCTGGGCCGACGAAGCCAAGGAACTCACCTGGTTCGAACCGTGGACCAAGGTTCTCGACGAATCGAAGAAGCCGTTCTTCAAGTGGTTCGTGGGCGGCAAGACCAACATCGCCTACAACTGCCTCGATGCGCAGATCGCGAAGGGCCTCGGCGAGAAAGTCGCCATCATCTTCGAAGGCGAGCCGACCAAGGATGGCCAAGCCACGGAGATCCGCCGCCTCACCTACCGCGAACTCCACGCCGAAGTCTGCCGCTTCGCCAACGTCCTCAAAGGCCTTGGCCTGGTCAAGGGCGACACCGTCGCCGTCTACATGCCGATGGTGCCCGAGCTCGCCATCGCCGTCCTCGCCTGCGCCCGCCTCGGCATCGTCCACTCCGTGATCTTCGGCGGCTTCTCCGCGGAATCCATCCGCGACCGCGTCAACGACGCGAAGTCCAAGGCCGTCATCACCATGGACGGAGGCTACCGCCGCGGGAAGTTCCTGCCGCTCAAGCAGACCGTCGACGAAGGCGTGCAGGATTGCGCTTCCATCGAGAAGGTGCTCGTGGTGCAGCGCCACCTCGGCCAGCCCGACGCCGGCTGCAGCATGAAGGCGGGCCGCGACGTCTGGTACCACGAGGCCGCCGCGCAGGTGACGACCGACTGCCCCGCCGTCTGGCAGGAGTCCAACGACATGCTCTTCCTGCTCTACACTTCCGGCTCCACCGGCAAGCCCAAGGGCATCATCCACGGCACGGGCGGCTACATGCTGCAGGCCTACACGACCAACAAGTACGTCTTCGACCTCCGCAACGACGACCTCTTCTGGTGCACCGCCGACGTGGGTTGGGTGACCGGCCACACGTATGTCGTCTACGGCCCGCTACTCAACGGCGCCTCCGTCCTCATGTACGAAGGCGCCCCCGACGCGCCGGACTTCGGCCGTTTCTGGAAGATCGTGCAGGACCACAAGGTGACGGTCTTCTACACGGCTCCGACCGCCATCCGCGCCTTCATGAAGTGGGGCGATGAGTGGGTGCAGAAATACGACCTCTCCACGCTCCGCCTCCTCGGCTCCGTCGGGGAGCCCATCAATCCCGAGGCTTGGCTCTGGTACCACCGCAACATCGGCGCCGAGCGCTGCCCGATCGTCGACACCTGGTGGCAGACCGAAACCGGCGGCCACATGATCACCCCGATGCCGGGCTGCACGCCGACCAAGCCAGGCTCGGCCACGCTGCCCTTCTTTGGCGTCGACGCCGCGGTGCTCGACGAGAACGGCAACGAAACGGACACCGGCATCCTCGCCATCCGCAAGCCGTGGCCCGGCATCACGCAGGGCATCTACGGCGACGAGAAGCGCTACCTCGAGGCCTACTGGAGCCGCTGGAACGGCGCCTACTACTTCCCGGGCGACGGCGCGATCCGCGACAAGGATGGCTACCTCTGGATCACCGGCCGCGTCGACGACGTCGTCAACGTCTCCGGTCACCGCATCGGCACCGCCGAGCTCGAGGCGGTCTTCATCGAACACGCCGCGGTCGCGGAATCCGCCGTCATCGGCGTGAAGCACGACCTCAAGGGCCAGGGGCTCATGGCGTTCGTCATCCTCAAGACGGCCGCCGCCAAGAACGTCAACGAAGCCGAACTGGCCAAGACGCTGAACGGCATGGTCGACGCCAAGATCGGCAAGTTCGCCCGCCCCGAACGCATCGTCTTCGTGCCCGACCTCCCCAAGACCCGCTCCGGCAAGATCATGCGTCGCCTCCTGCGCGATGTCTCCGAAGGCCGCGAACTCGGCAACATCGCCACGCTGGCCGACCCGGCGGTGGTCGAGGCCATCCGCAACAAGTTCAACGCCAAGTCCGCCTAAGCCGCGCCTCCCGGCCGGCGGCACCCGCCCCCTCTCCCCGCGAGCTGGGGGCTTTTTGTTGATGGAATCGCCCGAACCGGGCTTTTCCGGGTTGAGCGGTCGGGCGGATCGGCAAGGATGATCCCATCATGCGCGCTTTCCTGCTGCTCCTGCTGACCGCCACCCTATCCGCCGCCGGCCTCAAGGTGGGCGACGAAGTCCCGGCGACCCGCCCGGCGACGCAGCTCCAAGGCGAGGCCGTGAAGGATTTCGAGAAAGGCAAGGTCTACGTCTTCGAGTGCTGGGCCACCTGGTGCGGTCCCTGCATCGGCGCGATTCCGCACCTCAATGAACTCCACAAGAAGCTGGGCCCGAAGGGCGTCGTCTTCACGGGCGTCAACGTCTGGGACGGCGAGAAGGATGCCGCGTCCGCCGACAAGGTGAAGGCTTTCGTCAAACAGCAAGGGGAGAAGATGGCTTACGCCGTCGCGATCGGCGGCGACGTCTTCATCAAGGATTGGCTCGAGGCCGCGCGCGTGAACGGCATCCCCCACGCCTTCGTCGTCAGCGAGGGCAAACTGGTCTGGGCCGGCCACCCGATGGAGATGAACGAGGAGATGCTGGGCGATATCTTGACGGGGACGTTCGACCCGAAGAAGAGCGCCAAGAAGGTCGCCGCTGGCCCGCCCATCGACCCGGAAGCAGAAAAAGCCCAGGCCAAGCTGAACAAGCTCGGCGAAGCCATGGCCCGCAAGGATTGGAAGGCCGCCGAGGCCGCGTTGCCCGACGCCGCTTCCGTCCTGCCGCCCGAGGAACGCCAGGACCTGATCGACTCCGTCGGCGCGACCATCGCGCTGGCCAAGGGCGACCCCTCCAAACTCTACAAGATGCTCGAGAAGGTGGCCGAGGCCGAAGCCGACGACGCCGAATCCCTCAATGAGCTGGCCTGGGACCTCGTGACCAACCCGCAATACGAGAAGCACCTCAACCTGAAGCTCGCCGATCTGTGCGCCGCCCGGGCGGTCGAACTCACGAAGGGCGAAGAGGCCGACAAGCTCGATACGCTCGCCCGCGTCCGCTGGCTCCAAGGCAAGCGCGAGGAAGCGGTCCAGCTGCAGCAGAAGGCCGTGGCCAAGAGCGCCGACGCCGAGATGCGCGCCGAGACGCAGAAGACCCTCGACTCGCTCCGCAAGGGCGTCCTGCCCAAGGCCGACCAGCCGGAAGAGCGCTGAGCCATGGATCGTCGCGGCTTCTTGACCTGCGGCGTCGGCCTCCTCGGCACCTCCCTCCTCGCCGGCTGTCGCACACCGGCGAACGCGGGCCCATCCATCCGCGCCATCACGCGCGGACCCAAGTTCCACTGGCGCGGCTACTACGACAAACTACTCTATTCGCCCGACGACCGCTTCGTGCTCGCCAACGAAGTCGACTTCGAGGGCCGCTCCCCGACGGTCGCCGACGCGATCCGCGTCGGGATGGTCGACACGCACGACGGCGACCGCTGGATCGACCTCGGCGGCTCCCGCGCCTGGAATTGGCAACAAGGGTGCATGCTGCAATGGGTGCCTGGCTCGACCAGCGAAGTCGCCTGGAACGACCGCGTGGAGGGCCGCTTCATCACGCGCCTGCTCGACGTGAAATCCGGCCGCGCGCGCACGCTGCCGCATCCGTCCTACACGTTCAGCCCCGATGGCCGGACCGCCTTCGCGCCCGACTTCGCCCGCCTCGATGTGACCCGCCCGGGCTACGGCTACGCGACGGGCGCGGACCGCGACATCTGGAAACTGGCGAAGACGCCCGCCGACACCGGCATCTGGCGGATGGACCTGGCGACGGGCCAACGGCGTCTGCTCTTCTCCGTGGCCGAGGCGGCCCAGTTGCCGTTCACCGGCCCCGCCGCCAGCGCCTTCCGGCCCGGGGCGGTGCATTGGTTCAACCACCTCCTCTGCAACACGGACGGCACGCGCCTCTTCTTCCTGCACCGCTGGCGCAACCCCGGCGACAAGGCCGCGTTCCGCACCCGTGCGCTGACGATCGGGGTCGATGGCGGCCGCGTCCACGTGCTCGACCCCAACGGCGGGACCTCGCATTTCGTCTGGCGCGACCCGCAACACGTCTTCGCCTTCGCATGGCATCCCTCGCACGGCGAACGCTTCTACTTGTTCAAGGACCTCTCGGACGAAGTCACCGTCATCGGAAAAAACGCGATGCCCGCGAACGGCCACAACACGTATCTGCCGCACACGGATAACGCTTGGGTGCTCAATGACACCTATCCGCAAGGCAAGGACCGCCTGCAACGCCCGTACGTCTACCACATCCCGACCAACCGCAAGGTTGAGGTCGGCGCCTTCCCGACACCCCCGGCCTACGCCGGTGAATGGCGCTGCGATACGCACCCTGCGGCCAGCCGGAGCGGTCGGCAATTCTGCTTTGATTCCGCCCATGCGGGTGGCCGCCAAGTCTACGTGGCGGACATCGGCGATCTTCTGGGTTAAGCCGTCACCGAGCCGTCACGGAGTCCTCGCTTCCCTTCCGGTCCGAAGGGGGTAAGGTAACGCCTTCCCCCCGATGGTCTCCCGCTCCGCCCTTGAACGCGCCCGCTCCGCGCTCCACCTCCGCCTCCTCGCCGCCCAACGCCGGCTCGCGACCACGGGCCGAGGCGCGGTCATCCTGCTCGGCGGCAACGACCGCCTCGGGGCCTCGGAACTCGCCAACCAGCTGACGGAATGGTTCGACTCGCGCCGCGTCCGCATCTGCGCGCCCGACGCGGCTTCGGCCGAACTGCGCGGGCGCCCCTTCCTCTGGCCTTACTGGCAGATGATGCCGGCCAAAGGGAACATCACCGTCGTCGTCGGGGATTGGGTGACGCGCACGGCGCAAGCCGCCGCCAAGGATGAACTCGCCGGCGAAAAACTTCGGCAGCGGGGCCGGTCGCTCAAGCAATTCGAAGAGATGCTCGCCGCCGACGGCAACTCCGTGGTGAAGGTCTGGATCGAGACGCCCGAAAAATCCCTCCGCAAACGCCTCCGCGAGGTCGATGACACCGACGCCCAAGACTGGGTGGTCGGCGAAGGGGACTGGTTGCTCACCAAAAGTCGCGGCCACGCGCTCGCCCGCACCCTCCGGACGACGGCCGCCGGCCGCAACCTTCCCTGGAAGGTCATCCTCGGCGGCGAAACCAAGTCCCGCGACCTCCATGCGGGCCTGGCAATCGTCCATCAACTGGGCTTGGCCTCCCGGCGCCGAGCGGCGGTCAAACACAAGAAGCCCAGCGGGCGCCCGCGCGGCCTGCTCGAAAGCGTCGCCGCCCACCCTACGCTGGACCGCAAAGACTACTCGGCGCAAATCGCCAAGCTGCAGGCGCGTCTTGGTCGGCTCACCCGCCTCGCCGCCGCCAAGGGCCTCAGCACCGTGGTCGCCCTCGAGGGCCCCGACGCCGCCGGCAAGGGCGGCGCCATCCGCCGGCTCTGCGGCATGATCGACGCGGCGCACTATCAGGTCCACCCGACGCCCGCGCCGACGCCCGAAGAGAAAGCCCGCCACTACCTCTGGCGCTTCTGGAACAAGACCCCCACGCCGGGACACCTCGCCATCTTCGACCGCTCCTGGTACGGCCGCGTCATGGTCGAGCGCGTGGAGGGTTTCGCCACCGACGCGGAATGGGCCCGGGCTTACTCCGAGATCAACGACTACGAGGCGCGTCTGGCGGAGACCGGCATGATCGTGCTCAAGGTCTGGATCAACATCTCCAAGGAAGAGCAGATGCGCCGCTTCCACGCCCGCGAGGACTCGCCGCACAAGCGCCATAAGATGACGTCCGAGGACTACCGGAACCGCAAGAAGTGGGACGACAACCTGCGCGCCGCGGAGGACATGATCGCCCGCACGGATACGCCCCACGCGCCGTGGCACGTGATCCTCGGCGACGACAAGCGCCACGCCCGCGTGGCGGTGCTCAAAGCGGTTTGCCGCGCGCTGGCCGATCGCTTGGACTGAGCCACTCGCGGACCCAACGCAGGTGCGGTCCGGTCAAGGCCACGTCATCAAGGTCCGCGACGGCGACCCACTCCAACCCGGCGTCCCGCGACCAGGCGCGGACCGCCGCGGCCGTGACGACGACTTCGAGCAGGGTCTCCGCATAGGTGACGTTGCCGATGGTGCGGCGGCGGACCAACGCCGGCCGGCCGGCCACCGCATCGGGCAAGGTCGCCAACTCCGGCAGCTCCGCCATGCCCGCCAAGCGACGGGCGGTGCCCGGATTGCGCCGCACGAGGAGCCGGCCACGATGGCGCACCAACGCGCGCATCACTTCCGCCGTCTTCCGCGCCTTGGGCTCGAAGCGCGGCAACGTCGCGGCTTCCGCCCGCCCACCCAC
>Ga0255111_1000005_pt1 | contig 77137 bp, 55 predicted proteins | sample Law_Yuk_RepA_8h_FD_188472 | JGI IMG/M metagenome (GOLD analysis project Ga0255111, IMG submission 188472) | Freshwater microbial communities from St. Lawrence River, New York, United States - Law_Yuk_RepA_8h | ecosystem: Environmental > Aquatic > Freshwater > River | place: USA: New York... | reverse complement strand
CAATAAATGGGTATGGGATCTAGGGCAATCAGATGCATCGAGTGTTCAAAACCCTAACAAACGCTTTAGAGACTCTGGTATTTTTACCATCAAACTATACGGTTTTAATGGACAAAACTGCGTGAGTGATACCATTGGTAAAACAGTTACTTCCTTCCCGTATCCGCACCTCAAATTAGGACCCGATTTTAAAATACTAGAAGGCGGCACCTCGCTTATTAGACCCGCTTTTGTATTTGGCAATAACCTTACCTATAAGTGGAAGCCAGCACTTTATTTAAACAGTGATACGGCAGCTGTGCCACGCACCACGCCACTTGGCGATGTTACGTACATACTCGAACTAACTGGGCAGGGCGGCTGCATGGTAACCGATGATATATTTATTAAACTATTACTCGCACCAGAAGTACCCAATGCCTTTTCTCCAAATGGGGATGGTATTAACGATAACTGGGTAATTAAATACCTAGAAAGTTACCCAGGTGCTACCATTGATGTGTACAACAGATACGGACAACCCGTGTTTAAATCGGTGGGGTATGATAACCCTTGGAATGGACAATACAACGGAAGCCCTTTACCCATTGGTACTTACTACTATATTATCAATCCTAAAAATGGAAGAAAAATAATAACTGGGTCAGTGACCATATTAAAATAGTGAACATGAAAAAAACAATATTCATTGCCCTTGTTTTATTGTTGCCGCTCATAAATATGGCGCAACAACGTCCTTATTATACGCAGTATATTCTAAACAATTTTTTAATTAATCCAGCACTTGCTGGTATAGAAAATTATTGGGATGTAAAAACCTCACACCGTATTCAGTGGCAGGGTGTACAAGATGCACCTGTTACTACTTATTTAACTTTTCAAGGGCCGCTTAAAAAACAAGGGTATGCTTCTGCAAATCCAACCAGCATGTCTGCACCTGGAGACAATCCGAGAGGAAGAGCATACTGGCAAAATTATCAAGCGCCTGAACCTCACCACGGTGTTGGCTTTACCGTAATTAACGATCAAACAGGACCATTAAATAGATTTGCAGCATATGGTACATACGCATATCATAGAGGTATAGCGGCGCAAACTACTTTATCATTTGGCGTGTCTGCAGGGATGACCAATTTAACGTTAAACACCAGTAAATTAAATTTTGGCAATACCGTAATTGATCCTGCAGTAGGAACGAGTGGACTTATCAATACCATTAAACCAGATATCAGTGCGGGTTTATGGTTGTACGCTAACAATTACTTTGTGGGCTTATCGGCACAACAAATTGTACCTCAAAACATCGCTTTCTCAGACAACAAAGTATACCTAACACAAGGCAAACTGGTGCCGCATATATTTTTAAGTGCTGGATATAGAATACAAGTTTCTGAAGACGTAAGTTTATTACCATCTACACTTCTCAGATACATCAGTCCATTACCAATTGGAATGGATATCAATGCAAAACTCATGTACCAAGATTTAATTTGGTTTGGAGGCTCTTACCGTTTTAAAGAAGGGTATGCAGGTATGGTTGGATTTAATGTTAACAATAGTATTAACATTGGATATTCTTACGACTTTGTTACTTCATCATTAAATACGGTGAGTAGAGGTACGCATGAAATTCTCATTGGATTTCAGATAGGCAATAAATATGGTGATTGGTGTCCTAAGAATTTGTGGTAGTAGGTTCCGATAAATAATCGATGAGTAAAGCTTTATCATCATCAAATAACGCTAGAAGTATTTGTTTTACTTTAAATTCCTTTGCCTGGTCTTTGGTATAATTTGCTTTGTAAATATGCTGCTTAGTAGTAATATCTCTTTTTACAATACCTTTTTCAAACATAATCTGCATGAGTTTTAAAGTAGTGGTATAACCTGTTTTTGAAGCCAACTTTTCATGTACTTTTTTTACAGTTGCAGATCCTTCCTGCCATAGTACAGATAATATGTCAAACTCTTTTTCTGTTGGTTTTATATATTTTCCCATAGCAATAATTGAATTACAATAGTACAAAAAAAATCCCTCCAAAATAGGAGGGATTTAAAATCGAATACTTTATAAATTATTCTTTAATTGCCATTTTAGTATGCAAATAAGTTTTGTACTTTTCATTTTGTTCTGGCGTAAGCGCTTTGCCATTGACAGAGATATTGCCATTTTTAACTTCAATTTTTACATTGTCTTTTGGTGCTAAACCATCTTCTTGTAAAGCTTGAACTAGTGTTTTTGAATCTGCAGAAATAGTAACTGTATTTGCAGTATCAATAGCATTAGCAGAAGTATCCGTGCTAATAATAGACATTTCTATGGTTTGCGATTTAACAGTGGCACTAGATGTTGGGTGCATTTTAGCAAGCGTTGGCGCAATTACTAAAGATACAATTGACATCAGTTTAATTAAGATGTTCATAGATGGACCTGATGTATCCTTAAATGGATCACCCACCGTATCACCCGTTACAGATGCTTTGTGTGGTTCAGATTTTTTATAGAACATCTCACCATTAATTTCAACACCTTTCTCAAAAGATTTTTTTGCATTATCCCAAGCACCACCTGCGTTATTTTGGAAAATTCCCATTAACACACCACTTACAGTAGCACCGGCTAAAAAGCCACCTAATGCTTCAGGGCCTAATAAAAATCCTACCAATAAAGGAGAAATAATTGTGATAGCACCAGGCAACATCATTTTTTTAAGAGATGCTTCTGTAGAAATTGCCACACACTTGTCGTATTCTGGCTTACCTGTACCTTCCATAATACCAGGAATGGTACGGAACTGACGACGAACTTCTTCCACCATACTCATAGCTGCTTCACCCACCGCTCTGATTGCTAAAGAAGAGAAGATAAAAGGTATCATACCACCTACAAATAAAGCAGCTAATACATCTGCTTTGTAAATATCGATGTGCTGATTATCAGGCATTGCAACGCCCACAAACGCAGCAAATAATGCAAGTGAAGTTAATGCGGCAGAAGCAATGGCAAAACCTTTACCACTAGCAGCTGTTGTATTACCTACCGCATCTAAAATATCTGTTTTTTCACGAACCTCGGCAGGTAACTCACTCATTTCAGCAATACCACCTGCGTTATCTGCGATTGGACCAAAAGCATCAATCGCAAGTTGCATACCAGTTGTTGCCATCATACCTGCGGCAGCAATTGCCACACCATATAAACCTGCACAATAGAAAGAACCAAAGATACCAGCAGCTAATACTAAAATTGGTAAGAAGGTAGACTCCATACCAATTGCTAAACCACCAATAATATTAGTTGCATGACCCGTGCTAGATTGTTTAATAATACTTAACACAGGACGCTTACCCATTGCTGTGTAATATTCAGTAATAACACTCATTAATACACCTACAACAAGACCTACACCAATCGCACCAATTACACCATTTCTTGTAAATTCTAAACCACGTAAGTACATTGTTTCAGGCAATACATTTCCTACTAAGAAATAACATACCACTGCTGTTAAAACCATAGAACCATAGTTACCCATGTTGAGTGCATTTTGCACTGTAGCTGTATTTAAACCTGCCTTTTCACTGATCCTTACAAATAGAGTTCCGATGATTGATAAAATAATACCAATACCGGCAATTAACATCGGTAATAAAATAGGAGATAAGCCACCAAAAGCATCCACGAGTGGAGATTTGTTTGCACCTGTAACTTCTTGACCAAGTACCATCGTAGCAAGAACTGTTGCAACATAAGAACCAAATAAATCGGCACCCATACCTGCAACGTCACCAACGTTGTCACCAACGTTATCTGCAATTGTTGCAGGATTACGAGGATCATCTTCTGGAATACCAGCTTCTACTTTACCTACTAAATCTGCTCCAACGTCTGCAGCTTTGGTATAAATACCACCACCTACACGCGCAAATAAAGCAATAGATTCAGCACCTAAAGAAAATCCAGTTAAAATTTCTATCGTACGTAACATTCCTTCTGCATCACCATCTGGAGAGAAGAAATGTTTTAAAATTAAAAACAAACCACCTAAACCTAATACAGCTAAACCAGAAACACCCATACCCATTACAGATCCACCTGTAAAAGAAACTTTAAGTGCACGTGATAAACTTGTTTTAGCTGCTTCTGCAGTACGAACGTTTGCTTTAGTAGCAACCTTCATACCAATGTAACCAGCAGTTGCACTAAACACAGCACCAATTACAAATGCAATAGAAATACTCCAATGGCTAGATTCATTAGAATTTGCCATGAAACCTAACAATAAGGCCACGATTACAACAAAGTAACCGAGGATCTTCCATTCTGCTTTTAAGAATGCCATAGCACCTTCAGCAATGTAGTCACTGATTTCTTTCATTCTTGGGTTACCAGCATCTTGCTTAGATACCCATAAAAATTTAACGAGTGTGTAAAGGAGACCTATAAGTCCCATCGCCGGAACGGCATAAAACAACATGTTGTTCATAATCGATTGGATCTAGTAAAAAATTAGATTTTAAAAGTCTGCAAAAATAAGGGTAATTGACTAAAAATCACCCAAATTGCTACCCTGTTTGTATAAGTTTTTGGTTCAAATATTTAACTATTCGGCAACGGAGGTTGTATCGGAACCAGCCAAAAAGGAAGCAGCTATGTTCTTGGCTTTGTATATATTACGGTTAAATCTATTTCCTAATACGATAATAGTGGCCGTATCCTTGATAAAACGGCTAAACACTGAATTATTGCCATGCCACCAACCATTGTGGTAAATGATTTTTTGATCTGGCTGGTTCAGCATACGCCATCCAAGCCCATAATTATGTATCGAAGGCCGATCATTGCTATTTGGCAAAAAAGCCAATTGTAAGGTTGTTTGGCTAATAAAACTGCCCTGATAAAGGGCTTTATCCCACAATAAAAGGTCGCGAACAGTACTATATATATTTTTATCTCCATATATACAGTCAAACTTTTCAAGTAAATAAGGTTTATTATTCGGGTAGTAAGAAGGTTGATAACGTGCTATGTCCTTTTGCGCAAAAACATAACTATGCACCATACCTAAAGGGGTAAATATGTTGTCTTTTATATAAGTAGGGTAGTCTTTACCCGATAATTTTTCTATAATGAGGGCAAGAAGGGCATAATTGGTATTTGAATAACTAAACGCTCTGTTAGCACCAAATACAACAGTAGGCTTGTATTTGATCATAAAATCGAGCATATCCTGATTGTTCACAAGACCGGGCTTTACAATAACTGGTAATTTGATGGTACGATATTTTTTGATCCACCTGCCTTTTTTACCTTTTACTTTATAAGATTGCACCTGTTTATCTACCATAAAGTAGGCATAATTATTTAAGCCACTACGGTGGTTTAGGAGCATACGAACGGTAATTTCTGAGTACGGGAACCCAGGTAAATAATTGTCTACTGTTTTTTCTAAATCAATTTTTCCATCCTCCCATAACTTTAAAATAGCCATGGCAGTAAAGGTTTTAGAGGTAGAAGCAATATGAAAAGGGCTGGTAGGGGTGATAGGGGACTTAGACTTTACATCATATAGTCCCTGATAATCCTCAAATAAAATTTCTCCATTTTTAGCCACTAAAATAGACCCACTAAAGCCTCTCTTACCCAAAATATTTTGGTAAGCCTCTCTTATTTTGCCAGCATATAATTCTTTGGTGGCAGGATCCATTACCGAAAAAATATAGGGCTTTGATGGGATTGGCTTAGGCTTAGCACCACAGGCTATTAAACCAATGAAAAAACAAAAAGCATATAAATATTTAGCAACCATATGTTAGTTTTCTATAAAAGCTAAAATATTACATAAAAGCATTCGAGACGCAAACGTGAATAACTGTTGCGCAAACCAAACTTTCTACACACAATTGCTTAAATTTGCCAACATGAGCAAGCAAGCATTAACCAGTTTCCCTAAAGAGAAAATTAATATTTTATTTCTTGAAAATATAAGTGAAAAGGCTGTCCAACAATTCAAGCAAAATGGATATGCCAATGTTAAAAAAATAGCTGGTGCACTTAGCGAAGATGAACTCATTAAAGAAATTAAAGACGTTCATTTAATAGGCATACGTTCAAAAACACAAATCACGCCAAAAGTTTTAGCTGCTGCAAAAAAGTTACAAGCCATTGGATGTTTTTGTATTGGCGTCAACCAAGTTGATATTAAAGCCGCTTCCAAAAAAGGTGTAGTGGTATTTAATGCACCCTATAGTAATACAAGAAGTGTTGCAGAACTTGTAATTGGAATTTCCACAATGCTCATTCGTCGAATTTCAGATAAAAACATCGCTGCGCACAAAGGCATTTGGTTAAAAGAAGCCAAAGGCAGTTTTGAACTACGTGGAAAAACGATCGGGCTTGTGGGTTATGGAAATATTGGATCGCAAGTAAGTGTTTTAGCCGAAGCCATCGGTATGAAAGTGATGTTTCATGACACAGAAACAAAACTCCCACTTGGTAACGCAGTACCTGCAAAAAATTTAAAAGAATTACTAAGTGCTTCAGATATTGTTTCATTACATGTACCTGAAACATCACAAACAAAAAATTTAATTAATAAAACGAACCTTAAATATTTTAAAAAAGGTGCATTGTTATTAAACTATGCAAGGGGAGAAGTGGTGGACTTAAAAGCTTTAGCAGAAGCCATTAAAGACGGGCTTATTGGCGGTGCAGGCATCGATGTTTTTCCAGTAGAACCAGAAAAAAATGGAGATGCATTTACCACACCACTACAAGGGTTACCCAACGTTATTTTAACACCGCATATTGGTGGTTCCACCGAAGAAGCACAACAAAATATTGGTGAAGATGTAAGCATTAAATTATTTCAATACCTAGAGCGTGGTATCACCAATGGTTCCCATTCTGTTCCATCCATTGCATTACCACCTGTAGATGGTGCGCACAGAATATTACACATGCACAACAATGTACCTGGTGTATTAAGTGCTATTAATACGGCACTTTCTAAAAACAACATCAATATTGTTGGTCAGTATTTAAAAACAAATGAAGAAATTGGATACGTTGTTTTAGATGTAGATACTAAATTATCTAAACGCGCATTGGAACTTTTAAAAGAAGTAAAAGAAACCATAAAGGTTCGAATGCTATACTAATTTATTGTCGTTTATTTAAGCGATAGCAGCAATCATGTTTCTAATATCTGCTGCATCGATTAGCATGTTTTGTAAATTTTCTTGCATCGATTCTTTTGCAAATTGCATATTAGTGGGCACCACTTTTCTTGCCGACGAATGAAATTCTTTTGCCTTAGTCACTGTTTTAATAGTAGCTATATTATTTCCTCTGACACCGCTGCCTGGCATGATAATAATAGTATCACCCGCTTCCTTTACAAGTGTTTGTAATAAATCTAATGCATCTGGTGCACTAGGAACTTGACCACTGGTTAAAATTCTTTTACAACCCGTTTCAATAATATCATGTAAGCCTTTTATAGGATCATTGCACCTATCAAACGCACGATGAAACGTAACAGCCATAGGTTCGGCAAGTTGTACAAGTTCTTTGGTGCGCAGTTTATCGATACTGCCATCGGGTAACAATAAACCAATTACAACACCCCCAAAACCAAGTTCTTTACATATGCGTATATCGTTTTTCATAACTTCAAACTCTGCACTGGTGTATAAAAAATCACCACCACGGGGTCTAATAATAGGGAAAACAGGAATTAAAATTGTTTTTGCTACAACAATTAGGGTGCCATACGATGGGGTAGTACCACCCTCATTTGGATTTTCACAAAGCTCTAAACGGTTGGCACCAGCGGCTTCTGCAGCAATGGCAGATTCAATATTAAAAACAGCAACTTCAAGCATGGATCTATAATTTGTACGCGTAAAATTAAAGTATGTGTTTACCGTCCACTAAAAAATTAGCATCATCTGCAGTACAAACAGCAAAGTTGAAACCTTTTTGAATACAGTAACCACCATATTCACCACGCTTATTAATAGCAATAAATCCAACCTGAATATCACGCGCTTTATCACCTTTAATTTTTATAATTCTTTCAACCGCTTTCTTACAAGCCTCCTCGGGAGAATTACCCATACGCATCAGTTCAACCACTAAATGCGAACCACAAATACGAATCACATCTTCACCTTGACCGGTTGCAGTTGCAGCACCCACTTCATTATCTACAAATAAACCAGCGCCAATGATAGGAGAATCCCCAAGACGTCCACGCATTTTAAAACCCATGCCAGATGTCGTACAACTGCCACTTAAATTTCCATTGGCATCTAATGCCACCATACCAATGGTATCATGGTTCCAGTTGCCATCATCTAATTTTTTAGGTGCAAAGGCTGTTTGTGATTTTAAATTGTTACCCGAGTTTTCGATATTGATAACAGGCTTGTATTCACTTTTTTCGAGCCATTTTTTATAAGAACGCTCAGCGTCTGGAGATAATTTTTCAGATTCTAATGGAAATCCTTCGGCCACAGCAAATTGTTGCGCACCAGAACCAACGAGCATTACATGGGACGTTTTTTCCATAACACGTCTGGCCACTGATATCGGATGCTTGATGCGCTCTAAAAATGCTACCGAACCACAATTGGCAAATTCATCCATGATACAAGCGTCGAGGGTAACATAACCGTCTCTGTCCGGATTTGCCCCAAGACCCACACAACAGTTTTGGCTGTTTTCGGTTACCATCACACCTTGTTCAACAGCATCTACAGCACGACCGCCATTTTTTAATACCGCCCAAGCGGCTTTATTGGCGTTTAAACCTTCGGCCCAAGTAGAAATTACAATGGGCTTTTTACTAGCCGGATTACTTGACTTATTTGTAAAGCCAGAAAATGTTAGGGCTGATAAACCAAGGGAACTGAGTTCTAAAAATTTGCGTCGTTGTAACATGGAGGTAAATTATGTTAGGGTATAATGAGATTCAAATATAACCAATATAGACCCAAACTTGATTAGCCAATGATTCGTCGATATTGACAGCTTAAGCCTGATTTAGATCCAATATTATATCCTATAATTAATATTATGTTAAATAGATACTTGAAACAAACAAAGCTTCTAGTCTATGACCGCCAAATTAAATGCCTTAATATTGCGCATGCATATTTTGATTGTAAACAATACCTCTATCCCGGTTCATAAATACGGCGGTACCGAAAGAGTTATTTGGTGGCTTGGTAAAGCACTGGTTCAGAAAGGTCATCAGGTTTCTTATTTAGTGGCACCAGGATCTAGTTGTGAATTTGCAAATGTGTATAGCTACAACGAATCGGTTCCGTTTAATACGCTCATTCCTTCAGGCATTGATGTGGTGCATTTAAACCATCATGTAAACGAAATTCCAAATATCCCCTATATCCAAACCATGCATGGCAACTTGAATCATGCCATGGAATTAGATCTAAACACGGTATTTGTGTCTAAAAATCATGCATCCCGTTTTGGATCAGTGTGTTATGTTCACAATGGCATTGACCCGATGGATTATGGAACTCCTATTTTAAATAGAGATGTTGTCAAAAACTATTTTCACTTTTTAGGTGACGCTGCTTGGCGCGTAAAAAACGTTAAGGGAGCCATTCAAATAACCAAACTAGCCCACCAAAAATTAAGGGTTGTTGGTGGTGTTCGTTTTAATTTTAACCAGGGCATTCGTTTAAGTTTTGATACCCATGTTAGATTTGATGGCATGCAAGGTGGCGCAGAAAAAAATGAGATTATTAAATATAGCAAGGGTCTTATATTTCCGGTACGCTGGCATGAACCCTTTGGACTGGCACTTATCGAAAGTTTATATTTTGGATGTCCGGTATTTGGTACCCCCTATGGTTCACTTCCTGAAATTGTTATACCCGAGGTTGGGTATTTAACAACAACAGCAGCAGCATCAGCATTAGAGTTAGCTGATGCTGTTGGAGATATAAATAGTTACAGTAGAAAAACTTGTCACGAATATGTGATGGATAAATTTACACATATTCAAATGTCGGCGTCTTATATACGCCTCTATGAAAAAGTATTGAATGGTGAAAAATTAAACCCCAAGGCCCCTATTATTCAATCCATTCAACCCGATAAGTTTTTACCGTTTAACTAAAGATGTAATTAGTTGCCAAACGAATTTTGTAAGGCATCAAACTCTTTATATTTAGCTTCGTACATATCAAACTTTTGTGGATCCTTGCCTCTAAATTTATTTCTTTTAACCTCGTATAAATTAGCAAGGTAACGCGCACAATTGTTTAATAAATTATTGTCTCTTTTAGAACGATCTGTTTTATCTTTTAATGCCAAATAAGATTTTTCTAGAGCATCAATTGAGATATCAATATTTTTTTGAACTTCAATATCAATGTTTGCATTGAGCTGTTTTAATGGAGCCTGCGCAGCAGCTAATTTATCAGCTGCCGCTTTATTAACAGCTGCTTTAGCTTGTGGTGTTTTTGCAGCTGCTTTTTTAGCAGCAAACTCCTCTTCGTTTGCGGTACTAATAGCACGAAGCGCTATAATATTTGAACTCACCCTATCATCATACTCACCAAAAATATTGTAATAAATTACCCCTACGTTATATATAGCAGCAGCATTTGCATTGTTTAATTGGAATGCTTTCTTAAATGCATCGGCGGCTTTAAGGGTATATTTGATTTGTGTTAAACTATCTAAATCTTTTTCTTTGTTTTTAACATTAATAAACAAATCACCAAACTGTAAATATTTTTTATCGGTTAATTTTCCAGCAGCATCTTCTGTGTCATACAAAGAAGTTTTTTTAGCTAAATCATAATTGGTGTCAATAAAGTCAACTTCATAATCATCCCAAACTTCTTTAGGGTAAACTTCTTTACCTAAACCTAGATACTTAAAAAATGATGGTTCGTTATTTGTTTTAGTATAGTGTTGTACTAGAAAACGATATAAATCCAAATAGATCGCTTCGTTTACTTTACTATCTGCAAGCCTTCCATAATATTTAGCGGCATCGTCCATTTGATTGGCATTCTGAAACGCATAACCAGCATATAAAAGTGCAGTAGTATCCATTGTTAAAGTTGGAGAAGCTGCCCATTTATTTTGAATAATGATATCGATGTAGTAGATCGCTTTAACAAAATTTTCGGCGGCTGGTAACCAAGATTTATCGTTGAAAACATTTACACCTGATTGAAAATAAGTAGCATACATATCAAAATATGGTTCTACCCCACCCAACTCTTTTATTTTAGCAAACCCTGCATCCATTGATGCATATTTTTCTAAAGCAGCAGCAGCTACTTCACCTGCATTGGGATATTTTTTACTAGTTGTTGCATCTTTAAAAAGAGCAGCATAGATTTTAGCCTGATAGTAATAAAATTCAGCTTTATCTTTTGTTTTAGGATCATTGGCAAGTTTATCTACTTCGGTTTTTGCCTCTTCCCATTTTAAAATACCAACAGAAATTTTTAACTTTTTGAAGTCTTGTGCAATTGATGTTTGCGCCACAGCAGCAAATAAAAGCACTAATAAAATCTTCTTCATAACTGGAGTTTTATTAAATTATAAATTAATTAGTAATTGTATTATCAGATTCACCTTGTACATCAGTAGCGGCATCATCAGAACCAGGTTGGCTATCTGAAGCGTCAATTGGCGCATCAGCATCCGGTGTAGCAGATTCTGCACCTTCAATGCCTTCAACAACAATATCTTCTTCAGTCTCTTCAATTTGAGAAATAGCAGCAATTTCATCACCTTCATCAATTCTGATGAGTTTAACGCCTTGTGTTGCTCTTCCCGCCTCTCTGATATCTTGAATACCGGTACGAATGGTTACACCAGATTTACAAGTAATGATTAAGTCTTCCTTTTCTGTAACATATAAGATACCAACTAGGCTACCGGTTTTATCGGTAACATTAATTGTTTTTACACCCTTACCACCTCTATTGGTAATTCGGTATTCATCTATTTGTGTACGCTTACCATATCCTTTTTCACTTACAACTAATATAGTGCGGGTAGCATCTTCTTTGTTCACACAAATCATACCAACTACTTCGTCTTTTTCGTCGTCTACTTCGATACCAGTTACACCAATGGCACCACGACCGGTAGCACGCACTTTAACTTCTTCGAACCTGATAGCACGACCAGATTTTAAAGCCAACATAATTTCTGAAGCACCATCTGTCATGCGCGCTTCTAGTAATTCATCGCCTTCATTGATGGTAATTGCATTTACACCATTTGCTCTTGGTCTACTAAAATCTTCAAGTGAAGTTTTTTTGATGATCCCTTTTTTGGTACAGAGTATGATGTAGTGATTTTGAACAAAATCTTTATCCGATAATTTTTTAACCTCGATAATTGCTTTTACTTTATCGTCTGGGGGAATTTGAATCAGGTTTTGAATAGCACGTCCTTTAGATTGTTTTTCACCTTCAGGAATTTCATATACACGGAGCCAGAAGCATCTACCCTTTTCGGTAAAGAACATCATGGTATCATGTGTAGATGCTACAAATAAATGTTCTACATAATCTTCCTCTCTGGTTTTTGAACCTACCGCACCCCTACCGCCACGTCTTTGTTGACGGTACTCGGTAGCAGACGTACGCTTGATATAACCTAAATGAGAAATGGTGATCACCACATCTTCATCTTCAATTAAATCTTCGATGCGCATTTCATCGGCGAGGTATTGTATTTCACTTTTACGCGCATCACCAAATTTTTCTTTTACTTCAAGTAATTCAGTTCTGATAAGTGCATAACGCAATACCTCTGAAGCAAGTAATTCCTTTAAGCCTTTGATGGTGTTAATTAAACCATTGAATTCTTCAATGATTTTATCACGCTCCATACCCGTTAAACGTTGTAAACGAAGTTCCAATATTGCTTTTGCTTGGGCTTCCGATAAACCATTTTCTTGTTTGTATAGCTCCCTGGTTACTTCATCAAACATTTCTTGTTTGAGCATCCAGCGTTCTTCTTTACTACGCGCTATTAAAGTATCTTTTGCTTCGTCGGGTGTGCGGCTAGCTCTAATAAGTGCAATCACTTCATCTAAATGATCAAGCGCTTTTAAATAGCCTTCTAAAATATGCGCACGCTCTTCTGCTTTTCTTAATTCAAACTTTGCTCTTCTAATAACAACATCCATTCTAAAGTCGACGAACTCTACAATCAAATCGCGGAGATTCATGATTTTAGGTTTGCCTTTTGTTAAGGCAACGTTGTTAACACCATAACTAGTTTGTAGTTCGGTAAATTTATAAAGTTGATTGATAACAACCTGTGCAACCGCATCACGCTTTAAATCAAGTACAATACGTGTTCCTTCACGCTTGTTACTTTCATTGTTAACGTTAGAAATTCCTTCGATGGTTTTATCATTAACCAGTTGACCAATACGGTCCGTTAAATTATCACGGTTTACTTGATAAGGAACTTCTGTAATTACGATTTGCTCACGACCACTTTGCTTGGTGTCTACTTGGCATTTACCACGGAGTACAACCCTGCCTCTACCAGTAAGCAAACCTTGTCTAACACCTTCCATACCAAAAATCACACCACCGGTTGGAAAATCTGGCGCTTTAACATGTGTGATTAATTCTTCTACAGCAATGTCGCGGTTGTCAACGTAAGCAACACAACCATCAATAACTTCGCTTAAGTTATGCGGCATCATATTGGTAGCCATACCTACGGCGATACCTGAAGAACCATTTACCAAAAGTTGCGGAATACGCGTTGGTAAAACAGTTGGTTCTTTTAATGAATCATCAAAGTTGAGTTGAAAATCAACGGTATCTTTTTCGATATCGTCAATCATCGCTTCTGCAATTTTTTGAAGGCGGGCCTCTGTATAACGCATAGCAGCTGGTGGATCACCATCTTGGTTACCAAAGTTACCCTGACCATCTACAAGCGTATAACGCATGGTCCAATCTTGCGCCATACGAACAAGGGTATCGTAAATAGATGCATCACCGTGTGGGTGAAATTTACCCATTACTTCCCCTACTATACGCGCAGATTTTTTATACGGCTTGTTGAAATTATTACCAAGCTCATTCATGGCAAATAAAACCCTGCGGTGAACAGGTTTAAAACCATCACGTGCATCAGGTAACGCACGTCCAACAATCACAGACATCGAGTAATCGATGTACGCTGTTTTCATTTGTTCTTCGATATTAACCTGTATAATTCGGTCGTTATCGGAGGTTTGTTCTGGGATCAAATTTTCTTCCATAATATCTAGTCTATAAACGTATCTGCATCAAGAGTTTAACCCACTTTATCAGTGTCTTACGAAGATACTTTTTTAAATACGGAAATAGACTAAAAAGGGCCTCAAAAAAGGGGTGTTTTATCCACAATTTTACACACAAAATGTAGGTAAATAAAGGGGTAAAAATGGCCTATGGAACCTGAACCCATTCGTAATCCAGTTGACGCTTGTCTAAATTGGCCGCAATGACCTTTATAAACACTTTATCGCCCATTTTAAAGCTGCGTCCACTCCTTTTACCTACAAGGCTATAATCAGACTCTATATGCCTAAAATCGTCAAATTCGGAGAGGCCAACAATGGATACCAGACCCTCACATTTATGGGCCAGGGTTTCTACCCAAAAACCAAAGCTAGAAACACCACTTACCACACCTTCAAAAGTGTCACCAATATAATCACGCATGTACTCTACTTGCTTATATTTATTAGAAGCTCTTTCACACTCCATCGCAGCACGTTCACGATCGGAACTTTGCTTACATTTTTCTTCCATTTTTTTATCTACCACAGGCTTATTGTCAAGCACTGTTTGAAGCACGCGGTGCACAAGTATATCGGGGTATCTTCTAATGGGTGATGTGAAGTGACAGTAAAAATCGAAAGCAAGTCCGTAGTGACCAATATTTTGTGTGGAATAAACGGCTTTAGCCATGGTTCTAATACCGAGTTGCTCTAGCACATGTTGCTCCGGTTTACCTTTTGCATCTTCTAACAACTGGTTAAAACTTGCAGAAATTTTTTCGGGTGAACTGGCATCAAAACCATGCCCGTATTTTTTTGCATACTGTACAAAAGGTGCCAATTTTTCAGGATCTGGTTGATCGTGAATACGATATGGAAAAGGTAATGCTTGTTTATTGATCTGAATTTTAGAAATATTTTCGGCTACCGTTTTATTGGCAAGGAGCATAAATTCTTCAATTAATTGGTGCGCTGGTTTACTTTCTTTGACCGTTATACCAATGGGTTTGGCATTTTCATCAAGAGTAAAACGAACTTCTTGTGAAGAAAAATTAATGGCCCCTTTTTTAAACCTGGCTTGTCTAAATTTTTGTGCAAGGTTATGAAGCAGTAAAATATCTTCGACATTCTCCCCTTCACTCGTATCAATAATGGTTTGTACATCTTCGTAGGCATAACGCTTATCTGAGTGTATAACGGTGCGGCCAAGCCAGTACTGTTTTACATGTGCTTCATCGTTAATTTGAAAAATGGCTGAAAAGGTAAATTTGTCTTCGTTGGGACGAAGCGAACATAGTTCATTAGAAATTTTTTCTGGTAGCATTGGGTTTACACGATCAGGCAAATACACAGAGGTTGCGCGCTTGTAGGCTTCGGCGTCCAAATCGGTATCTGGCAACACGTAATAACTAACATCTGCAATGTGCACCCCTATTTCGTAAAGTCCACTAGGTAATTTTCTGATAGAAAGGGCGTCATCAAAATCTTTTGCATCGACAGGATCAATGGTAAATGTTTTGATATCCCGGCAATCTCTACGTTTTGCAATTTCAGCTTCATCTAAAACAACAGGTAGTTCCGCAGCTGCTTCTAACACGTCTTGCGGGAAAAATAATGGGAAGCCTGCCTGCGCCAAGAGCTCCTTCATGGCTGCATCATTTTCGTCTTCTGGAGACATGATTGCGGTTACTTCTCCTACTGGTTTTTTATCGTCTTTATCCCATTTTACAAGCTTTGCAGATACCCTATCTTTATTTTTTGCGCCATTTAAATATTGGAGCGGAATAAAAATGTCGGGCATGGGTTTATCGGTGTCTGGCACAAAAAATGCAAACTTATCTGATAGCTGAATATGTCCTATAAATTCGGTTTGACGGCGCTCTACGACCTCTACTACCTTACCTTCTTTTTTGCCGGTTCTACCATTTTCGCGGGTAACTTTAACACGCACAATGTCACCATGTAGGGCATTGCTCATATCAGAAGGGCGCACCATAATATCAATGGCATTGTTGTCTACAATAACGTAGCCCATACCAGAGCGTGTGATATCTATTTTACCTTTTAAAGTAGCAACTACAATGGTCTTTGCTGTTTTCTTTTGTTTTGACTTTTTTTCTTTACTCATGTTGCATATTGGTGTTAAACCCATTGATAAATGAAAGGATCAACCCGTCAAATTGAGGGCCTTCGTCAAATAAAAAAGAGTGTTTGATGGGGAGCACATAAAAAGGCAGAGACTTTAATTCTTCTTGGAATTTTGTAAGTCGGACGGCATCTTTTTCTGTGGTGATAATCATTTTATGGGTAGCAGATATATTGTTAAACTGACCCACTACATCTTGCAAGTCATCAATCGAAAAAATATGATGGTCTGCATAATCTTGTTGGTAATAGGTACCTGCCTGTTCGTGTAAATAATTTTTAAGTGGCTTTGGATTGGCAATGCCACACATCAGTAATACTTCATCCTGATTGGTGATAGGTCGTTTGTTCGTTGCATCCAAAATATGATACGGGGTTTCATATTCGATGCAAGTAAAAAACACGCGCTGGTAATTTATTGGACGTAATGCTTTGGTTATTTTTTGACGCTGTTCCTCCGTTAAATTAGGCGGACATTTGGTAACAATAATAACCTGTGCCCTTTTTGCTGAACCTCTTTCATCCCTTAGATCACCGGTGGGTAAAAAGAAATCATGGTTATAAGTATTACCAAATTCGGTGAGTAAAATATTAAACCCAGCCTCTACTGAACGATGCTGAAAAGCATCATCTAAAATGATGGCTTGTAAATCTTTATGATCGTGTAATAATTGTGGAATCGCAACCAACCTTTCTTCCCCTACTGCTACTGACACATTTGGAAATTTTTGGTGAAAGAGCATGGGCTCATCTCCAATTTCTAGTGCTGTGGTACTAGCACCTGCTAAAACATACCCTTTCGTTTTTCTTTTATAGCCCCTACTAACCGATGCTACTTTATAGCGTTCATGAAGGAGCCTCAACAAATACTCCACCATGGGTGATTTACCCGTGCCGCCCACTGCTAAATTACCAACACAAATAAGCGGAAAATTGAACCTAGCTGAACTTAAATACTGTTTATCAAACAGCCAGTTGCGTATTTTAATAAAAGCGCCATACAAAACAGCAAGCGGTAGTAATAAAACACGAAAGGAAGTAAGAAAAATGGTATTAAAATTCATAGATGCGACTCGGCGTAATGAGGTAGTGCAAAGGTACGTCAAATTGGTCTGTATCTGTTATTTGCTGGATGGGGTCGAAATAGGAAAACCCCATGGCAATCACCCCCTGGTTGCAAGAAGCTAAAAACCGGTCGTAATAACCTTTTCCATATCCAACTCTATACCCTTCTGTGTCAGCAACTAATAATGGCACAAATACCAAATCAATGGTTGCTGGATTTACTGGATTTGGGGCATCTGGCTCAAGTACACCAAACTTGCCTGGCTTATAAACAGTATTTTCATCTATTTGATGTGCCGTAAACGCATGTGCATCAGGATCCATCACCGGATACGCTATAGAAAGACCTGGAACCATATGACGGAGGTATCCAGAAAATAAGTGCGTGTTGGGCTCGGCTTGATTTGGCATGGGCCAGTAAGTGAGCAGTGATCGCACATCAGAGAAATCGAATTTTTGAAACTGTATGAGCATTAAATCATCATACTGCAAACGCGTTTTAGGGGGTACATCCTGGCGCTTGTTTTTATATAGTTCTCTTAATGCTTGCTTGTTCATAGTGTACTATGTTGCAACAAAAAATGAAAAAATAGTAGTTCCATAATTGCGCTGAAAAGAGTAACCCTCAAAATTTTTATAATCGTTACGCGGTGTATGTTCTAAAACAAAAAAACCACCCGTTTTGATTAATTTTTTAGATACAATTATTTTAGGCAGTTCATCGATAGTACCAAGTGCATATGGTGGGCCAGCGAAAATAAAATCGTAAGCGCTGGTACAACTATTTAAATAGGCAAATACGTCAAGTTTTAAAACCTGAGCTCCTTCGATATTTAATACCCCAATATTTTTTTGAATAAACGCCTGCATGATGGGGTCTTTTTCTATAATGGTAAGTTTACCCGCACCCCTCGAGGCGAGTTCGTAACTAATACAACCTGTGCCGCCAAATAAATCGAGTATTTCAATGTCATCAAAAGACATTCTGCTTTGTAAAATATTAAAGAGGCCTTCTTTTGCAATATCGGTAGTAGGTCGCGTGTGCGGCATGTTGGCGGGTGGGCTAATTCGGCGACCACCGTATTTACCTGAAATGATCCTCATGCTAATGGTTTCAAAAATGCTGTAAAATAATGTGAAGTTTGCGCTTCAAACATAGCAGGCAATACTTTTTCTTGTCGAGGCTTTTTATATTCTACCATCGGATAAATTTGTTCGATACATACTGCTGCTGCAGAACTAGCATCAATAAAGCCCATCATATTTACTTTAATACTTGACGCATCAATTTGATGTGCCGTATTAATATGTAAAAGATGGTAACAGATGTCTTCGGTACTCGTAAATGAAAAACTTTGTACAAACTGAAGCGTACTAGACACAAACAAACTGGCTATAAAATGATTTTTATAAAACTGGAGTTTGAGCATGGGCTTATCTGAAACAGCTTCGGCATAGAGTCCTGTAATATTTGCCGTATAGGCATGTGCTAATTGATGAAGCGGGTACCTTGTATTTAAAACATCTAATAAAGAGGTAGGTATTCTGTAACAATTAATAAGCGAAGGTGTATTTTTTATTTTTTCGTGCTTAAGGGTAACCTCAACAGCAGGTCCAAATAATAATTGCAAATAATCGGTGGCGGCTTCGGTATTAAATTTTTCGAGTGGAACAATGACTGCAGATGCACTATTTATAAATACCTGAACGGCACTCACCGGCTTTTGTAATAATTCAGATGTTGCTGCAGCATCAGAAAATATACTATCCCAATTGTTTTCAAGAACACATGCACCAGTCTCCCATTCAAAAAATTCGAAAGCCTGTATTGCCTGATTTCCCATATTAATAAGTGAACAGGCAATATGATCATTTGCAATATCAAATTGTAATAATTCGGCAGTTGATGTTAAGGGAACCGAAGCTTCCCCATAAAAAGAATATGTTTTTTGAATTACCATTGCGTTAACTGCTTATTTATGTGCAATAATATAAAAAAAGAAGGTGATTTGAACAGCCTATTATATACTAGATTTGCAATCCATCTATGTCTAGTAGTACAAACGCGTCTAATTTACAGGTAAACAGCTCCCATAAGCAAATATTATCCATTGCTTTACCCATTAGCGCCTCCATATTGGTGCCCCAATTAAACTTTATTACCAATAACATCTTTTTGGGTGGACTGGGTCAAGAAGCACTTGGGCTAGCTGGCATTACTGGCGTATTCTACCTCATATTTGCTGTTATAGGCCATGGCCTCAACAATGGTTTACAGTCCCTTATTTCACGTAGGGCTGGTGAAAATAATATTTCAGAAATTGGGAATCTCTTTTCACAAGGCATTCGAATTGCACTTGCTTTTTCATTATTTGGAATTTTGATTACCTGGCTAGTGGTGCCCGCCTTATTTAAATTTGCGCTACACGACCCACTACTTGTAGATAAAGCGGTTAGCTTTTTAAATATCCGAATTGTAGGTCTACCCCTACTTTTTGTATACCAAATGCGCAATGCATTACTCGTTGGCACCAATCAAACCAAGTACCTTATTATTGGTACCGCCACCGAAGCCGTTACCAATATCTTTTTTGATTATGGATTTATTTATGGCAAATTTGGTTTACCCAACCTAGGTTTTAATGGGGCTGCCTACGCATCTATTATCTCTGAATTTGCAGGCCTTGCTGTTTTATTTGTATTAATTCATGTCAAAGGAATTAGCAAACAGTTTCAACTATTTAAATATTGGGCATTTGATTGGGTAAACTGCAAACTAATTTTAAAAATTTCTAGCCCTATTGTTTTACAATATGCCATTAGCATTATTAGTTGGGAATTCTTTTATATTTTAATTGAACACCATGGCGCTAGAGATCTTGCTGTGTCTAATACGATGCGCAATATTTTTGGATTTTTTGGTTGCTTTACCTGGGCTTTTGGCGCAACGGCCAATAGTATGGTGAGCAATTTAATGGGACAAAACCTAAACGATCAAGTACCCATTGTTATTAACCGAATTGTGATGTGGAGCGCGGGCATGGCCGTATTTGTTTGTATTATTCTAAATATTTTTCCAGTACAAGTACTTTCGATTTATGGTCAGGGTCCTGTATTTATTGAAGCAGGTATTCCGGTATTGCGCATTGTATCGATGGCGCTTGTGCTAATGAGTGTGTCGGTGGTTTGGCTTAATGCAGTTACCGGAACGGGTAATACAAAGGTTAATTTATACAGTGAGTTTGCTGCTATTATTTTATACTGCAGCTATGTGTACCTCGTGCTTGAACACCTCAAATTACCCATCGAATGGGGTTGGTTGAGCGAAGTGATTTACTGGGTTACCCTATTTATACCTTCGTTTATATATATGAAAAGCGGTAGGTGGAAAAAACTATCCAAGTACTAGTTTGTCCACTATATTTATATAAGCTTGCATCGCATCGTCTTTAGACATTCCTGCTAACTTTTCCCACGCGTTGTATTTAAACATTGCAACAAAATCAAAAGCGTTTTCTGGTTTATTGGCTTCTGTGGCGTCACCAATGGTTCCTTGTTTGTATAATGAATATAGAGAAAGTAGGGTTTCGTTATCTGGCTTTTCAGTTAATGTTTTTGTATTTGCAAAAGCTGCTTCGAATTGTACTTGTAGGTCCATGTTGTATGATTTATTGGGCAGCTGCTAACATTTTAGCACCGGCTGCTTTAAGTGAAATATCTTCTGTTTTTCGGGTAGGTAGTTTAACCATTTTTGTAAGCACTTCAATAACCTTGGCTGGTTGGTGTAACTGATCGTATATTTTTGCAAGTTCTAAATACGTATTTACAAAATAAGGATCCTGCGAACGTGCTTTTTCTAAAAATACAATCGCACTATCTATACTTCCTTCGGGTAAACCACCATACATTAATTTTACAGCGGCTTTTTTAACGAAGTTTAAATTGGCCATTTCCATATGCCACTTACCTACTGTAAAGTTTGCTTTTGCATGAGCCGGATTAATAGCAAGCGCTTCGTCAGCATAAATTTTTGAATTGCGCACACACTCAATTAATTTTTTATTGTCGGACTGAATGTCAGAAAGTTTTGCCTGAGTTAAGGCCATCACATAGGCAGCTTCTGCATTTTTAGGATTCGCACTGTAAGCACGAACGGCATAAGCACCCGCCGATGATAAAAATAGTTGTTTTGATTTTGTATCTTTTTCGTTAAAACCAGCAAGCATGGTAGAAAGCTCTGCAGCTTTAACAAGCGCTGTTACATTTGCGGGTTCTTGACTTAATACTAGTTTGTATTTTTCAAGTGCCTCAATTTCTTTTTGTTGACGCTCTAATTGTATGCCTTCTTTTAATAAGGTAGGAATATCTTGTGCCCTAGAAGACGTCATGCCCGCAACAATACAAACAGCCAAAAAGAAGATTATTTTTTTCATGACTTTATATCATTTTTGTTCATGGTTAAACCAACGGCCACAGAACCTACCATACCAGCAATGGGTGGAACCATTTTTTGAATATGAATAGAAATTTGCTGTGCAGTCGTAAACTTTTCAAAAACTGATATACAAAAATTGGCTGCAAGGGTTTCTAAAAGCGGTGTTGCTATTTGCATTTGGGTTTGCAAAATTTGAAACACGGCACCATAATCAATGGTATCAGACAAATTTGTTATTGGAAAAGTAGATGGTTGGTAAACAACCGTTACATTAATTTTAAAAGTATTGCCTACTAATTTTTCTTCTTCAAATAACCCATGATAACCATGCAGTAAAATATCAACTAGTTGTATGGTTTGGATCATAGAAAAAAATTAAGCCAGTCCTTCTGCTGTTAAATAACGTTCTGCATCTAGTGCGGCCATACAACCACTTCCGGCGGCAGTAACAGCTTGACGGTAGTTTTTATCTTGCACATCACCTGCAGCAAATACACCCGGTACATTTGTTTTGGTAGTGCCCGGAATGGTTGTGATATATCCGGTTTCATCCATGGTAAGAAAGTCTTTGAATATCTTACTGTTAGGCTCGTGACCAATGGCAACAAAAAATCCGGAAATAGGAATTTCTTGTGTATCACCCGTTTTATTATTTTTAATACGCACTGCCTCCACTTTTTGTGCTCCTAAAATTTCGTCGGTATCAGTATTCCAGTACACTTTAATATTTGGCGTATTTAATACACGGTCTTGCATTACTTTACTTGCACGCATTTGCTCTTTTCTAACAAACATGTGAACTGTGGTACATAGTTTTGATAAATACACCGCTTCTTCTGCAGCAGTATCACCTGCACCTACAATCGCTACTTCTTTTCCTTTAAAGAAAAATCCATCACACACGGCGCATGCACTTACACCAAAACCATTTAAGCGCTGCTCACTTTCGATGCCCAACCATTTCGCAGAAGCACCCGTAGAAATAATAACCGTATCTGCGGCAATCCATTTTTCTTCATCTATTTCTACTAAAAAAGGACGTTTGCTAAAATCAACTTTAGAAGCCATTCCATATCTAATATCTGTGCCCATTCTTTTAGCTTGCGCCTCAAAATGTACCATCATTTCAGGTCCTTGAATACCATCTGGATAACCCGGGTAATTTTCTACTTCGGTAGTAATAGTTAATTGACCACCTGGTTGAATACCTTGGTATAATAAAGGTTTCATATTGGCACGTGCCGCATAAATAGCAGCCGTATAACCCGCTGGGCCAGAACCAATAATTAGTACGTGAACTTTTTCTGAAATTTCTTGAGACATAAACTTATGTTTTACAAAAAAGCCCCAACAATAATTACTTGTAGGGGCTTTTCTTTTATTATTTTTAATTAGCCCAAATAAGCTTTTAAAGCATTGCTATAACGCGCTTTTTGCAAACGTTTAATAGCGCGCTCTTTAATTTGTCTAATACGCTCTTTGGTTAAATCGTATTTCATGCCTATTTGCTCAATGGTCACACCATTTTCGCCATCTAGTCCAAAATAAGCATTTACAATTTCCGCTTCACGTGGGCTCAAAGACTTTAAAACACGTCTGATTTCTTCACGAAGTGAATCTTTCATAACGTCTTCGTCAGTATCATCAGAACCCTCTAATAAATCACCCATAGCAACATCTTCTGCTTCGTGAACAGGAGCATCAAGTGATGTGTGACGTGTATTAGATTGGAAAATATTGTTGATTTCTGTTTCAGACATTTCTAAGATTTCTGCTAACTCTTCGGTAGAAGGTTCACGCTCATGCTCTTGTTCAAATGCCATATAGGCTTTGTTGGCCTTGTTGTAGGTACCAATTTTGTTTTGAGGTAAACGCACCAAACGACCTTGCTCTGCTAATGCTTGCAAAATAGATTGACGAATCCACCACACCGCATAAGAGATAAATTTAAAACCTTTGGTTTCATCAAAACGTTGCGCGGCTTTTATAAGACCTAGATTTCCTTCGTTGATTAAATCAGACAAAGACAAACCTTGGTGTTGGTATTGTTTAGCCACCGAAACCACGAAACGTAAATTGGCTTGTACCAATTTATCTAGTGCACGTTGATCCCCCATTTTAATGCGTTGCGCCAAAGTAGTTTCCTCTTCTGGCGTAATCATTGAAATTTTAGAAATTTCCTGAAGGTATTTTTCAACTGCTTGTGAGTCACGGTTGGTAATCTGTGTAGCGATTTTGAGCTGCCTCATGCTGTCTTACAATTAGTTCTTTGAATAGCTTATAAAGTGGGCGAAGATACAAAATTGCCCTACAAAAACCGCATAAAATGTGCTTTTTATTACGATTTGGAATCTTATCTTCGCAGCCATGATAGACTTTAGGTCCGATACTGTAACAAAACCTAGCCCAAAAATGTTGGCTGCCATGTCTGGCGCTCCTGTTGGAGACGATGTTTTTGGTGAAGATCCTACCGTAAATGCCTTAGAAAAAATGACAGCTACCCTTTTTGGCATGGAGGCTTCCCTATTTTGCCCGAGCGGCACCATGACCAATCAATTGGCTATCAAGTGTCATACAAATGCCGGTGATGAGGTTATTTGTGACGAACTATCTCATATTTATCAGTACGAAGGTGGCGGAATCGCCTTTAATTCGGCTGCTTCTGTAAGACTATTAAGGGGCAACAGGGGAAGAATTGCTGCAGATCAAGTGGCCGCAGCCATCAATCCGGACGATATTCATAAACCACCCACCACCCTTGTCTCACTAGAAAATACCGTTAACAGAGCAGGAGGTAGTATTTATCAACTAGCTGATATTAAACTAATTAAAGAGGTTTGTTCAACTAGAAATTTAAAGTTACACCTAGATGGTGCTAGACTTTTTAATGCCCTTGTAGAAACCAATGATACACCAATAGCCTACGGTGAGACATTTGACAGCATCAGCATTTGCCTCAGTAAAGGACTAGGTGCGCCTATTGGAAGTTTGCTTTTAGGCAACCAATCATTTATTAAAAAGGCAAAACGATTTAGAAAGGTTTTTGGAGGTGGCATGCGCCAAGCAGGGTTTATTGCCGCAGCCGGAATTTATGCCCTAGAAAACAATATTGAGCGATTGGCACAGGATCACGCTCATGCCAAGCAGTTAGCCGCTACCCTATCTGATCTTGATTTTGTAGGAGAAATACTCCCTGTAGAAACCAATATTATCATTTTTGAGGTGAAGGGCCGTTATACCGCCACCGAACTTATTAAGGCTTTACAACCATTTAACATATTTGCCTTTACAGTATCGGAACACCAAATTAGATTTGTACTCCATTTAGATATTACCCCAGCTATGGTAGAAGAAACGATAGCTGTATTACATAAATTATAGAATTGAAGCGTTATGTTACCGAGAATTAATCCAACGAGCACCCAAGCTTGGTTTGTACTACAAAAGCATTATGAAGAAGAAATGAACCGCAGACATATGCGTGATTTGTTTGCTTCGGATCCGGATAGATTTAAAAAGTTTTCGATCACCTTAGGTGACATCCTTTTTGATTATTCTAAAAATATCATCAACGAAAAAACCCTAAAGCTTCTTTTACAACTAGCCGAAGACTGCAATGTTAAGCAGGCCATTGCCGAGCAGTTTGCAGGTGTTACCATTAACGAAACCGAAAACAGAGCTGTTTTACATACTGCCCTCAGAAGTTTTAGCGATAGCCCACTTGAAGTGGATGGCGTTAATATCAGACCAGGCATTCAAAAGGTTCGTGCTCAAATGGAGGCATTTTGTGCATCTATTCATAGCGGATTGCACGTAGGATACACCGGTAAAAAAATAAAATACATTGTAAATATTGGTATTGGCGGTAGTGATTTAGGTCCTGTAATGGTTACTGAAGCATTAAAGCCATATTGGGTAGATGGTATTCAAACCTATTTTGTTTCCAATGTAGATGGAACACATATTGCAGAAACATTAAAAAAAGTAACGCCCGACGAAACTTTATTTTTAATTGCTTCTAAAACATTTACCACCCAAGAAACCATGACCAATGCCCAAACGGCTAGAGACTGGTTTTTACAACATGCTACCGATCAAAAACATATTGCCCTTCATTTTGCGGCATTAAGTACCAACGAAAAAGCAGTAACTGCATTTGGTATTGATCCAAATAACAGGTTTGAATTTTGGGATTGGGTAGGTGGTCGTTACTCTTTATGGAGTGCCATAGGCTTATCCATTGCACTAACTATTGGCTACAAAAATTTTGAACAATTATTAAAAGGTGCAGAAGCAACAGACAATCATGTGGCGTCTACCCCATTCGATAAAAATATTTCGGTACTGATGGCACTTATTGGTGTTTGGTATACCAATTTTTTTGGTGCACAAAGTGAAGCCATTTTACCATACGATCAGTACATGCACCGCTTTGCTGCTTATTTCCAACAAGGTAATATGGAAAGCAACGGTAAAAGTATTGACAGAAGCGGTAATCCTGTTAACTATGCAACGGGGCCTGTTATTTGGGGCGAACCGGGCACCAACGGGCAACATGCTTTTTACCAACTCATTCACCAAGGAACTTTATTAATCCCTTCAGATTTTATAGCGCCAGCCAATTCGCATAACGCCATTGGTGACCACCACGTTAAATTGTTATCTAACTTTTTTGCGCAAACAGAAGCCTTATTAAATGGTAAATCTGAAAATGAAGTAATGGTGGAATTTATGAAAACATCGATGGATGAAAAAGATGTAAAACGTTTAACACCATACAAAGTTTTTGAAGGTAATAAACCCACCAACTCTTTTTTATTAAAAGAAATCAATCCATTTAATTTAGGCGCTTTGATTGCACTATACGAACATAAAATTTTTATACAAGGTGTTATTTGGAACGTTTTTAGTTTTGATCAGTGGGGCGTAGAACTTGGTAAACAACTTGCTAATAAAGTATTACCTGAATTAGAAAACAACGATACCATTAGTTCACACGACGCTTCTACCAACGGTCTTATTAATGCGTACAAGGCTTATAGAAATGGACATTAATATTACACCCATTGCACCGGCACATAACAAAGCGCTAGCTACTATTATTAGAGCAGCACTGGAAGAGTTTGGTGCCAACAAGCCTGGTACCGTTTACTTTGACGATAGTACCGATCATTTATACGAACTATTTTCTGGCACACCTCAAAGCTTTTATTTTGTAGCACAAGATGGCGATACGGTTTTGGGTGGCGCTGGCATATTTCCTACCGAAGGACTAGGTGACACTACTTGCGAACTTGTAAAAATGTATTTAACACCAACTGCGCGCGGCACTGGACTTGGAAAAAAATTAATTGCTACTTGTTTAGCCGAAGCAAAAAAAATAGGATTCACACATGTTTATCTAGAAACAATGCCCGAATTAAAAAAGGCAGTTAGTGTGTACGAAAAATTTGGCTTTACTTATTTACAAGTACCCATGGGAAATACAGGTCACAATGGATGTGACATTTGGATGCTCAAAGAAATCTAATCGAAATCTAACCTTACATAAATACTACCACTTATCTACCTCTTCGGTACTTAAGTTGTCACCAGCACTTACATCCGGCTTAGGAGCTGGTGTTGGTGCGGGTTCAGCAGGTGCTTCTTCGGCAGCTGGCGCAGCAGGTGCTTCAGGTGCAACAGGGGCTTCAGAAATAACTGAAGTTTGAGGTGCAGATTGATTGTAACCTCCTTCTTGTCCTTCACCTTCTTCGTACTCGTGGTTAAAAGCATCAAAATCAAAATCAGGCATTAAATCTGTTTTCACATAATCTACTGCCTCACCGAGTGCTTTAACAAATTTGTTAAAGTCTTCTTTGTATAAAAATATTTTATGTCTGTCGTATCCAGAATCATCTGGACGCTTTCTGCTCTCTGTAATGGTCAAATAAAAATCACTACCTCTTGTTTCTCTTACATCAAAGAAATAAGTTCTTCTTTTTCCAGCTTTAATTCTTTTGCTGTAAACACTTTCCATTTTCCTATCGTTGTTCTCGTACGCCACAGTTGTAAGTTTTAATTATTTGATAAATGATGCATAAATATAAGAATGTTTGGCAAAAAGCAAAATTTAAGAAAAAACTATGAATAAGATGTGAAAAACGCCAAATCCATGGCTTTAATCATCGTTTTCGGTACGATGCAAACGGAACAGTTCGGCGTAATAGCCCTGGGCGGCCAAAAGGGATTCATGGGTACCCATTTCTAGGATTCGCCCCTCTTCTAAAACCACAATTTTATCAAATTGAAGCACTGAAAAGATGCGGTGGGTAATAACAATAGCGGTTTTTTGGTCTAAAAAGCCTGCCAAATTGTTTAATATTTTATGTTCTGTTTTGGCATCTACGGCGCTCAAACAATCGTCCAAAATAAGTAATTCTGGGGTTTTTAATAGTGCCCGCGCAATTGAAATTCGCTGTTTTTGGCCACCACTGAGTGTTACGCCTCTTTCACCAATAAGTGTATTGTAGCCTTTATCAAACCCTTCAATTTCATGGTCTACAGCAGCTAATGATGCCGCTTTTTTTACGGCTTCAATACCCACCGGTTCTTTGCTTCCAAACGAAATATTATCTGCAACGGTATCACTAAACAAAAACACATCTTGTTGAACAAAACTAATATGATTGCGAAGTGCCTGTACATTAAACTGCTGAAGTGGAATACCACCCATAGTAATTTGCCCCGAAGACGGATCATAAAAACGAAGGAGTAACTGCGCAAGTGTAGATTTACCTGAACCTGTTTTGCCAAGAACCAACACTTTCTCTCCTGCGCCAATCGTAAGCGTAAAATTCGAAAGCGCTTTTATACCTGTATGATTGTATACAAAATTTACATGATCAAAAACAATATCGGAATTTGTTATTGGTTGTAACGCATTCGATGGTGAAGACACCTTTTCTTTAATATCTAAAAACTCATTGAGTCTTTTTTGAGAAGCCGCTGCGCGCTGAATCATGCTAGCCGTCCAACCAATGGCACTTACTGGAAATGTGAGCATGTTAATATAAATCACAAACTCAACAATCACACCTACCCTACTTGGATCTTGTAATGCTTGCAAGCCACCTAAAAAAATGGTAACCACCGTACTAAGTCCAATTAGTAGCGCCATTGAAGGGAAATAAATGGATTCTACTTTGGCTAAATCGATGGCATTTTTTTTATAATCTTCGCTATTTTTTTCAAAAAAAGAAAGCATTGCTTTTTCTTGCACAAAAGATTTAATCACCCTGATACCTGCATAGGTTTCTTGTGCATTGGTTGTTAAATTAGAAAGCAGTACTTGTATGCGTTCACTTTTTTTATTGATAATACTGTTTACAAAATAAATAGTGATAGCAAGTATTGGAAGCGGCGCTAACACATACAGGGTAAGGGTTACATCTTTTTTAAGCATGTAATAAAGTGCTAATCCAATAAGGGTTACCAGATTTATTAAATACATAATAGCAGGTCCCGTATACATACGTACTCGACTTACGTCTTCTGTAATGCGACTCATTAAATCACCCGTATTATGCGTTTTATAAAACCCTGCGTCTAGTGCTTGATATTTAGCATACACTTCATTTTTTTGATCGTACTCGATATGCCTACTCATTACAATAATGGTTTGGCGCATAAAAAATAACATAACGCCTCTACAAACGGCTAATAGTAAAATAGTAATACTACAAATGGCCACGAGTTTTGCAAAACTAATTTGCTGGGAATCCAACCAATCAATCAAAATATTAACGAGATAGCTATGTGTTTGAATATGTTTCAATTTTACAGCACCTGGTAAATTTTGTTGTACCTGACTAACCACATAACCCGTAATTTGAGGAGCAATAACAGCAAAAAAATTAGAGAGTACGACAAATAACGTACCCAGTAAAAAACGCTCCTTGTACTTCCACAAATATTTATTGACTGCTGCTAATTCTTTCACGAAACTTGGGTTGTTATATTTGCAAATGTATGATGGAGAACTTGATTCAATCAATTACTTTTGCAACATGCTTACCAAACCCGAAAAAGACTTTATAGATTATTGGGCAAAAAACAGAATTGCCGAAAAAACAAGCAAGCGACCATTTTTAATTGGCTTGTCGACAGGGCTCGTATTTGGCCTAGTAGTTCTCGTTGTACTTTATTCTGGATGGTATACCAGAGCAAATATGCAGGCCAATAGTAAACTAAACGGGTTCGTATTTTTTGTAGGTATTTTAATCGTTTCTTTTTTTATGGCCTACCTCTACCGCAGCTTTAGTTGGGAAAACAGAGAACAGCAATTTAAAGAGCTAATGGCCAAACAAAAGCGAGAAAACCCTAATTCTTAAACACTCCCAAGATTTTTAAGGCCCATGGCCTTTATCTCATTAAATTTGCAATTATTCTATAAACTGTACTTATGAAAAGAAATGTATTGTTGGCTTTTATACTAGCCCCGCTTTTATTTACCGCTTGCGGAAAAACAAGTGAACCATGTGTTCCTGCAACAGTAGCTTCCGAAAAAGCAGCCATGGTTGCCTATTGCACAGCTAACAGCATTACCTACACCGAGCATGCTAGCGGTATTTTATATGAAATTATGTCTCCAGGACTAGGCACTCAACCTACCCTAACAAATACGGTTTCAACTGTTTATACCGGAAAATTACTAAATAACACACAATTTGATGCGAGCGCCAACCCAGTAAGCTTTTTATTGAGTGGTGTTATTAAAGGCTGGCAAATTGCTATTCCACTCATTAAAAAAGGTGGCCGTATTAAAATGGTGATCCCATCATCATTAGCCTATGGTTGTAGTGGTTCAGGGTCAATTTCACCCAATAGCCCACTTTATTTTGAGGTAACACTCACAGATGTTAGATAAATAATTGATTTTTAATACTTTAGATGAAAAAGGCGGGGTTTAGGCCTATATTATATGCATTCCCCTATCTTTGCCGCTCTAAAAAATTATGTAAACCCTTACCCATATGCAACTGAAAGGTTTAGTTAGATTCTTTGCGATAGCGCTGATTTTGATTTGTTTATACCAGCTATCATTTACTTGGTTTGTTCGTAGTCACGAAAAAGCAATGGATGAAAAAGCACAGGCTTGGATGAAAAGATTTCCAACGCCAGAACAGCAATATCCAGGTGATAAAGATAAGCAGGCGATTTATGCCGATAGTTTAGCGGAAGTTAAAAAGGAAAGAGTACTTCGTTTGTTAGATAGTACCAAAGAAACCAAATTAGCTTTTGGCCTTGTAACCTACCGTAGTGCTAAAGAAAGCGAATTGATGCTTGGTCTTGACTTACAAGGTGGTATGAGTGTTACCATGGAAGTAGGACTAGATGGTTTAATTAAATCATTAGCGAACTACACCAAAGACGCCAACTTTAATAAAGCATTAGAAAACGCTGTAGCCCGCAAAGCCAATAGTGGCGCTAACCTTATCACTTTGTTTGAAGAAGAATTTAAAAAAGTAAACCCTACAGGTAAACTAGCCCCATACTTTGCTGCGCGCAGTAATGGAAAAGTGAAATTTGACGCATCTGATAATGCAGTGAACGAATATTTAACCGCACAAGCAACTGCAGCGTTTAATAATACGTACCGCATTTTACGTACGAGAATTGACCGTTTTGGTGTTGCTTCTCCAAGTATCAATCCAGATCCAGCAAAAGGTATTATCAATATTGAATTAGCAGGTGTAAATGATAAAGAGCGTGTACGTTCTTATTTACAATCAACTGCCAACCTTCAGTTTTTTGAAGTGTATACTTTTGAAAGCACCGACTTACAAAATGGTATTGTTGCTGCTGATAAAGCAGTGCAAGATATGCTTGAAGGCGCACCAGCTGCTAATGACACTGCTGCTGTAAAAGATACGACTGCAACAAAAGCAACCGCTAAGTTAAAAGATAGCGCTAACGCTAACCCTATTGCACGTTTAGTTCAGTTTACACAACCATATAACAATGGTGCTGGTAAAACGGTATTCCCTGCAGCAATTGGTTACATTCAATCTAAAGATACCGGTACTTTAAATAGTTATTTAAGAATCGATTTTGTTAAAAACAAATTCCCTGCGAACCTACAATTCATGTATGGTAAATCAGAAGCAAGTACCGATCCTAAATTAAAAGATATCCTTACATTATATGCAGTTAAAACCTTAGACAATGGTCAGGCCGAATTAGAAGGTGATCATATTTCTAGTGCTTCTCAAGATTATGATGAACGTGGTGCCATTGCAATAAAAATGAACATGGATAAAATAGGTACTAACCTGTGGGCTAAAATGACCACTAAAAATGCTGGTAAACCTATTGCAATTGTACTTGATAATTTCGTGTACTCTGCACCAAATGTAAATGAGCCAATCACTACAGGTAACTCTCAAATTAGTGGTAGCTATTCATTAAAAGAAGCGCAAGATTTATCTGAAATATTAGAGAGCGGTAAATTACCAGCACCTGCTAAAATTGTTCAAGAACAACAAGTAGGTCCTACCCTTGGTAAAGAATCTATTATGGGTGGTGGACTTTCATTCTTCATTTCTTTCTTGGTCATTTTTGCCCTCATGCTACTTTACTTTAATACAGCAGGATGGGTTGCAAACATTGCACTTATCTTAAACTTATTATTTACGGTGGGTATATTAAGTGCCCTTGGTTTTACATTAACTGCACCAGGTATTGCCGGTTTGGTACTTACCATTGGTATGGCGGTAGATACCAACGTACTTATATTTGAGCGTATCAAAGAAGAACTTACAAAAGGCAAGAGCTATCCACTCGCTGTAACAGATGGTTATAAAAGATCATTAGCACCAGTACTTGATGGACACATCACTACCCTATTAACAGCAATCATATTAGCCTACTTTGGACTTGGTCCAGTACTTGGTTTTGCAACCACTCAAATCATTGGTATTTTATTATCATTGTTTTGTGGTATCCTAGTTTCAAGATTAATTACAGACTGGTACACCAATAAAAATAGACACCTCGAATACTTTACTGGTATTTCTAGATCTATCTTCCAAAAAGCACATTTCAAGTTTATCGAATACCGCAAATTTGCGTACGGTTTATCTGCTGTGATTTTTGTATTAGGTGTTGCGAGTTTCTTCAATGGTTTTGACGAAGGTGTTGAATTTGCAGGTGGCCGTAGCTATACTGTTAAGTTTGACAAGCCAGTAAATGTTGAAGAAGTTAGAAACGAACTAAAAGCAGTATTTGGTGAAGCACCAATTATTAAAACGGTTAATTCTAACAACCAGTTAAACATTACCACTTCTTACAAAATCAAGGAAACAGGTAACAACGTAGATTCACTCGTTGAAAAAATGTTGTTTACAGGTTTAACTAAACAATTACCTGCAAACGTTACATTCTCAGAATTTGAAACCAAATACAAACAAAGTTCTCAAACTGTATTACCTACTATTTCTGACGATTTAAAAGCAGGTGCTACCAAAGCAACTGTAATAGCAATGATGGTTATTTGCCTCTTTATCTTCATTCGTTTTAGAGATTGGAGATATTCTTTAGGAACTATTTTTGCCTTATTACACGATGTATTTGTAACACTTATCATATTTAGTTTTGCACGTACCATTGTACCGTTCCCGCTAGAAATTGATCAGCACTTTATTGCTGCCGTGTTAACAGTAATTGGTTTTAGTATGAACGATACGATCATCGTATATGACCGTATTAGAGAAGATAGCAGATTACACCCAAGCTTAGACAATGCTACGGTAATCAATAAAGCGATTAACGAAACACTAAGTCGTACCATCATGACTTCATTAACTGTTTTCTTAACCATCTTAATATTATTCATATTTGGTGGTGAAGTAACCAAAGGTTTTGCCTTTGCAATGTTGGTGGGTGTTATCACTGGTACCTACTCTTCAATCTTTGTAGCAGCTCCAATCTTAGTCGATTTTTCGAAGAACAAAAAGCTAAGCAAAGCAGCAAAAAAATAAGAACCTTATATAAGATTCAATAAAAAAAGCCTCGCAACTTATCTAGTTGCGAGGCTTTTTTGTGGTTTAAATTTGATAAAATTAAACGGCAAATGAAGTACCACATCCGCAAGTTTTACTTGCGTTGGGGTTGCTAAATGTAAATCCTCGACTATTGAGTCCACCCTGCCAATCTACTTCCATTCCAAAAAGGTATAATTGGTGACTTGCATTCATGATGCACTCGATTCCTTCAATTTCAAAATGAGTATCTTCTGGTAAAGGCAAGTCAAAGCCAAGTACATAGGTCATGCCGCTGCATCCACCCCCTTTAACGCCAATTCTAAGGCGCTGGTTGGTATCAAACCCGTCTTCTGCTATCAGACGTCTAATTTCCACTATTGCACCCGCTGTTAGGGTTACTGGAGCCGTTTGTGTTATTGTTGAGCTAGACATAGTATCTAATTTTGTGCAAAGCTACTAAGAGCAGCTCAGATTGCCTTATTTTTGGTGAAATTTACAAGATGCTTGACACATCAACCGTATTAACCGTTGTCATCGCCGTTATCATTGGCTTATTTATAGCGGTCCTCATTTACCTGCAACAAAAAATTGGTGTGGCCACCAAATCCATAGATAAGGATACCAAAATACTAAAACTACAAGCCTACGAAAGATTAATATTACTAGCCAACCGCATCGCGGTTCCAGGTTTGATAACACGACTTCAAAACGATGGTAAAAGTAATTCAACCCTTTCTGCCACCGATCAACAACTGCTACTCGTGTCAACCATCAAAGAAGAGTTTGAACACAATGTAACCCAACAACTATATGTTTCAAAAACAGCTTGGGATGCTGTTACTAATTTTAAAGAAAAAAATATACTCCTGATTCATCAAGCGGCCGCAACATTACCAACTGGATCAAACGCTGGAGAACTCAATAGATTACTCATCAGTTTTTTAGGAAGCGATCCTGCTGGAGATATGCACCAACTGGTAACTGAGGTTTTAAGTTTAGAAGTAAAACAAATTTTATAATGAGCACGCCAACCAATAAAAAAACAGATAGCGGCATTGCCATTAAAACGGTTTATAACGCTTCAGACATTGCGGACAATAAACAAGCGCTAGAAAATTTACAACCTGGTCAGTTCCCTTACACGAGAGGCGTTCAGCCAGATATGTACTTAGGCAAACTTTGGACAATGCGCCAGTATGCCGGATTTTCTACCGCCGAAGAAAGCAATAAGCGTTACCATTATTTATTATCGCAAGGTGTGATGGGGCTGAGTGTAGCTTTTGATTTACCTACCCAAATTGGGTATGATAGTGACCACGAATTAGCAGATGGTGAAGTAGGTAAAGTGGGTGTTGCCATTGATAGTATAGATGATATGGAAATTCTTTTTAAAGGAATTGACCTAGAAAAAGTGAGCACTTCCATGACCATCAATGCAACCGGTTTTATTTTATTGGCGTTTTATGTGGCAATCGCCAAAAAACAAGGCGCCGATTTACACAAACTTACAGGTACCATACAAAATGATATTTTAAAAGAATACGCTGCAAGAGGTACTTATATTTATCCGCCAAAACCTTCTATGCGTATCATTACTGATATTTTTGAATGGTGTAGTACAAACGTCCCTAAATGGAACACCATTTCTATTTCTGGCTATCATATTCGAGAAGCTGGCAGCACTGCGGTTCAAGAAATCGCATTTACATTAAGCAATGGTAAAGCCTATGTAAAAGCGGCCATCGAAAAAGGAATGGACATCAATGTTTTTGGTAAAAGACTCTCCTTCTTTTTTAATGCGCACAATAATTTATTTGAAGAAATAGCAAAATTTAGAGCAGCCCGTACGATGTGGGCTTCTATCATGCAAGAACTAGGGGCCACAGATCCAAAAGCACTCATGCTCCGCTTTCATACACAAACTGGTGGTGCTACTCTCACTGCGCAACAACCACTTAATAATATTAGCCGTGTAACCATTCAAACCCTTGCCGCTGTTTTAGGAGGTACACAAAGTTTGCATACCAATGGATATGACGAAGCCCTCAATTTACCTACCGAAGAAGCTGCTCGTATTGCTTTAAGAACCCAACAAATTGTTGCTTTTGAAAGTGGTGCACCAGACACGGTAGATCCGCTAGCTGGCAGTTATTTTATTGAAAGCCTTACCACAGAGGTAGAAAAAAAAGCCTGGGAACTGATTGCTAAAATAGATGCGATGGGTGGTAGTGTAGCAGCTATCGAATCTGGTTTTATGCAAGACGAAATTGCAAAGAGCGCTTATGCGTACCAAAAAGAAATTGAATCTGGTGAAAAAATAATTGTGGGCGTTAATAAATTTACCATCGATGAAGCCCCTACTAATATTGCATTTAAAATAGATGATAGTATTAGACAGGTTCAAATTGAAAAAATAAATACAATCAAACAAAATAGAGACAACGCTAAAGTTGCAGCTTGTTTAGATGCTATTATTACCGCAGCAAAAGGTACTGATAATATCATGCCACTGGTGGTTGAAGCCGTAGAAAACAAAGCAACACTTGGTGAAATTTCAAATGCCTTACGAGCTGTATTTGGCGAATTTTAAAATATAAAAAACAAAGACATGAAAAATATATTACTAAGTACCCTTTTTGTAAGCGCATCATTACTAGCGAATGCACAAAAAAAACAAGTAGTTCAGGCCAACACCCCTCCTGCTAATTACTTGCAACTTGTAAAAGAAATAACGCCGCAGTTAACCACTTGGCGTAGACATTTTCATGAGAACCCGGAGCTTAGTAACCGCGAATTTAATACCGGCAAATACATTGCGAGTTACATGCGCTCGATTGGTTATGAGGTAAAAGAAAACGTTGCTAACACTGGTGTGGTAGCTATTTTAAAAGGTGGCAAACCAGGTCCTGTGGTGGCGCTAAGAGCCGATATTGACGCATTACCAGTTACAGAAAGAAATAGTTTACCCTTTGCTTCTAAAGTTGTTACCGAATACAATGGTCAAAAAGTTGGCGTGATGCACGCATGTGGTCACGACGCACATACTTCAATTTTAATGGGCACGGCAACCGTACTTAAAAAAATGCAAGCCGACGTTCCAGGCACTGTGGTGTTTTTATTTCAACCTGCCGAAGAAGGTTCTCCAGAAGGTGAAGAAGGTGGCGCACAACTTATGATAAAGCAAGGTGTATTAGAAAATCCTAAAGTAGACGTTGTGTTTGGTATGCATATTAAAACTGAAGTACCGGTTGGTGAAATTCAGTATAAAGCTCAGGGCTTTATGGCTTCTTCCGATTGGATTAAAATTGTAGTAAACGGGAAAGGTGCACATGGCTCAAAACCTTGGACTGGCGTAGATCCTATTGCAGCATCAGCCCAAATTATTCAGGGGCTTCAAAATATTGTGAGCAGACAAATGGAACTTACCAAAGCACCCGTTGTTATTACCATTGGCGCCATTCATAGTGGTGTTAGAAATAATATTATTCCTGAGTCTTGTGAAATGATTGGTACATTAAGAACCCTAGATCCAGGCATGCAAAAAGAATTACACGAACGCATTAAAAACACGGTAAGCCATATTGCGGCAAGCGCTGGCGCTACTGCAGATGTTACCATTAGTACCAAAACACTGGTTACCTATAACGATCCTGCGCTTGTAAAATTGACCGTTCCTTTTTTAGAAACAGCAGCTGGTAAAGGCAATGTGAAAGAAAGAGATTGGGATACCGGTGCCGAGGACTTTTCATTTTTTGGTGAAAAAACACCTGCATTTTTCTTTTACTTAGGTGCCATGCCAAAAGGCATGAAACCTGCAGAAGCATCACTTCACCATACCCCTGAATTTTTTATTGATGAGTCTGGTTTTGACCTTGGCGTAAAAGCTTTTTGTCAATTAGTGTTTGACTACGCGGGCACCAAAAAGTAAACTGCCAATACGAACCATATTACTTCCTGTAGCAATCGCCAAAGGATAATCGGCACTCATGCCCATACTTAATATGGCTGCTGGCTGCTTGTCAAATTGATGCGCTGTAAACAGCTCCTGTAAGTATTTAAATTCGGTAGCAACTAGTTCCTGGTTATCAGAAAAGGATGCCATACCCATGAGGCCCTTAATGTTTACGTTGGGTAAAAGTTTTGCTGCTTCTAGTGCATCAGACAATTCAGATGCGTCCATACCAAATTTGGTTTCTTCTTTGGCAATATGAATCTGCAACAAGCAATCAATGACACGGTTGTTTTTTAGTGCCTGCTTGTTTATTTCTTGTAGCAATTTTAAACTATCCACCCCATGAATGAGGTGCACAAATGGAGCAATGTATTTTACTTTATTGCTTTGTAAATGACCAATAAAATGCCAGTTAATATTTGCTGGTAAAACGGCCTGCTTGTCTACTAATTCCTGCACATAATTTTCTCCAAAATCTCTTTGACCCTCTTTGTATAAATCTTCAATATCGGAAGCTGGTTTAAGCTTACTAACAGCCACGAGTGTAACCGATTGCTTTAAAAAAGCTTGTTGTATGGAGTGATACGCTTCTACATTAACTGACATAAAGCCTATTATTTAAGCAAAGGTACACACAAGTACCTATTTTCCCATAATAATGCTAGGTTGTAAGCAGGGCAACGGTATTCGAACTTTGCAAATGCTAGTTTACTGAGCGGGCGCTTAACTGGACTTGGAAGCATGGACGCCATATTGGCAATAAAAAACGGGTACTTGCTTTGTTCAATGGCAGCTTGGTCAGGTGTTTGAGATGTTATATTAGTGATGCCGCCAAATTGAACGCTTGCCGATGATAACAAAACGTTTTCTAATGGATCTGTACTGATGGCAATTAACGAATCTGTTTGGTGTAGCAAGGTAGGTTTTAATGCAATTAAGGTTTGAATATTTTGTTGATTCCCTGCGCTGATTAAACGGGCAATATGGTACATAATAACTGCAGGCTTCGCATAATGTGGTGCAATAAAATCGGCTTTCGTTACATGCCAGTTGTTTTTAATAGCAGTTGTAATAAGTTGTAAAGAAGCGGAGTCTGAGGCCGTCCATTGTAAATCATAGGCATTTACAAAACTGAGTACATTACAAAGTACCGCCATGTCAAAATCGATGGGCATTTTTTTACCAAACCATGTAGAATAAGCAGGTGAATTTTTAAAAGGAGCAAGGGTATTTTTAACTGTCTTCACTTTGGTGTTTGCATACAACTGCATGCTATCATGAACCACTTTAGCACGCTCCCTAGATGCTTCCTGCGCCCACAATAAAATAACGGTATCATCAAAATCGTCCGGTAAAGACTGTGATTTATCAAAGATATTAAGCCAGCCAGCATTTGGGAAAATTTGTGGGGTATCGGTGCGCCAAAAATTATAGGTGTCTCTCCCACTCTTATTTTTAAACAACCCAACCGATGATAATCCATCCTTTACAATTTGCTGAATCATCCCCTGTTGATAAGGCGTACACTGCTTCTCGTACTTTTTGAGGGTAAGCACAATAAGCCCAGTAAAAAATACATTGGGGTCGTTTTTACTATTATTTTTATTGTAGGTATATACCCTAGTGGAAGGAAAAATACCGGGAGGAAAACCTATATTAGTTTGTTGCAAGGCCTGTATCTTTGTCAAAATCTGATAAGACCAAAGTGTATCGGTGCTAGATTGTGTGTTACCACGCACAGCCAAGGCACAAAAAACAATAAATAAGATACTTTGGATTCTTTTCATAAATAGGATAGCAATTTACAAGATTCGCTGAACAAACTGCCCATAAACCGTTTAACATATGTATGTAAGACTTTCTATTGTTGTTTATCCAAACTGGTTTGGCTGGGCTGGTTTTTTTTCGATGGCGCTGTTTAGATTTCCACTCTGGCTTTCAAAAGGGCTACGTTTTTGGAAATTGATGGGTACCGGTAAAAATGGAACTTTTGATAAAAATCCGGACTGGAATAGATGGGCAGTACTTGAAGTGTATGATGCTCCAACATCTACCCCATCATTCATTACTTGGTGGTGGAAAATATTTAATACAACCAACACCGTTTATCAATTGGAACCCATCGAAGGTCATGGACTATGGGATGGCAAACAAGTTTTTGGCGACCTACCTAAACAATCGGATTATGAGGGAAAAATAGCCGTGCTTACAAGAGCCACCATAAAACTATCGGGACTTAAAAGGTTTTGGTCACACGTAGACGCTATAGCAAGTCAAATGGCTACTGCTCCAGGTTTTATAACATCGGTGGGTATTGGTGAAGTTCCATTTATAAAACAAGCCACATTTAGTATTTGGGAATCCAAAGAACTCATGCGCAGCTTTGCCTATAAACTTCCACTACATAAAGAAGTTATTAAAAAAACACACCAAGAGAAATGGTATTCCGAAGATATGTTTACCAGGTTTAAGGTAATGGAGGGTTAGCGCTATTTAATTACAAATACATAACTGTACCTGTTTTCTTCCTGCTTATTCTTGTCTTTATCAGACTCTGAACAACCCATTATCAATTGCTTTTCACCAACTGGCATTAACACAAAATTATTCCCTCCATATTTAGCAAGGTCTTTTTTGATTTTTTGTGTGCGTCTACTTGACAATACTTCGTTATATTCATCTGAACCGATACAGTCTGTTGCAGAAACAACCACAATGGTTACACCGCGTAAATCTTGTAATCGGTCTTGTAATTCATTGTATATTTTTTTGTCCTGCTTTACAATATTTACTTTATCAAAATCGTGATGCACCATAATAAAATCTTTGGTAACAGACTTTAAAGAATCAACAACAGATGCAAAAGCTCCTTTTCTGAAAGCAATTAATGTATCAGTTTTAGATTTAAAGAAAACTGCCTTTTGTGCTAAATTAAATTTTTTGCCTTTTGAAAGTTCTGCAGCATATGAAGAATCTACAAAAGAAAACTTTTTTTCTAATTCTTGATAGGATTGTAATGTTTTGTTCTTTTTGGTATTGGTAACCATGGAGTCTAAATAGTGAGAACCAAAAAAACGAAAGCTAAGCGTGTCTTTATTTTCTAAAATAAAATAAACCTTTTGTTTAGATATAGGAAAGTAAAAAAAATACACACCTCCAATAATTGGCTTTGCAACATTTAAGGTTGCGCTTTTACCATTTAAACGAATGGTATCTTTTGGAATAAAGTTTTTGTCATCAAATACCGCACCTCTTATATATACAATACTATCTACCGGACGAACCGCCGACACCTTAATTTGGTATTGCGCCAATACCGCTGCAGGTAGTAAGAGAATAATTAATACATTAAATATAACTTTCATATAATAGATTCCTTTCAAAAGTCGTGCTTAGGAATCAATAATCAAAAAAAGGGGAATAGATTTAGTTCTATAGAATAGGGATAGTGCTTTGGGGATTAGCTTCGCTGATCCCCAAAGGGGGGCTGCAGACTAAAAAGCCTAAAAAGGGCTCCGCCCTTTTCTTTTTTTATGGGCCCAATTTCGCTTGAACCTTTGGTTCAGACTCAATTTTCCCATAAAAAAAAGCCAGCACATTGTGCTGGCTTTTTAGTCTGCGGAGAGTTAGGGATTCGAACCCCAGGACCTGTTACAGTCAACAGTTTTCAAGACTGCCGCAATCGACCGCTCTGCCAACTCTCCGCGGCAAAAGTACGGTTTGAAAACCACCAACCAAAAAAAAAGTAAAAAAAATGTGAAACCCCCTATTTTATTGACTTGCAGGGCGTTATTTTGGTAAATCTGGGAGTTTTTCTACCACAGAAAGGTCGGAAAGCTCAACATTAATAGGGAGCTGACCTATTTGAACAATGGCTCTTTTACCCCTTATTTCAAGTACTGTTCCTACCTGATAATTCTTTTTTAGCTTAACGAGGCTACCAACCAGTAGCGCAGCAGTGGTTTCTTTATACTGTTTGTCTACCTTTTTGGCTAGCTTATTGACCACTACCTGCTCCTTACCCTTAAAAAGTAATTGCTGCAGGCTTTTAACCACTTCGTTTTTATTTTCAGCCTTCTTATAATCGAGCACTATTTGCTTTAGCTTTCGCTCCATATCTTTCAAATACACAATTCGGTCTTCGGTAATCTGATTCTGTTGCTTTAACAACTCTACCTGTTGGCGGTGCTTTTCTTTATCTAGCACCTGCTCCATTTCTTTTTTGAGCTTTTCATTTTCACGAAGCATTTTATGCAACTGCAACTTTTCTTTATCAAGGTGTTGAAGGTCTTGCTCCGTTCGATTTAAAAGCTTGTCTAATTTAAAATGATCTTCGTCTACCAGGTTGCGCGCTCTATTAATGAGTGCCGTAGGCAATCCAATTCTTTCTGCAATGGCAAAGGTGTATGAGCTACCGGGTTTACCAATAATAAGTTTGTACATCGGAAGCAAATGCACTTCATCAAACTGCATGGCACCATTAATAATGCCCTGCGTATGGTTGGCCATCACTTTTAAATTCAGGTAGTGTGTAGTAACAACCCCAAGTGCATGCTTACGAGACAATTCTTCCAATATTACTTCTGCAAAAGCGCCGCCTAAATTAGGATCACTTCCACTTCCAAGTTCATCTATAAAAAATAATGTTTTACCATTGGCCACTTCAATAAAGTGCTTCATGTGCATTAAGTGACTCGAATAGGTACTTAATTCAAACTCTAAATTTTGTGTATCACCAATATGAATAAAGAGTTGTTTAAAAATGCCCATTTGAGAGTCGGGGCTAACAGGTACCAAAAGTCCACTCTGCATCATCAATTGATTGAGTGCAATGGTTTTCATGGTAACGGTTTTACCACCAGCATTTGGGCCGCTAATAATTAAAATACGCTGTTGCGCATCTAATTTTATATGAACGGGAATGGTTGTTTTTCCTGCATTTTTATTGTATAAATATAAAAGCGGATGGTACGCATTAATGAGTTCGATATGCGCCTTATCTAGTAGCTCCGGCAAATTGGCATTCATATCAATGGCTAATTTTGCTTTTGCTTTTATAAAATCAAACTCGCCTGTAATTTGTAAATACGCATTTAGTAATGGTGCATACATAGACATAGTAGCCGTAAGCGCGCGAAGTATGCGCTGCACTTCTTTGGCTTCTTCATGTTCTAAGGCAAATACTTCATTGTTGAGTTCAATGGTGTCTTCGGGTTCAATAAACGCCGTTTTTCTACTATCACTTTCACCATGTAAAATTCCTTTCACTTGTCTTTTATGTTCCGAAAAAACAGCCACTACCCTTCTACCATTACTAAAACTTTCATCAATGTCGGCAGTGTATCCAGCTTTGGCTAATTTTTGAATTACTTTTTCAAACATGCGCCTTAATTCGTTGCGGCGCTTGTATAAACTAAGTCTTATTTTTTGTAAATCATCAGATGCATTGTCTTTTACAATTCCCTGTTCATCTAATACCGCATCAATACTATCCTTGATATTTTTTTCGTAGTAAGCATCATTTAGCACCTGTGCCAATGCACTAAAAGAAGTTCTTTTTTCGGGGTCAAACCACCTAAATATATTTTCGGCATTGATGGTTAATTTTCTGATTAGCATCCATTGATCACCACCTAATAGCGCGCCAGGAATTCCTAGTAATTTGAGTTCCTTTTGTAAATGATAGGTAAAATCGTTGGGGAAATACTGCGCCTGTCTTAATAGCATGGCAAACTCATGTGTTTGGCGCAGCTCTTTTTGAATATAGTCTTTGTGGGTATGAATGCGTAAATTTTGAGCACGTTCCTGTGCATACACCGTTTTACAATGCGCATCCAACAAAGCTTTAACTTTGTCAAACTCCAACTGGTAAAGGGCCGTATCGGGATAAAGTCGCATCATAATTTTAAAAACAGCGCAAAGGTAAGCGAAGCGCGGTTAAACCTTTTACAAGTTTTAATGTTTTATATGGTATGAGATTACTACTTGTAACCCTTTTTGCAGCCACCTGCCTTACCGCATGTAGCCAAACACCTAATACTAAATCGAATAATAAAGCAAAGCCCATGACCAGTAATCCAAATGCTAAACTTGAAACCATTTATTTAGGAGAAGGTTGCTTTTGGTGTACAGAGGCGTTTTTTCAGCGCATTAATGGGGTAATTAGTGTAGAAAGTGGCTACGGCGGTGGTTTTGTAGAAAACCCAACGTACGAGCAGGTTTGTGATAAAAATACAGGCCACGTTGAGCTTGCGAAAGTTGTTTTTGATCCGGCAATTGTAAGTTTCGACGAAATATTAGAAATATTTTGGAAAACGCATGACCCTACTACCCTAGACCAACAAGGAAATGATATAGGCCCGCAATATAAGAGCGTGGTTTATTATGTTACCGAAACACAAAAACAAGTGGCTCAAAAATACAAAGAGGCTCTAGATAAAAGTGGCGCTTTTAGTGCACCTATCGTAACAACGATAGAGCCTTTCAAAAATTATTATCCTGCCGAAAACTACCATCAAAATTATTACAACAGCAATACCAACCAGGGCTACTGCCGTTTTGTAATTGCACCTAAATTAGAGAAGTTTGAAAAAGTGTTTAAGGATAAATTAAAACACTAATTAGGAAGTTTTGTACGCCTTAGTTCGAGTAAATTAAGTGCATTAGGTCCAAACCCTTGCACACCAGGTTGCACCAAATGAATGGCCATATCATACCACATAGGTATAATGGGTGCTTCATTAATAACAAGCTGATCCATAGCTCTATACAAACCATACCTGACACTATCGCGTGTTTCCAACAATGCTTTTTCGTAGAGCACATCAAACTCCGCATTTTTAAAACGGGTGTAATTAGGTGGTGCCGGATTTTTGCTATAAAACATAGCCATATAATTTTCGGCATCGGGGTAATCGGCAATCCAACTGGCTCTAAAAAATAGTGCAGCAGATTTTGCTGTCTGCTCTAACAGTAAACTTTTTTGAATCACTTCTACCTGAACCGGAATACCAACTTCTTCCATTTGTTTGGCAGCAAATGAAGCAATATCGGCGTAAATAGCTACTGTTAATAATTTAGTAGTTGGCAGTCCTTTACCACCCGGATAACCAGCAGCAGCAAGGAGTTCACGCGCTTTGCCTGGATTGTAATTATAGCCTTTAACAAAATCTACATTATTAGAAGGAAGACCCGCAGGCACAAAGCCAGCCTCTGCCGGAATACCAATTGAATTGCGCATGTACATCATCAACTGTTTTTTGTTAATGGCGTAATTCATGGCCTGGCGCACCAATTTATTACGCGTAGCTGCACCTTTAGTAATCACATTATTTGTATCTACTACAATACCAAAATATTCGGTGTTTAAATATGGATGCTTTAGTAATTGAATTTTGCCTTCCCAATCTTTTCGGAGTGTTCCGTTTTTGGTTAAAATTTCATCTTTAAAAGAGGCGTCAATATCATTTACAAAACTAAGTTTGCCTTGTCTAAACTGTAAAAACTCGGTGGCTTTGTTATCAAAGAAATTAATTTTTACGGCGTCTAAGTAAGGTAACTTAACACCAGCCGAATCGAGTTCCCAGTAATTTTTGTTTTTGTGTAAAATAAGCGCTTCCCCTTCATCCCAAGATTTTAAAGTAAATGGGCCCGTACCACAAGGATGTCTTCTAAAATCTTTGCCGTATTTTTCTACTACTTCTTTGGGCACTACACTACAATACTGTGTGCTTAAAATACCCATGATGGGGTGAAACGGACGCTGCAACCTTAGTTCAAAAGTAGAATCGTTAATGACCACAAAAGGCATTACCGAATCTACCCGGTTATTAAATATCCAAGCGCCACTACTGGCTACCGTTTTATCTATAATTCGGCCTAAACTATAGGCAACATCTGCAGCAACTAATTTTCGTCCAGCACCCCCCTTAAAAGCAGCATCACTTGTAAAATAAACATTGGTACGGAGGTGAAAACGGTAGGTTTTGCGGTCGTCACTTACCTCCCATGATTTAGCAAGTGATGGGACAATATTTAGGTTGCTATCAATTTCAACAAGGGTATTATAGATTTGGTGCACCGCCCACATGATGGATTGGTTTTTAGCAAAAGCTGGATCCAAAGTGGCAATGCCGGTGGCTTCATTGTAACTAAAAACGTTTTTTGAAGTAGCAGCCTTTTCATAACAAGCCGTCAACAAACAAATGACCAAACCCAATAAAACAAGGAGTTTAGGCGTTTTAACAGCATTATATAGGGCATTCTGGTGCATCTTGGCACCGAATATCCTATTTTTAAGCGATCAATAAAGAGGTTCACGTAAAAAAGTAGATAAAATAGTTCATGGGCAGCATTAGAAAACAAACCATCATTTCCAGCATTCTAGTATATGTTGGGTTTGCTATTGGCTTTGTCAACAACTATTTTTTTACCCGAAACGGATCTTTCACCCCGGCCGAATATGGACTTACGCGCATCTTTACTGATTTTGCGCAAAACATGTTTGCTTTTGGATCTCTAGGTGTGGTTCCCATTATTTATAAATTTTACCCCTATTATAAAGACAACCTTCAAGAAAAAGAAATTGACCTTATCACTTGGTCGTTTTTTTTATCGATCATTGGTTTTATTTTGGTACTTGCATGTGGCGTTTATTTTGAACCTTATTTTATTGAGAAATATCAGGTTAAATCACCACTGATTCTTGATTATTATTTTTGGATGTTCCCGTTTGCGATGGGGATGCTGTTTTTTTGTGTTCTAGAAAGTTTTAGCTGGGCACTTAATTTATCGGTGGTTTCAAACTTTTTAAAAGAAACAGGCCTAAGGCTTTTAACTGCTGTTTTAATTGCACTCTTTTATTTAAAACTCATCGATTTTACAATATTTATTTACTTATTTTCTGTTCAATACTTAGTACTGTTTTTTATTTTACTGAGCTACTTGGTAAAATCTGGTAAGCTGAATTTTCCAACAACCGTTAGCCGTGTTACCAAAAAGTTTTGGAAAAAAATGGTGTCAATTCAGGTACTTGTATTTGGAGGCGCTCTTATTACAGCCCTTGCTGCCACTATCGATAGCTTTTTAATTGCAGGTATGCTAGGCCTTACCGAAGTAGGTATTTTTGTTTGGGCACAGTATGCAGCAGCACTCATTCAAGTGCCACAACGTAGCATCCAAGCAGTTTCTATAGGTGTATTGTCTAAAGCATGGAAGGATAAAAATTTTCCAGAAATAAACCGCATTTATGCGCGCTCCTGTATTAATCTATTAATCATGGCGCTCTTTATTTTTGGTAATATTTGGCTGAATGCAAAAGAAGGCATGATTGCATTACACATACAAAAAGCCTATTTAGATGGCCTTGGTGTCATATTTGTTTTAGGCATGGTGCGTATTATTGATGCAGGTACAGGGCTTAATGCTATTGTAATTAATACTTCTACTTTTTGGCGTTTTGATTTTTATAGCGGCGTTGTACTTTTAGCGCTAAGGTTACCACTCACGTATTATCTGATAAAAAATTACGGTATCATTGGTTCTGCTTTTGCTGAACTTTTTGCATACGGCACGTATAATTTTATCAGGTTCGAATTTTTACGTCGTAAATTTAACATGCAACCATTTACGCGTAAAACAGCCTACACGCTCCTCTTGGGCGCAGCAGCATATACCATCACTTATTTTGCTTTTGATGGTATTACGGGCTGGACTGGTATATTTTTAAAAGGAGGATTGTTTTCTATACTCATGATTAGCGGCGTATTTTATTTAGACCTCACCCCAGATGCGCAGCAACTCTATGAGGGATGGAAACAAAAGTGGAAACAAAAATTGTAACTTTGCAAAAAATATTTCAATGAAGGCAGGTATTTTAGGTGGCGGACAACTAGGTAGAATGCTCTTACAAGCAGCAGCAAATTATACCGTTGAAACGTATGTATTAGAAAACGACCCACACTGCCCTGCTGCACAGTTATGCCACCACTTTATACAAGGCGATATCACTAGTTTTGATGACGTATATGCTTTTGGCAAAAAAGTAGACGTTTTAACCATTGAAATAGAAAATGTAAATATTGAAGCACTAGAAAAATTGGAAGCAGAAGGCTTAAAAGTTATTCCAAAACCTAGTGCTATTAAAATTATCAAAAACAAAATCAAGCAAAAAGGATTTTATCAAGTTAACGAAATCCCTACTTCCGATTTTGTGGTTACACATACTAAGGAAAGCTTACCACACCACCACGCATTTTTACCTGCCGTACATAAATTAAGCGAAGGTGGTTATGATGGTAAAGGTGTTCAAATAATTAAGACTAAAGAAGATTTTGATAAAGGTTTTGACGCACCATCTGTTCTGGAAAAAATGGTAGCTATTGATAAAGAATTAGCTATGATTGTTGCTATTGCACAGGACGGATCAGCAACTTTATATCCGCCTGCCGAAATGATTTTTGATCCTGTATTAAATTTACTCGACTATCAAATTAGCCCTGCCATTTTACCAGAAAAAGTGGCTTGGAAAGCAGAAGCCATTGCCTTAAAACTTGTAAAAGCATTTAACAGCCCTGGACTGTTTGCCGTTGAATTATTTGTTACCAAAGAACAAGAAGTTTTTGTAAACGAAACAGCACCAAGGGTTCATAATAGCGGGCACCATAGTATAGAAGCAAATTATTCGAGCCAATACGATATGCTTTGGCGTATCATGCTCAATTATCCACTAGGCAATCCAGATGCCATTTTGCCTTCTGCCATTGTAAATATTTTAGGTGCCGAAGGACATAGTGGTGAAGCCGTTTACACGAACCTTGACGATGTATTAAGTATGGACAATGTGTTTGTGCACTTATATGGTAAAAAACAAACCAAACCTGGTCGAAAAATGGGTCATGTAACCATTATGCACACCGATTATCAAGACCTTAGGTACAAAGCCAATAAAATCAAACACACATTAAAGGTTGAGGCAAAAAAATAGTTTAACCAATGAACTATTATCGGAATTCTTTTTTCGAAGTTCCGTTGTTCATTTTTTTGTTAATGGTTAACGGCCTAGTATAACCAATACCCATCATGCTTTTAATTTGCATGCCAGGCGAGTTTTTATTTTCTCCAAATAGCCTTACATCATCATCGTAAATAAGATCCAGATTGTAGTTTGCCGAAAAGTATTTATTGATTTTAAAAGAGAAAAAATTAGTCATAAAAACGTCAATGTTTTCAGGCTTATTTGAATAGTTGGAGAACAAATCCAAACGACCTCTATAATTGATATTTCTGGCAATTACATTGTTGTGGTTGATGGTGGCAAACAAGCCAATATCCTGCATTACATTTTGCCCTTTTGGCACCCCGTACTTACCTTGTGCGGCTAATTTATTATTGGCTACAATAGTCCAACGTGCTGTTACAGGAGATAAGAAAATTGATAATTTATCGGAGGTTTTACTATCAAATCCAGCAGAAATAAACACGTATGCTGGCGACAAAAATGAAGAAGCAAAATTGGCGATATTATTAGAAAAAGTATACCCGTCAAAATACTGCGACCTAAAATTAAAAAGTGCCGACATATACCACTTTCCAGTACTGTCAATTTTATAACCGTACTTACTCAAAATATCAAAACGATCATCATTTTTTCGGCTACCCAAACTGGTGGTTTGCACATAACCTAGGTTCATATCAAAATTATTGTCCCAGTTTTGACGACCTTTCTTGTAGTATAAAAAATAATTAAAGTAGCTATTTACAGACAATGAAAAATTATCGCCCCCTGCTGCCCAGTTACTAAGTGAACCCTGAGATAGGTTTGCGTTAAATACACCGCCTCTTTTCCAACGCCAATTAGCAGTGTCGGCATCCTTTCGAATGGTACGCGCCGACTCATTTCTAATTTTATTTAGCATTTCTTGTCCAAAAGCCTGACTTCCAATAAAAAAAGCAACCCATAGGGTTAGGCCATACTTCATGCACTCTAAATTATAATTGTTACAAAACTAATTGATTAACAGAATTTTTAGCGTTTTATAGCTGACAAACTGGCACAAATCGGTGTTTTTATGTTAATTTTGCCATTAAATTAGATAGTAAGGATGGAAACCCTCGCTTTAGCTGGTAAAGAACACGACGAACTTAGACAAGGAGAAGCTTTCAAACCCTTCTCCAACGATCCCAATACGTATAAGAAAAGCTTTTATATAGAAAGTTATGGCTGTGCCATGAACTTTGCAGATAGTGAAGTAATTGCCTCTATTTTAAATAAAGAAGGATACGGTGCTACCAGAAATGTAGATGATGCCGACTTGATTTTTTTAAATACCTGTTCCATTAGAGAAAAAGCCGAGCAAACCGTTCGCAAACGCCTCACAGAATTTAGAAAAATTAAAGAGCAAAAGCCAGGTACTTTAATTGGTATGCTAGGATGTATGGCTGAAAGACTAAAATCTAAATTATTAGAGGAAGAAAAATTAGTGGATATGGTGGTAGGCCCCGATGCCTACAGAAGCCTTCCCGGACTTATTGAAGAAGCAGAAACCGGACAAAAAGCAGTAAATGTCCTATTAAGTAGAGACGAAACATACGCAGATATTGCACCTGTTAGACTTGACAGCAATGGCATTAGCGCTTTTGTATCTATCATGCGTGGTTGTAATAATATGTGTAGCTTTTGTGTGGTTCCATTTACAAGAGGCAGAGAAAGAAGTAGAGACGCACATTCTATTGTAGCAGAAGCCACCGATTTATTTAATAGAGGATTTAAAGAAGTAACCTTACTAGGTCAAAATGTAGATAGTTACCACTGGATCAATGAGCAAACCAACGAGGCCGTTACTTTTGCGATGCTACTTGAAAAAGTAGCTTTAATTGACCAAAGCCTTCGTGTACGATTTAGCACTTCTCACCCCAAAGACATTACCGACGAAGTCATACATACGATTAATAAATACCAAAACATTTGCAAATACATTCACTTACCTGTTCAGAGCGGAAGCACAAGACTGCTTCAACTCATGAACCGCACGTATACGCGCGAATGGTATATTGCTAAAGTGAACCGCATTTTTGAACTCATCCCAGATTGTGGAATTAGCTCCGATATTATTGCAGGGTTTTGTACCGAAACCGAAGAAGACCATCAAGATACATTAAGCATCATGGAGCATTGTAAATACGATATGAGCTACATGTATTTTTACAGTGAAAGGCCTGGAACCCTTGCTGCCAAAAGATATACCGACGATATTCCGGAGCCCACTAAAAAAAGAAGGCTTCAAGAAATTGTGGATATGCAGGGCGTACTTTCTACGGCTAGCAACCAAAAAGATGTGGGTAATGTTTTTGAAGTATTGGTTGAAGGCAATAGCCGAAAAAATGAAAATGATTGGTCGGGCCGCACTTCACAAAACAAAGTATTGGTGTTTCCAAAAACAGCTGGCATTGATTTAAAAGGAAAGTATGCACAGGTAAAAGTGACCAGCTATACCAGAACAACCCTACTTGGCGAGCAAGTTGGATAAATTTATTTGAACGAATTAATAAGGTCAACTATGGATCTTCAAAGTATAAAAAACAGATTTAACATCATTGGTAATGCACCTGCACTTAACCACGCCCTTAATACGGCCGTGCAAGTAGCTGCCACCGATTTAACAGTTTTAATTGTTGGTGAAAGTGGTGTTGGTAAAGAAGTGTTTTCTCAAATTATTCATGCCCTATCGGCACGCAAACACAACCCATTTATTGCGGTTAACTGCGGTGCTATTCCAGAAGGCACCATCGACTCCGAATTATTTGGTCACGAAAAAGGATCTTTTACAGGTGCAGTAGATAGCCGTAAAGGTTATTTTGAAACGGTAAGTGGTGGTACTATTTTTTTAGATGAAATTGGTGAAATGCCCATTGGCACGCAAGCCCGATTACTGCGTGTTTTAGAAACCGGTGAGTTTATTAGAGTGGGCTCTTCTAAAGTACAAAAAACAGATGTCCGCGTTATTGCAGCAACCAATAGAGAACTTTTAGAGTTTACACAAAAAGGAAGATTTAGAGAAGATTTATATTACCGTTTAAGCACGGTACCTATTCGTGTACCATCACTTAGAGATCGTAAAGAAGATATCAGTTTGCTTTTTAGAAAATTTGTAGTTGATTTTGCAGAGCGCTATAAAACAACGCCCGTGCAATTAGACGAAGAAGCCAAAGCAATACTTATCAATCATCAGTGGCAGGGTAATGTGCGTGAACTAAAAAATATTGCAGAGCAAATTTCAGTATTAAGTAAAACCAATTTAATTAACGCTACTACCCTACAAGGTTTTTTACCAGATCAAAGCAGGTTTTCTAGAATGCCGATACTTGCTGGACAAAACCAAGGTGGCGAGTTTGCAAACGAGCGTGAGATTTTATACAAGCTCTTTTTTGACATGAAAAAAGATGTCACAGAGCTCAAAAAAATGTTTGTAGAAATTCTTCAAAATCCTTCTTTAGCAGGTACTGCAGCCAATTTTACCAGAGAATCAATTTTACAAGATTTTACAGGTCACGAAGTTGACAATACACCACAACATTTTATTACACCCGCCAATAATTCAGCAGCTGCGCAACCTGTTTTGTTGCAAGACAATGATATGCACCAGCATGAAGAAATTGAAGAGTCTTTAAATATTATTGATAAAGAAAAAGAACTGATTTTAAAAGCGCTCAAAAAACACAAAGGTAAAAGAAGAGACGCCTCTTTAGATTTAGGCATATCGGAAAGAACCTTGTACCGAAAACTAAAAGAGTACGACATTGAAGATTAAATCACCTAACATGAAACTATCTAAATTATATAGCATTTTATTTTTGGTGGCCACGCTAGCTTTAACCAGCTGTGGTATTTATAAATTTAACGATGCCAGCATTGACCCTACCATTAAAACCATTAAACTAGGTTTTATAGAAAACAGAGCGCGTTATGTAAACCCGCAATTAAGTCCAAAGCTCAATGACAAATGGCAGCAAAAAATTGCGAGTCAAACAAAATTGACTAGAACCACAAGTGATGATGCACATTATATTATTAGTGGCACTATCTCCAATTATGACGCATCACAAACAGTAGGTGTAAGCAATCAACAAGCATCAACCAACCGTTTAACCGTTACCGTTCATATCGTTTTTAGAAATACACTTACCAATAAAACCGAAGAGTTTGACGTGAGCAGGAGTTTTGATTTTGATGCCAATTTAACCCTTACACAAGCCGAATCTAAACTGCTTGACGAAATGGTTAGAAGCTTAACGGATGATATGTTTAACCGTATTTTTTCAAACTGGTAATCTATTTGTACATTTAACCTCTAGTTATAATATCATGGGTCATTCTAGTAATTTAGTAGCTAAACACCTAACAGGCAAAGAAAACCTGTCTGCTACTTCTGTAGATGTATTAGAAAGCCTCCATAAGCAATATCCATTTTTTGCGCCAGCAGCAGTGCTAGCAGCGGCAAAATCTCATAATAATGGCACAGAAACGAGTAAAGCAGCCCTTGCGGTTGGAAATACAGGCTGGTTACAACAAATTTTAACAGCTCCTATGCCCAACGCAATAAGCAATGTAATAAGCAAACAACTGGCAGATTACAATAAACCGGTTACGCCTGATCAGATTTGGGAGATGGAATCACCTGTTTTATACCATACCATCGATTATTTTGCCTCACAGGGCATCAAAATAGACCTAAATAAGGGTCATCAAGACGAATTGTCAACCAAGCTTAAGAAGTTCACAGATTGGCTAAAAGAGGTCAAACATCCCGTTTCAGAGGGGCAAACAGCTCCCCAATCGGAGGCAGATACCCCCTTTTCCAGTGAATCTGACATAGAAAAGGCCGTGGTTACCATTGCCGAAAAGTCTAACGAATCTAGGGAGGTTGTAACCGAAACCATGGCAGAAGTACTAGGTAAACAGGGTCGCCGGGAAAAGGCAATTCAGCTCTACCAAAAATTAAGTTTCATAAATCCTGAAAAATCCGTTTATTTTGCTGCCAAGATTCAACAATTAAAAGGATTATAAGATGACTATTTTGTTTCTAGTTTTGATAGTAGCTGCTTGTGTAGCTTTAGGTTTTGTAGTTTTAATCCAAAATCCAAAAGGTGGCGGATTGTCTAGTAATGTAGGTGGTATTAGCAACCAATTTATGGGTGTTAAGCAAACCACTGACGTTTTAGAGAAAGGTACTTGGTTGTTTGCAGCCATTATTGCTATTTTGGCTTTACTTTCTACCCTTTTCTTAAAGGGAGGTACTAGCGCTGCTTCTGAAGATTCATTGTTACAAAAAGTAAATACGAATAGCTCAGCACCTGCTGCTCCGGCACAGGCTCCTAATCCTGCAACTACTGCCGACACAACAAAAAAATAAAGTAAACTTTTGATATTTAAAACCCTGTCTGTATATGCAGTCAGGGTTTTTTGTTTAAATTGAAACCATGAAAAAATTAGGAACAGCACTAATTGTTATTCTACTAGTAGCAGGTACTGTTACTGCATGGAGTATTTTTTCATCCATTACTAATTTTTCTGGCGCACAAAAAAGCTTTACCGTAGATCAGTCAATTGTAAAAAAGGGAGCTGTTATTGGATATTTAAGTGAAGAAGGCCTCATTAAAAATAGTATTGGGCTCCACCTTCTTTCTTTGGTTTTACCCAATTGGGATTTGGTTAGACCCGGCAAGTATCAATTAAAAAAAGGACAAACTGCTTGGCAAATTGCAAGGATGCTAAAAAATGGACGTGTCGCAGAAGTTAAGCTGGTCATTAATAAACTAAGAACGAAAGAAGATTTTGCACAGCTCATTGGCAATCAATTTTCTACAGACTCTGCAACGGTGATGCAGTTTATTTCAAACAATGATTCACTACAATCTTTTGGTGTTGACACAAGTACCTTTTACGCTATCATCATACAGGACACCTATCAATTTTATTGGGATACGCCGTTTAGGCAAATTTTAACCAAGTTAAAATCATACCAAGAAAAATTCTGGGATGATATTGACCGGCGAAATAAGTTACAATCCAAACATTTAACGGATATCGAAGCCTACACCCTAGCTTCGATTGTTGATGAAGAAACCAATGTGATTTCAGATAAATACAAAATTGCCAGCGTGTACATTAATAGACTCGCCAAAGAAATGCCGCTACAAGCATGTCCAACCATTAAATTTGCGATGAAAGATTTTACGATTACACGGATTTATGAAAAGTATTTATCAAATCCATCACCTTATAATACCTACCGTAAAAAAGGATTACCACCGGGTCCTATTTGCACCCCACTCCCTTCAACCATTGATATTATTTTAAACGCACCAAATACCAACTACTTATACTTTGTTGCCAAAAGTGATTTTAGTGGCATGCACCATTTTAGTCCAACTTACGAAGAGCATAATAGATATGCCATCGAGTATCAAAAAGCACTAGATATTTATATGGCAAAAAAAAATAAGAAACCTTGATAAGATTACACCGCATTATTTTAAGTTGGGGGCCCATCGATTACGTTGTAAAAAAAAGTAAGACTATGGTGATACCAGGATTTAAAGGTATGCCGGTATATGATGTTGTTGTATTTTTTTTCAGACAAATTAATAAAGTTGGGTTAAACGAAAGAGCTTCTGCCATTACGTTTAACCTGATTATGGCGCTACCTGCAGCCATGCTATTTTTATTTTCACTAATACCCTATTTTCCTCCATCGTTTAAAGTAGAGGCTCAAATATTAAAACTGTTTAAAGACATTACCCCCAATAGCCAAACCTATGCATTTATCAAAAATCTAATCAACGATTTATTGGTCAAGCATGTGGGTATTTTTTCTTTTGGTTTTTTATTACTCATTTTTTATGCGTCCAATGCCATGATGGGTATCATCAGAACTTTTGACAGATCCATACAGGAGCAGAAAGGATTTTTTATGCATAGGCGTTGGAGAGCCATACGATTAACGGCCATCTTAATTGTACTCATTATTGCATCTTCGCTCATACTAATTGGTCAAGAACAACTTGCATCCTTGGTAAGAAGTTTGTTTCAACTCAAAAGAAAAACAACACTACCTTACTGGAATGGTGTGCGCTGGTCCATTATTATAGGGCTATTATTTACAGCCATTTCACTCATATATACCTATGCGCCATCCGTTAAAAAGAGATGGTCATTTGTATCTGCAGGATCACTACTAGCCACCACCCTAACACTTTTAACCACACTCATTTTTTCGTATTGGGTAGATATGTTTGCCAGTTCTAATTACAACAAAGTATATGGATCTATTGGAACGGTATTAATTATTATGCTGCTATTGTATATCAACTCACTCATCCTATTAATTGGATTTGAATTAAATGTAAGCCTTACTTATTTGACAAAGCAAAAAAATCAGTCCGTAAAAAATTAATCGCGAAACATTAATCGCGAAAAATTAATTGCGAAAAATTAATCGTCGGAGCACCAATCTGCGAGCAAACTTTCTTGACGCTCCGCAGTCATTGTTTGCGCTTTGTAATGACCAGCTGCCATTTTCTGACGATGTGCCTCATAAATAGAAACAGCGCAGGCCACAGAAATATTTAAGCTTTTAATAAACCCAAGTTGCGGAATAATAAAATTACCATCGGCAAGTGCAATTGTTTCTTCGCTTACGCCATCATGCTCGTTACCAAAAACTAGCGCTACCGAATCTGTAAAATCAATTTCATATAAACTTACGGCGTCACTAGATAAATGAGTTGTGTAAATTTTATTATAATTTTTACGGAGCGCCGTAAAACATTCTTGGGCATTGGTAAACTGATGAACCGTTAGCCATTTAGCGGCGCTGCTACTGCTTTTAACACCAAAATAATCATGCTTTGCAATTTTGGTGTTAAGGATATAAATATCCTGAATACCAACCGCATCACAGGTACGCATAACTGCCGATATATTGTGTGGATCATTTACATTTTCCATCACCACCGTTAAATTGGTTTGTCTATTTTTAATCACCGATAACATACGGTTGTAGCGCTCAGGAGTCATGTGCAGTAATTTATAGTAGCGTAATACCTAAACCAGGCTTGTTCGTTAGAGTAACTACACCGTTGTCAAATGTGATGCCTGTAGCTATATCTTCCGATAACAATAACGGCCCATCCATATCGACATGATCGAGTTGTGGTAAAAAATGTGCGATGGCCGCAGAACCAATGCTAGACTCATTCATAGAGCCCATCATCACTTTTAAACCGAGGGATCGGGCCGTTTCAATCATGCGAAGTGCAGGTGTAGGCCCACTACATTTGGTAAGCTTAATATTAATACCATGAAAGTGACCTGCACATTTTTGAACATCGGATTCCATCACACAACTTTCATCGGCGTATAATGGTAGTTCCGATTTTTCAAATAATATTTTCATGCCCTCCCAATTGTCTTTGGCAAGTGGTTGCTCAATAAATTCGACACCCATTTTTGCAAGAATTGGAATTTTTAAAAGCGCTTCTTCGGTGGTCCAACCCGCATTGGCATCAACCCTAAAAACAGCACTAGTAGCTCCTGTTAAGGCTTCCATGATTTCAATATCCTCACGCGTGCCTAATTTTATTTTATACACAGGCCAAGGTTTGGCCTTCATTTTTTCTAGCATTTTTGGTATGGTGTCGATACCAATGGTATAATCCGTTACAGGTGTATTTTGCCAAGTTGTATTCCATAATGTATAGAGTGGCTGCCCCTTCATTTTGCCATACAAATCCCAGCAGGCCATATCAAGTGCCGATACTAAAAAGGGATTATTAGGAAACAAATGATGTAAATAATGCCAATAACGCGCAGGATCTGTGAGCGCAAATTTTTCAACCATCGCGCGCTTAGACTCAAGGTCTTCGATCATTTTTTCGACAGTCACATCGTAATATACAATGGCAGGCGCTTCCCCAAAACCAGTAAAATTACCCAATGATAAAGAAACAACTAAAGAAGGCTGATGCGTTTTTGTACGGCCATTTGAAATGGTAAATGGATACTCGAACGGTAAGGCAATAGATTTATAATTGAGTTGCAATGCGTATTATTTAGGTAGAACAAATATAAAGCAGAAAGCAGTACAATGGCCCTCTTATGCCCTACCACTAGAAGCGATACAAGCCTGTAGCTCACTATTAAAACCGTCTTGTTCCAATAAATTTTCGAGGGTCATATGCATACGGTACTGCCAGTAATGTGTAGGATTGGCAGGAACATTGATCCGCTCGTCATGGGGGTTTTGTCTGCGCAAATGAGCGTCGATACCGAGTAAATCTTGCAACTGGAAAGTGGCCCACATAGCTGGTGCATACAAATGCTGCATAATAATGGCCTTATTAATATTTGCTTCACAAAACTGCGGCGCCTTTCCGGACTCACCTAAAATATGATTGTAAAAAGCCTGTGTTTGATGTGCATTTTCTTCCCACCATCCTCTAATGGTACTCATGTCATGTGTAGAAGGCGTTACCACACTTAAATAAGGTGCGTCTTTTGGATGAAAAAAGGGCGTGTGCGGATTTTTAGGCATCCTTTGTATTTCGAGGCTTAACAAGCCCAATTGATGCATCACATCGGGCACACAAGAAGGCACGAGACCTAGGTCTTCGCCACAAACAAGCATATTGGTTACACGCTTAAGTGCAGGTAGTTTATTAAGGGCTTCTTTTTTCCAAAAATCATCTTGTCTTCTAAAAAAATAATCGACGTACAATTCTTTTAGTTGGTGCTGCACCGCTTGATCTAGTCCTTTAAATGGAGCCGTATTATCGATGCCAAACCTCAAATGATAAAAGGGTCCACCAGCGTATGCTTTTTCTTTGGCTTCTAAAAAAATGACATTGCTAATGAGGTTAAATAAACCCTGCTTTATTTTTTGATGATAATCAGAAATAGGTAAAGCCGAAAAATGTTTTTCAACCAAACGCTGGGTTGCAAAAGCTGACTTTAAAGTATACTTTCCAAAACCATCATAGATTAAAAACTCAGCTTTTACCACTTCATTATCGTAACCAAAATAATCCCACAACACTTTATCGGTAATGATAGGTTTAGCAAACTCTTGCGCACTGATATAAATACCACGCTCCTTTAATTCATTTTCATGAACAGGAATAGCAGGAACAAAATGTCCTAAAATTCCTTCAACAGCGTCCATCGGAATACTCCAAATTCTAAAGAAACCTAAAATATGATCAATTCGAAAGGCATCAAAATACAAACTCATTTGCTCGAAGCGCTGCTTCCACCAAGCAAAACCATTGGTGGTCATCTCTTCCCAATTGTACGTGGGGAAACCCCAGTTTTGCCCAGCTACAGCAAAATCATCGGGAGGAGCACCGGCTTGCATACCCATGTGAAATAAATTAGGATGTTGCCATGCATCAACTCCATATCTGTAAACACCAATGGCAATATCACCTTTTACAATCACGCCATTTTCATGCGCATATGCAGTAGCCTCTCTTAATTGCACATCAAGGATGTACTGAATAAAATAATATTTTTCAATAATTAATTTTACTGCTGCATCGGGTTCAACCAAAGATTTAAAATCTGATTCCGAATAGGTATTATGTGTTGGCCAAGCATTAAAATCGATAGTACCATATTCATCCCTGCAATAACAAAACGCAGCATACGGTTCTAACCAGTGCTGATGTTGTATAAAAAAATCTTTAAACCCTTTACTGCTAAGGGTTTTTTCACCAATTAGCGCATATACTTCATCTAAAATTTGATACTTTATTTTTGCTACTTCTTCATAATCAACAACAGTAAGTGCATTTAGTTTTTTCTTCGCGTCACTAAGTTTTGCAATTAAATTTTTATTAGAAGCAGGAATCAAAGTATCTAAGTGAATATAAATTGGATGTAACGCAAATGCAGAAATAGCTGCATACGGGTAAGAGTCTTTCCAAGAGTGTGTAGCAGTGGTATCGTTAATAGGTAACAATTGGATTTTTTTAATCCCTACTTTTTTAGCCCAGTCTACTAATAATTTAATATCTGTAAATTCTCCAACACCTAATCCTTTATTAGTGCGTAAACTAAATACTGGAATCGCTACCCCTGCTCCTTTCCATGTATCGTTGGGCAAATAGGTAAATCCATCATTTACCACAATTAATTTATTTGCACTTGGTGCATCTACAAGTATACGATTGCTCCCATTTTCAAAAACAACAAACGTTTTTTTTACAACATCATATACCCCGTACTTGTATGAAATTGGAAATGTAGCTTTTGATAAATCAAGTGATACCGAAAAATAGTCTTCACCTTCTTTTCGTGAAAGTAAAATCGGATCTTTTGCATCCCAAGCATGTAAATGTTTGGTATCACCTAATAAACAAATTGTTTGTGTTGGGGTCAATAAAGGGCTCTTAACTTTTAGCTGATGGGTAGCTATTTTTGGTACTACTACATCAATAGTTGCATAGCTATTTTTTAAAAGCACATTTTTAAATGGCTCTGTATAAAAAGCATTCTCGTAATATCCAGCAGCATTCCAACTATCTACAAATAAAATTTCTTTCGCCTTTATTGTAGAAGGGTTAAAGCTTTTATCATTCCCACCCCAATCATAACTAATGGTTCCATCTGCATTTTTAATAAAGTACTGGTAGCTAATGCTTTCATCTACAATGTCTTTGACACCAAATGAAAGTGATAGATTCCAAAAATTATCGTTGCAATATTGAAGCGGAACGGCTTTTTCGATGTCATTGTTTCCTAAAAGTGGATGATTACCAACAACATAAATAATTTGACCAAACTGGGTTGTAAACCTTAATTGAAATACCAACGTAAAGCCAATAGCCTTCTTTGAAACAAGACTATACGTAGATGTTACATCTACCTCTTTAGCAGTAAGGGTATCCAAATTCTTTTCCTTGGCCAACACAATCGTTTTATTGCTCGCTAAATTAATAAACAATGTGTAATTATCACACAATAGTTCTAAAAATTTAACCGATTATCATGTCGGCCCCTTTTTCGGCAATCATGATGGCAGCAGCGTTGGTATTCCCAGAAACAATGGAAGGCATAATTGACGCATCAATCACCCTTAAATTAGCCACACCATGTACTTTAAGTTCATGATTGACAACAGCTTGTGCGTCATTACCCATTTTGCAAGTACCTACCGGATGGTATAGGGTTTCGAGTGATTTATTGATATGCTCATTGATAGTATGATCAGAAACAGGCGCTTTTGGAACTAGCATTTCACCCTCTTTTAACGTGTCAAAAGCAGGAGAATGGAGCACTTCAATGGCCTTTTTTAGGCCTTTAACAAGCATTGCCCGGTCATCCACATCAGATAATGGATTGAGCTGGATACTAGGCGGTTCCGATGGATTTGAAGATTTTAGCTTAACCTGACCCCTACTTTTTGGATGGAGTATAATAGACATAATTGAAAATCCACTGTAGGTGGGATACGTATTAACATTATAAATATCTGTACTATAATCAGGCTTGATGGTAAGTGGCACAAAATGGAACTGGATATTAGGCTGCCCTTCTCCCAAACTTCCATCTTCTTCAATTTTTAAAAAAGCATTGGCTTCTAGCGGACTATTAGATAATGGCCCTGTTTTAAAAAGCAAATGTTGCAGCCCAGCCATCATCATTTTAGCAGGTTTTAAAAGATCATTTCCGGTAGGTACAGTTGCTAGTGCACTTGCGCCACTCCATACATGGTCCTGTAGGTTTTTTCCAACACCTGGTAAATGTTTAACTGCAATAATGCCGTGCTTAGATAACTCATTAACATCGCCAATTCCGGATAACATTAATATTTGTGGAGATTGAATCGTACCAGCAGAAACAATAACTTCTTTATTACAATTGTAAATTTCGGTTTGACCATTTTTGTTTTTCACCTCTACCCCAACCGCAGCTCCAGACTCCAACAAAATTCTTTTAACATAGGTGTGTGTTAACACCATTAAATTTTTTCTTTTAAGTATCGGCTTTAAAAATGCGGCAGCTGTACTATGGCGCTGATTATTTTTTATAGTAAACTGCAAAAGACAAGCCCCTAATTGCTCAGCCCCATTATAATCTGAATTGGTGTGTATGCCTTTCTGGGCACAGGCTTCAACAAATGCAGTTGCAACATAAGAAGGTGACGCAGCATGTGTTACATGCATAAGACCATCCTTTCCATGAAATTCGCCATCAAAATTTTGGTTGTTCTCCGACTTTTTAAAATAAGGAAGTACCGATGCATAATCCCACCCCTCGTTACCTAAAGCAGCCCATTCATCATAATCTTTTTTATTACCCCTAACATAGGCCATGGCATTGGTGGAACTACACCCCCCCAATACTTTTCCGCGCGGTATAAATAGTTTTCTATTGTCAATTGCTTCAGAAGGCTCTGTCCAAAAAGCCCAATCAACTTCTGTATTATTTAATTTTGAATAAGCCCCCGGTATATTAATTTCCATTTTAGAATCGGGGCCGCCCGCTTCTATTAATAATACTTTATGGGCTGGATTTTCCGACAAGCGATTTGCCAAAACACAGCCCGCAGAGCCTGCTCCAATAATTATATAATCATATAGCATACTTAAATATAATAAAAAAGACAAAAGAACGTATTTTTAGGGCCAACTATGACGGAGAAAAAAGCACATCCACTTGTAATATACACAGACGGTTCATCGAGAGGTAACCCAGGCAATGGTGGCTATGGCGCTATATTAATTTGGGGAGATAAAGTAAAAGAGCTTTGGGGTGGTTACAAATACACCACCAACAACCGCATGGAACTCATGGGTGTGATTCAAGCACTTATGGCTGTTACCAAAAAAAACATTCCAATAACTATTTATACCGATAGCCAGTACATTGTAAACAGTGTAGAAAAAAAATGGCTCGACAACTGGATCAAAACAAATTTTAAAGGCGGCAAAAAAAATAAAGACCTCTGGCTCACTTATGCAGCCCTCGCCAAAGATTTTACCATCAAATTTGTTTGGGTAAAGGGACACGCAGATAATACATACAATAATCGCTGCGACGAACTTGCAACTGCGGCTGCAGATGGAAGCGACTTATTAGAAGATGATGGGTATGAAGGATAAAAAAATGGGATGATTAGCAGTTAGCCAATCATCCCATGTATATTCTAGGGGGATTAGAATTTTTAGTTTATTATTTTTTAGCGTTGGTAGACACTAGATAAAATGATCCGGTTAAATAGTTGTTTGATAAATCATTGAAGTTTATGTTAGTTAAATTATAAGGATTAGGTAACCCACCACCTCCAAGTAATCCGTTTGGTCCATAATCACCATTTGGTTCACCATAGGTTTCATCTCTCAACCACCATCTTCCTCCATCTTTCACCCTCCAATCTGAAGCATTATTTGTGCCACCATAAAATTTACTTCTCATGATTTTGTCGTTGTAATAACCACCACCATTTCGAGCACCGTTTGATCTGTAAACACCATATGCAGTTTGGAAGAAATTATCATAATTTCCACCACCAGCTTTATTTTCTATAATTGCCTGTAATACTGTTTTTGACATAGCGCTCCAATGCTCTTTACTTCTAGGCATTACTAGATCTAGACCTAATGGAGTACCACCGTTAACTTCTGTTACTGTTGATACTGAAGGGCCTGCAGTAATGATATAAAAATCATAACCGCCACCATCTTCAACCATATCAACATACATCTGTAAGGCGTTTGGCATTTTAGAAGATTTAATCCAATACCAACCAGATTCATAAGCAGGATAATCTGTTCTTAGCTGCATGCCAGACTCCCCAGCAGTAGCTTCAGTTAATCCATCTTTACAACCTCCAGTTGATGGTTGCGGATTAATAGTAATCACACCTGAAGGATTACTTACAACAGTTAAACCGTCAGACCCTGTAATAGTAACATAATAATATGTAGAACCAACTGTTGCACTTGATGGATTAATGGTACTTTTTGTAGCACCAGCAATAAGGGTTCCACCTGTATTTGAGCTGGACGTATTACGATACCACTGGAATGTTAAATTAATTCCTTTAGCTAATACAGAAATTTCAGCTGTTGTATTACCTACACAATAAATTTGATTAATTGTACTTGGCTGCGTTAGAATTCCAGTAGTACCGGCAACTCCATAGTAACTACCTTCACTACCTTCTATATTTTGTCTATCAATAACACTTATAGCTTTATTGTAAACAATAAGTTCACTTATTGACCCAGCCCAACGATTCCCATTACTTGTACCTCCAATTGTTGGCGTATTCGACCAGTCTACAGAGATATTTTCTGGACTCATTAAAGGATTACCATTTAACCAATACTCAGATTCGTAGTTATAGATTTGTACGGTTGCAACATTTGTTTGTTGATCTAAATCAAGTGGTGAAGCTACAGAACGTCTACTATTAGTTCCAAAACCATCATAAATAGTATTTCCACCTGCTGCCCAATAGGATGCATCTGTATTTGTACCAAACTCCCATAATGCAACTGAATTGCCTTCAGAAGCTGTAGGTTTAAATACTATAAATCCTGTTGCATCTGCTCCTCTGCTATTCCAAGAAGTTAATTTGATGTGATCATCTGTGCCATCGTATAAAATAGTGGGCTTACCATTTTCTCTATAAATGACACCAGCAGTTGCAATTTTAGGTTGTTTTGTTAGATCAGATTGAGATGCGTCTAGTCCTGTTCCACTTTGATCATACCACTTAACAATATAACCATCGCTATTACCAATGAAAGCGGTAAGAGCATCATCATCTAAATCTCCATTTACTTTAAATCCAATATCTAACATTGCATCATCAGAACTTCGTCTCACTTTTATTGCCTTGCCTTGATAACATGTTGTTAATAATCTTAAGCCAAATGCTGCAGCAGGAGACTGTGTATTAACACCTAATTTATCTAAAGGAGAAAACGTAATTGTTACGAGTCCCGAAGGATTGGTTGCAAGCGTACAAGCACCTGATGTAATAACGGCATAATAATAATTAGGCCCTTCAACATTTGGTGTAAATGTTCTGTTAGTAGCGCCATTTAAAAGTGTACCATCAACATTACTACTTGAGGTATTACTATACCATTGATAAGTCGAAGCAGGTCCAGTTGCAGTGAAAGATAAATCTGTTACATTAACGGATCCACATACTGTTACAGTTTCACCAGCAGTATTAGGCTGTGCAGTAATTACAGTTGTAGGAACCGTTACAGTTACAGCACCAGACACATCACTTGTAGCCGTTCCAATGCTACCAGACACAACAACATAATAATAAAGTTTACCGCCTGCTGCTGTAGATGGTGTATATGAACTTGAAGTCGCTCCTGCTATTAGCGTTCCACCAGTATTACTATTGGTTGTATTTGAATACCACTGGTATGTTGGATTCATAGCATTCGCTACAACACTAATTGCCTGAGCTGGAATATTCTGACAACGAGTTTGTGAAGTTGTATCAGGTTGTGTAACAACCCTTGTTGCAAGACCAAAGTAACTACCCATATTATTCTCAGCAGCTGTTCTTTCATCGTCAGATACTACTGAAGGGAAAGCGATTACTTCAGATTGCATAGCTCCACCTCCATTATTATTATTTCCATCATGATTACCTATACATAGTCCATTTACTTGGTCTGTGTATGTAGTATAAGAGCAAATAATAGTATTTTTTACTGGAGAAAGTGATGAATTATTAGCTATGCTTACACCATTTCTCCAAAGAGCTGTTGGATACCTGTTTCCATGAAATAATGTATTCGATCCTTCAAGCATTCCCCCCAATCTACCGTTGGTTCCATCTAACAAGGCATGATAACCTGTGAAAATATTGTTTTCAGATTCAACTGCAGTAATTACTTGATTAATTCGAATTTGAGTAGTTCTAAAGATGAGTCCTTTATTTCCAGCAAAATCAACCGCTACTTTAGACCCAATATGTTTTACACGTCCATCAAATACGATTTGAGGTTGGTAATTATTTAAGTCTTGTAGCATATCATTTCTTCTTCCAGATTGATCATACCACTTATAAACAAATGCATTACCTGTACCTGCAAAATTTATTAATGACACGGTATCAAGCGCTCCACTTGGTAAGAAACCAATATCTAAAAGTGTATCATCGGAACTACGTCTCACTTTAATTGCTTTTCCATTATAGCAAGAACTTAATTTTCTAACTGAGTAAGCAACCACAGATGGCACAGCATTTGGTAAGCCTGCTAAATCTAGAGGATTTGGTAAAATAGTTGTAAGTCCAGAAGCATCAGAAGCTAAACTACATCCTAAGCTAGATAGTACACTATAATAATAATAATCGCCAGCTACATTAGGGATATAAGAATTTGTAGTAGCACCATCAATTTCTTTTCCATCTGTATTTCCATTGGTGGTTGTGTAATACCACTTATACTTAATATCTGATCCTGTTGCGATAATCGTCAATGGACTTGCATCGGTACATTGAGAAACCGATTGAACAGCAGTTGAAGGCTGCGATGTAATATTAATTGCCAGCGCATTGGTGTAAATAGCACCAGACACGTTACTTGCCACATCCGGTCCTCCAGATCCACTCACAACTACATAATAATATTTAATACCAGGTGTTGCAGAAGAAGGAATGTAACTAGTAGCATTTTCACCAAATATAGGTGTACCACCAACATTAGATTTAATCGTATTACTATACCACTGATAACGTAATTGTGACCCTTTTGCAACAACTCTTAATGTAGCAGGTCTACTCGCCACACAGTTAACTTGTTCAGTGGTATCAGGATGCGTAATAATTGAAGTAGTAAAGCCATAATAAGCACCCATGTTGGCTTCAATGGCTGTTCTATATTTGACAGGCAATTGTGTAGAGAAGCCAATTGCTTCTGCTTCTAATACAGCACCGCCGCCACCGCCGCCATCAGCGTTACCAATACAAAGACCATTAACAAAATCATTGTAAGTATTATACCCAATCAATAGTTGGTCGTTAACTGGTCTCAAACTACTATTATTTGAAATACTTGCTCCGTTTCTCCATAGCATAAGAGGATATCTATTGCTGTGGAATACTGTATTTCCACCCTCTAATAAACCACCCAGCCTGTTACTGGTACCATCTAGTATAGCGTGATAGTTGGGGAAATAGTCATATTCTGATTTCAATACGGCAAGTACACTGCTTAATTGTACTTGAGGAGAATTATTGAAGAAAACACCTTTATTATTATTAAAGTCAAGTGTAGGTCGCGCTCCAATATATTTCATGTTGCCATCAAAAGTAATTTGAGGCTGCCAATACGTTTGTTGTTGCGTTAAATTTCTACCATTGCCTGACTGATCAAACCAAGTAGTAATAAATGCATTTTCTGGAACAAGTGGTGGCGTTACTGTAAAGGCTTCACCATATTTTGTAACACCTTCGCCATTACCTAGTTTACCATAAATATTTACAAGATCACTAGATGTAGTAATTTCCGCAGCAAATTTGCTTACACCTACTCTTGTGTTTACAGAAGCACTTCCTGCCGAATGAACAAATATTTTTAATGCAGCAGTATCTAAATTGCCATTTGCATCAAATCCAATATTGATTTCTTGGTTATCAGAGTTTCGTCTTACACGAATTGCACTTCCAGTATAACAAGAACTTAATTGTCTTAACGAGTAAGCATAATCTGCACTAATTGTTGCTCCAGTCTTATCAAGTAATATTCCTACTGCAATGCTTCCACTAACATTACTATTAACAGAACATCCTCCTGCATTAGAAACTACTGCATAATAAAAAGTAGCACCACTAACGTTGGTTGGAGGTGTGAAAGTTGATGTTGTAGCACCTACTATTGCTTCCCCATTAAAGTTTCGTGATACTGTAGATTTAAACCACTGATAAGTTAAGCCCGTTCCTGTGGCTACAACTTCTAGTGGATTTACAGATGCACCAGTGCAAATTATTTGATTTGTACTACTTGGCTGAACTGTAATAACAGCTGCTTGTGTATTATTAATTGAAATTTTTCCAGAAAAATTGCTAGTAATAGATGCATCAGAACCGGTAACGATTACATAATAATAGTAATCTCCCGAAACTGTTTCAATAGGACTGTAACTATCATTTGTAGCACCAGGTATTAAAGTTGCACCAACAGTTGTTGGGTTTGTGTTTTTATACCACTGATAACGAAGATTTACTCCATTAGCTACAACATACAAACCATTAGCACTTCCACCTAAACAAGCGGTTTGATCTTGTGTGCTTGGTTGTAACGCGAGTCTAGTTCCAGTTGTTGAAACAGACACTGCATAATAAGCGCCTTGGCTACTTTCAAGATTTTCCCTATTGAGTGGAGTAAGTGAAGATGAGAATAAAATTAATTCTGGAATATTTCCTAGAAAGAATTCACCTCCGTATGTTTTAAAGATTGTATTATTATTTGCTGTATTGTCAATATTAGTATTTGAATTCTCATTAATCAATGAACCCGCATCATAAAATTTCCTACCAGATGTATTATCAAATTGATAAGTCATAATTCGGTTAGAATTTTTAAGCGGCAATACTGGTGAATTAAGGTCATTTCCCCACCAATAATTCAACATTTGTCCATTTCCCTCTGTTCTAATTGAATTCACCCTATTACCAGCACCATAGTCCCCAGATCCAATAATTCCAAAATTACCTGGATCACCCGTAACTCTCATAGGGAAATTGATCGTATAATTACTATTCCCTACAGGTACTGTACCATTTGGTAAATTAAAATAATTGTTTCCAAGTGCCGAAATGGAAGGTCTTTCACCAAATAAATCCAATACGCCATTATTTATAATTCTAGGTTGATTTTGTTCACTAGTTTGAGTGGCATTTTTAGCATTTCCACTTTGGTCATACCAAACAGTCACGTAACCACTATTATTGCCAATAAATGATTTAAGCGATGTAGTATCTAAGTCACCTTGTGCTGTGAAACCAATATCCATGGTCGCATTGTCAATACTTCTTCTTACGCGAATAGCTTTTCCATAGTAACAACTGCTCATCAAACGAAGAGAATAAGCCGCTGCTGCAGAAATATTATTTGCAACACCCACTTTATCAAGAGCGATGCTGGTTGTAATAGGTCCCGAAGGTGCACTATTAGTAAAACATCCATCACTACTTGTTGCTGTTGCATAATAATATGAGGTTCCTTTGGCTGTTCCAGATAAAACGAGCGTACTACTTAAAGCCCCAGAAATAGCATTTCCGCCTGTATTAATGTTATTGTTTGACTTATACCATTGATACGTGATTCCAGTTCCAGTAGCAGCAACTGTTAAAGGAGTTCCTCCTTGACAATTGAATAAAGATTGAGCTGCCGCGGAAGGTTGTACTGTAATTACTGGAGATGCAGCCGAACTTACAATAATAGGCCCCGATAAAGAACTTGTTACAGTCCCTGACGAACCAGAAACTACCACATAATAATACAATGTGCCATTAACTGTAATTGATGGTGTATAAACATCATTGTTAGCACCAACAATTAAAGTTCCCCCTGTATTGCTACTCACGGTGTTTGAATACCATTGATACGCTAAATTTGAACCAGAGGCAACAACTTTAAGTGCCTTTACAGGTAATCCGCCAGCACAAACAGATTGCGATTCACTGGAAGGTTGAACACCGATAGCTGTATTTGCGGTTGTAACTTTGACATTATAATACCCTCCTTGATTTGAATTCAATGCATCTTGGTTAGAGGTAGTTAATGATGAGCTAAACGCAATCACCTCAGTTTCTAACACGGAGCCACCGCCACCGCCGCAATCATAATTTCCAATTCCCAAACAAGTCACATAGTCACTATGGGTACCAAAGTTTACTACCAATGTTTTATTAACTGGCAATAGTGATCCGTTACTTGCTAAAGGAACTCCATTTCTCCATAATTCGGTTGGAAATTTATTACCATGAAAAACATTATTTCCAGCTTCTAACAAACCTCCAATCCTTTGATTTGCATCTAATATTGCATGGTAATTAGGGAAATTGGTGCTCTCTGATTTAATTACACCAGCAACTTTTTTCAAAATAATTGGTGAGCCAGATAAAGAAGTAGTAAGTCCCTTATTTGAATTAAAATCAATTGTAGGTCTATTTCCGATATATTTAAAAACACCATTGAAAATAATTTGCGGCTCATAATTAGTAGCCAATGGTACCATGTTTCTATTATTTGAACTTTGATCGTACCATATAGTTATAAAGCCATTACCTGAACCTACAAATGATTTTAGAGCAGTAGAATCCAAATCACCTTCGTAGGTAAATCCAATATCTTTGGTGGCATTATCCGAAGATCTACGAACTTGTATCGCATTTCCTGCATAACAAGAACTTAACTTTCTTAAAGAGTAAGCCATTGCACTTCCTACAGTTATTCCAGCTTTATCAAGCGTAATTCCTTCGTTCAAATTATTAGTATTCGCTACCCAATTTGAAGTAGATCCTGTAAGAGTAAAATTATTTAAAGTACCATCATTGGTATTGCCTGTTTTATTAGTAAGCACAGTAACAGATGTATTGTTACCCTCTGCAATTCCTTGGTTGAAATTGTAATAACTAACCAAGCCTCCTTCAGAACCAGTTAACTCTTTTCTAAGCGAAGAAAGTATATCTGATTGATCACGAGCAATATTCCAAATACGAAGTTCATCTATTTTTCCATTAAACGGCTGATCGAAAGTAATGGACTTACCAATCGTTAAATTATCAACTCCTCCAGCCGATCTATTATTTGTGTTAGCAGGGTCTAAAACACCATCTACATATAAACTAAATGCAGAACCATTCCAAACAGCAGCAACATGCGTCCATTTGTTTGCTTGAATATTTATTGTACTTCCGACAGCTTCTTTAAATGAGTTCGAAACACCTTCTCCTGCTGGCCAAACTTCAGCAGCGAGTCTATTTGAATTAATATATAAATTGTAATCACCTGATTTACGAATAATAGAATTAACGCCCGATGTATTTGAAAGATAAATCATGGCCTCCATTGTAAAAGGTGCCACGCCTAAATTCCTTACAGCAGTGGTTTGATTGATAGTCACAAAATCATTACTTCCGTCAAAATTTAAGGCATTGCCAAAAGCAGGTGCGCTAGAAACTCCATTTAACGTTATAACACCTGATACTGCTGTATTTACAGAACATCCAGCGGCATTTGTTACAACTGCATAATAGTAATTAGATCCACCTAAACTTGGCGTATAGTTAATATTGGTTGCTCCTGTAATTGCATTGCCTCCATAATTAACTGCAACAGAATTACTATACCATTGATAGGTTAACCCTGTTCCATTTGCTAATAAACTTAGAGAAGTTGCTACGTTTCCTTCGCACACAATTTGCCCATAAGAAGAAGGCTGCTTACTTATAACTGGCGCATTCAATGCAGATACCGTTATACTTCCGGATACATTACTTGTTACAATAGAAGATCCGCCTAAACCAGTAGCCACTGCATAATAATAAGTTGTACCAACAGTTGTAACAGGAGGTGAAAATTCACTATTTGTTTCTCCTGCTATTAATGTGCCGTTACTATTACTATTTACCGAATTTTTATACCACTGATACGTTACTGAAACACCAGTAGCAGTCACTTTTAGTGGAGTCACACTTCCACCGATACATACAGCTTGAGCAGAAGCTAAAGGATGTGAAGTAATGACTGTTGGTGTAGTACTTACTGAAATACCATAATAATTTCCTTGGTTATAATTAATAAGCTGACGATCATTATTGCTAATCTTAGAAGAAAAACCGATTACTTCATTTTCCAATATTGATCCACCGCCACCGCCTAAATCATAATTACCAATACCCAAACCAGGTACTAGAAATGAATGCGTATTAAAAGTCAATAGCATGCCTGAATTAGTAGGCGACAATGATGTAGACGGAGGAGTCAATACCCCATTTTTCCATAAATCAAGCGGATATTTGTTGCTGTGGAAATTTGAATTTCCAGCTTCTAACAATCCACCAATTCTTTGACTCGCATCTAAAATAGCGTGATAGCTAGGCCAATTGGTATACTCTGAACGAATCACCGAAGCTACGCTAGATACACTATATGATTCACCTGTTAAAACAAGCACTTTATTGTTATAAAAATCAACTGTTGGTCTAGTTCCAATATATTTAAAGTTACCATTAAATATGATTTGTGGCTGATACCCTGTATTCGTTTGAACCATATTTCTATTGTTCGAACTTTGATCGTACCAAATGGTAATATATGCATTTCCTGAACCTGCAAAAGTTTTTAAAGCCGTTGTATCTAAATCACCTTGAGCCGTAAAACCAATATCTAAGATTCCATTATCACTACTTCGACGAACTTTGATTGCACTTCCTTGATAGCAACTACTCAGTAATCTCAAAGAATAAGCGACCATACCGCCACTTGAAACACCAACTTTGTCCAACGGATTAGCAACAATTGATACTAAACCTGAAGTATTAGATGCGGTGGTACATACACCACTTGAGATTACTACATAGTAATAATTATCACCCGACTTGGCAGGGGTATAAGTTGCGCTAGTAGCACCAGCAATAGAGACACCTTCGGTATTCGCTTTATTTTCATTACTATACCACTGATATGTTATAGTAGATCCAGAAGCCGCTACATTAATAGTGGCAGCCTGAGTACAAGCCTGTACCACTTGGTTAGAAGTAGACGGCTGTGTAGTAATAACAATTGTATTAGTAGTAGATGTAATTAATCCAGATACTGCACTTTTAACAGTTGCGCCAATAGCACTAGATACCTCTACATAATAATATTTAGCACCTGCTACTAATGAAGAAGGTGTGTAACTACTATTCGTTGCACCCGGAATTAAAGTTCCACCAATGTTACTATTTGTAGAATTGCTAAACCATTGATAGGTAACTAAAGTACCAGTTGTGGTAACAGATAGAGGAGATAATGGGGTTCCTACACAAACTGTTTGAGCAGATGTAGAAGGTTGGGTATTAATAACTACTCTACCATCAGACATGGTGATACCATAATAAGTTCCTTGATTTACTTCTAAAGTTTTTCGTTGTGTATGACTAATAGATGTAGGGAAAATAATAATTTCTGGAATGGTTCCACCCCATCTTATTGAGGCATAACTAATTCCACCTATTTTAGGATTAGTAGCCCAAGATATCGTGCTTTGTGCTTGGTTCAAAAATGGTGATCCATTAAGCCAATATGCCGAGCTATCCGTTTTTAAAACGATAGAAGATTGATTAATTTGTTGGTCTAAATCTAGATCTGTAATAGCATTACGTCTACTATTGGTTCCAAATCCGTCATAAATATTGTTACCTGCATAAGCCCAATAAGCAGCATCAGATTGAGTTCCAAATTCCCAAAGGCCCACTTTTTCTGCAGCTCCACTACTTGGAGAAATTGTAGGCTTAAACACCACTGTAGCGGTAGCACTTGTTAAAGGTGCCCAACTATTAATTTCTAAAAGATCATTGGTGCCGTCATAAATTGCTGCAGGCTTTCCGTTTTCACGATCCACAACACCAGCATTTACAATGCGAGGCTGAAACTGTTCTTTAGTTTGTATTGCATTAATTTCATTTCCACTTTGATCATACCAGATTTTAACAAAACCACTATTTACTCCAATAAATGTTTTAAGAGCAGCAGTGTCGAGTTCACCTGTATTAGTAAAGCCAATATCCTGCAATGCAAAATCACTACTTCGACGAACTTGAATTGCTTTTCCAAAATAGCAACTACTCAATTGTCTAAGTGAATATGCAACAGTAGCAGGTGTACTACTTGTAAGTCCTGCATTATCAAGTGCATTTTTGGTGAGTGTTATAAGTCCACTAGTTGTACTCTTAACTTTACATCCAACACTTGATAGCACTACATAATAATAAGATGCACCTGCTTTAGATGGCATGAAAGTATTACTAGTAGCACCGTTTATAACAACTCCATTATTATTGGAATTAGCTACATTACTATACCATTGATATGTTAAATTAGTTCCTGTTGCACCAATTGTTAAAGCATTAGGTTGAACACAAGCAGCTGGTGATTGAGCAGCATTAGAAAGCTGTGATGAAACGACTATTGACTGAGCATTAACAGTAATAGCACCAGAAACATTACTTGTAATTGGAGTGCCCACAGACCCTGTCACTACCGCGTAATAATAGCTTGTTCCAAGTGTTGCTGAAGGAATAACAAGATAACGAGCTGTTGCTCCTGTAATGAGCGTGCCACCAGTATTACTTGAAGTAGTATTCTTATACCATTGATATCTGATACTGGTTCCTTCTCCTTTAGCAAAAAGAGTATCTGTTATACTACCCTGACAAACATCTTTGTCAACTGAAGATGGATGCAAACTAATTGCTGTAGATCCTCTCACAGAGATTCCATAATAATCACCTTGCGATTTTTCCAATTTTCTAAGGTCAGCTAATATAAGATCTGTACTAAATGCATTGATTTCACTTAAATATCCATCAAAAATTTGTCCATGGTTTCCACCAGTAGCTATATTGATTACACCAGGGGTTGTTTTACTGTTACCAGTATTTAAAGAAACACCATTACGCCAAGAAGTGTTTGCGTTTGATGAAGGCTGAATCACAGTAAACACCTCTACCGAAGTAGTAGACCATGCTGGATAGGTTCCATAGTTATTCCAACCATTCGAATACCATCCATGTTGATTATCATATGGCCCAAGTAACCAGTTGTTTTCGCGGGCGTCTAATGCTCTTCTTGCACCTCCGTTACTTGAATTACTTCCTGCTACTGCATTTACCGAAAAAGGCATAGAAGTAAGATAAGAGGTTCCTGGAAAGTTCATTCCATCGTCTACATTATCGACATATATTGTAGGTTTATCATTTTTTAAATAAACCACCCCTCCATTCACAATAGTTGGCTGCCTAGAAGTGTTGGTTTGAATTAAATTTCTTCCATTACCACTCTGATCATACCATATTGTTACAAAACCATTACCGCTACTTACAAACGTTCTAAGTGCGGCAACATCTAAATTTCCATTAGTGTCAAAACCAATATCTAATAACGCATCATCACTACTTCGACGAACTTGAATAGCATAACCATTATAACAAGTACTTAATAAACGTAAAGAATAAGAAACAGCACTTGGTATTTGTAAATCTAGTTTATTTAATAAAATAGAATTGGTGATTGCACCTGACACATTACTTGTTACAAAACATCCTGTACCACTTGATACAACTACATAATAATAAAATACGCCGTTTACTGGAGAAGAAGGTATATAAGTGCTACCAGTAGCACCATTAATTAATGTACCGCCTGTTGTTGTTGCAGTTGTATTTCTATACCATTGATATGTTAAATTAGATCCTGTAGCTGTTACGCTCAATGAAGCACTAGCCCCTACTCCACAAATTGATTGTGCTGCTGTAGAAGGTTGCACAGTAATAACTGGAGGATTTACTACAGAAACTGCGCCAGATACTGTAGAAGTTGCACCCGGGCAACCACCTGCAGGTGAAACTACAACATAGTAATAGGTCGTTCCTAAAGCTGCAGTAGAAGGTGAATATGTTTTATTGGTAGCAGATCCAATTAATGTTCCGCCAGTATTACTAGCTGTTGAATTTGAATACCACTGATAGGTTAAATTAGACCCTACAGCTGAAACTGATAAACTTGTTGGAGTTCCGCCAAGACAAACGCCTTGGTTATTGGCAGAAATCGAATTGTTTCCTCCACCTGTAATTGTATTGGGAATCCAGTTAGAGCTACTTCCAGTTAATGCAAAATTATTAAGTGTTGCATTATTAGCATTAGACGATCTATCCAATAAAGAAGTTACACCGGCATTGGTTCCTCCAGGATTTCCCTGGTTATAATCGTAATAAGCCATTAATCCAGATTCTGTTCCTGTAAGTGGCTGATTAAAATAAGTATTAGTTTGGGCAGGTGACAGAGAAACATTCCAAAAACTAGTTTCATCTAATGCACCAGTAAGTTTACAACAATCAGCACTATGATGCTGGCCTAATCTTGGTGTACTTAGCGCAATTGGGGTACCAGAAGAACCGGTAGCAACTGAATTGCCGTCAAGATAAACAGTTAAAGTTGGGTTATTATAAACTACACTCAGCTTATGCCAGGTATTTAAACTAATGTTTAAACCAGAGCTTCTTGTATTATAAGGATAAACATCAATTTCGCCATTGCATAAACAAATTTCCATACCATTGCTAGCAAGAATTTTTGTATTAGAAGTACTGGAAGCATTAAATAGTGTATTAAAAGTAAAATTATTACCAGCATTTATATTTCCTGTTAATTGAACATAATCGTTTGTTCCATCAAAACTGAGCGCAGAACCAAATCCAGTAAGTAGGGTTGGCGGTGAACTCACTGCCATCGTAAGCGTGTTGCTATTAACTATAAATGAAAAAGAACAGACAGTTGTAGGTACAGGTGTTGCAGTAAGCACACATAAAACAGTTGCCCCATTTGTTATATTGGTAGATGTATAAGTATTTGATGAGCCATTTTGGACAGACACACCATTAACAAACCAATTATAATTTTGAGATGCACCTCCATTTGTAATTGCTGCAGTAAAAGTTACTGAAGAACCTAGACAAATAGTACCATTTGGCACGGCGCTAATAGTTACTGTAGGAGTGGCAATTCCAGTGATAAAATTCCAACCCAAATTATTGCTAATATCTTGACAATTTGGTCCGCCTACAAAAGTTGCACCACCCGTAACATTAATGTCTCGAATACGGGTATAATCTGTACAAAACGTACCACTTGTTTGAGAAATCGTAGCACGGCTTCCAATTGTACTTGCATATAAATATACAGGGAAACCTCCTGATGCATTTGGAATTTGCAAATTAGTAACAGTTTGAGTTACGCCACTTTTAAATGTATATGTAGATCCAGTTGAACTCGATAAAATTAGTGTACCAAAAGTATTGGGGCCATCAAAATTTGCATTTTTTGAAATCGTAGCTGTTGTAATGGTACTGTTATTACATCTATCTAAAGGATAAACATCGCATGTAAAGTTTGTAATCGTACAATT
>Ga0255111_1000001_pt1 | contig 104282 bp, 102 predicted proteins | sample Law_Yuk_RepA_8h_FD_188472 | JGI IMG/M metagenome (GOLD analysis project Ga0255111, IMG submission 188472) | Freshwater microbial communities from St. Lawrence River, New York, United States - Law_Yuk_RepA_8h | ecosystem: Environmental > Aquatic > Freshwater > River | place: USA: New York... | reverse complement strand
GCACTGGTTGGTTGCCTAGTTTTAAGCGCGGAATCGAGAGATTCCGCGTCTTTCTTTCAAAAAAACTTACAATGCGGATATGGTCCCGCATCTTATTACCGCCCTTAGTGGCCCCCTTTTAGAGCTTGAGTCCAAAGTACTCGAGGCAACCCCAACGATTGAGCGCTGGTTTAGGCTGGAGTGGCAGGAGCACACCCCACCCTTTTATTGCTCGGTTGATTTGCGCAACTCTGGCTTTAAGTTGTCCCCCGTTGATACCAATCTCTTCCCGGGCGGCTTTAATAACCTCTCACCAGAGATGTTGCCATTAGCGGTTCAGGCTGCGATGGCTGCAATTGAGAAGATTTGTCCTGAGGCTAAAAATCTTCTTTTGATACCGGAACGTCACACCCGCAATACTTTCTATTTGCAAAACATTGCGTGTTTGTCATCGATCCTTCGACAAGCAGGTCTTAATGTTCGCTTGGGCACTTTATCGGATGAAATAAAGAAACCGACTGCGATCGATTTACCAGAGGGAGGGCGTTTAGTTCTCGAGCCCCTAACCCGCTTGGGGTTGCGCAAGACGCGTTTGGGTTTAAAAGATTTTGATCCTTGTTCAATCTTGCTCAATAACGATTTATCAGCAGGCATTCCTCCCATTTTGGAGAATGTTCATGAGCAGTATTTATTACCCGGCTTGCACGCTGGCTGGCCGATACGACGCAAGTCGAATCATTTCTTAGCCTATGAAGAGCTTGCCAAGAAATTTGCCAAACTAATTAATGTTGATCCGTGGATGATTAATCCCTATTTTGCGCGTTGCACAGGCATGAACTTTCATGAGCAAAAGGGTGAAGAAGAATTAATGGCAGCCGTTGATCAGGTACTTAAGAAAACAGCTAAAAAGTATCGTGAGTACGGCATTAAAGATAAACCCTATGTTGTGGTCAAGCCCGATGCTGGAACCTATGGCATGGGGGTCATGATTGCCCATGATGCGAGTGACCTAAAGAACTTAAATCGGCGCGATCGCAACAAAATGAGTGTGGTGAAAGAGGGTCTAGAAGTAAGTGATGTGATTGTGCAAGAAGGTGTTTACACCTTTGAGAAGGTTAACGAGGCAGTAGCCGAGCCGGTGGTGTACATGATTGATCGCTATGTGGTGGGAGGCTTCTATCGTGTTCATACCGATCGCGGGCCTGATGAGAATTTGAATGCCCCCGGTATGCATTTTGTACCGCTGGCATTTGAACAAAATGCAATGCCAGATATGCGAGCAAAGCCTGGTAGTGCCGCTCCCAATCGTTTTTATCTGTATGGCGTGGTGGCGCGCTTAGCCTTACTGGCCGCCTCGCTTGAGCTGGAGCGAACCGACCCCGATGCAGAGGCTGCCTAACATTAGCCATTGCCATGAAGCTCCTTTTTATTGCCGATCCACTTGATTCTTTTAAGGTAGAAAAAGACACTACTTTAGCGATGATGCGTGCTGCACAAAGTGCGGGGCACACCATTTGGTACTCACAAAGTCATGATTTGCTGTGGGGGGAAGGCAAAGCCAGGGCGCGGGCTCAGCTCCTAACAATAACGAACGATCTGATTTGGTATCGATTAGGCGATGTTGAAGAGCGCTCTTTGGATTACTTTACTGCGGTCTTAATGCGTCAAGACCCTCCCTTTACAGTCGAATATTTGACGAGCACGTGGTTATTATCAGCAGCAGTAATACAAGGTGCACGGGTGCTCAATAACCCAGATGCAGTTCGTAATCATTCAGAAAAATTATCGATTACCGAGTTTCCGCAATTTATTCCCCCAACATTGGTCACGCGCGATATTCATGCGATTCGGGATTTTCATACTTTGCATCAGGATATTGTGATTAAGCCATTGGATGGCATGGGCGGCATGGGTGTATTTCGGGTGGGGCCCGATGGTCTAAATCTAGGAAGCATTGTTGAAACTCTGGGTGAAAACGGTTCGCGCACTTTAATGGCGCAACGATTTCTTCCAGAAATTACCGCAGGAGATAAGCGCGTTCTTTTAATTGGCGGCGAGGTAGTGCCTTATGCATTAGCCAGAATTCCGCAAGGATCTGAGATTCGTGGCAATCTTGCGGTGGGCGGTAAAGGTTTAGCGATGGCATTAACAGCTCGCGAACAAGAAATTGCTAATTACCTTGCCCCGATTCTAGCGAATCGCGGATTATTTTTGGTGGGCCTAGACATGATTGGTGGATATCTAACCGAAATTAATGTAACTAGCCCCACCTGTTTTGTAGAGATTTCTCAACAAACGAATTTGGATGTTGCAAAAAAATGGCTGGCATTACTTGAAAAGGAGCTTGCATAGTTATGCCCGGTATATTAATTGTGGCGCATACGCCCATTGCAGGTGCAATGTTAGGATTTATTGAGCACACTTATGGAGAGCTTCCGGTGCGAGTCGCAGCGGTCGATATTCCGCCACATGAAGATGTGCGCATGAGTGAAGAGCGAGTAATGGCCGCTGCTGTGCAGGTAAAGAGCGCGGCTGGCATATTAGTGTTAACCGACTTGATGGGGGCTACCCCCGCTAATGTGGCATCTCGCTTAACAAAACCAGGCATAGTGGACTGCAAGGTTTTGGTCTTAGCCGGCATTAATTTGCCGATGTTAATGCGTGCTATTTCTTATCGTGCTGACGGCCTAGAATCCTTGGCACTCAAGGCCTTGCAGGGTGGCCAAAATGGCATTATTCGTTTAGGTGCACCGCCGATTAATGTAGAGCTAGCCATCAACGAGAAGGCGGGAGACTCATAGTGCCTAAGCTTGATATAGAGATCATCAATAAGTTAGGCTTACATGCACGAGCCTCGGCCAAGCTATCCCAATTAGCCAGTGAGTATCCTTGCGAAGTTTTTCTGAGTAAGAATGGGCGCAGGATTAATGCAAAAAGTATTATGGGTGTAATGATGTTGGCCGCCGGAATGGGTAGTGTCGTCACATTAGAAACGGTTGGCGAGCAGGAAGATAAAGCGCTCACCGCGATAGTTGCCCTTATCAATGACCGCTTTGGCGAGGGTGAGTAAGTATGAGTTTTGCGCTCCACGGCGTATCGGTCTCTAAAGGAATTGCTATTGGTAAAGCAGTACTAATATCACGCGCAGCACTCGAGGTTAGTCACTATTTAGTACAGCCAGGTACGGAAGAGCTTGAGGCTAATAGGTTGCTACAAGCTTTTGAGCAAGTTCGCAATGAGCTATCTACCCTTAAAGCGGTTTTACCAAAAGATGCTCCGCAAGAGATGGCAGCATTCTTAGATGTTCATCAAATGATTTTGTCAGATCCAGCCTTGGCACAAAAGCCGCTCGAGTTAATTCGTCAAAAACGTTTAAATGCTGCGTGGGCCCTCACTACAGAGCTTAATGATTTGCTTGAGCAATTTTCTGAGATCGATGATCCGTATCTCAAGGAGCGGGGTAATGATATTCGGCAGGTTGCTGAACGTGTTATTAAGGCAATCCATTCACAAAATCGTCAAACAGTGATCGGGGGAGAGGGCTTAATTTCGGGTGATTTTGATGATGGTTCCATTGTGGTGGCCCATGATATTGCGCCGCATGACATGGTGCGCTTTAAAGAGAATGCCTTAAGTGGATTTGTAACTGATTTAGGTGGCAAGACCTCACACACAGCAATTGTTGCGCGTAGTTTAGAGATTCCGGCCTTAGTCGGCATTCGTCATGCCAGTGAGATTATTGAGCACGGCGATTGGTTAATCATTGATGGAGATACTGGGATTGTGATTGTGGCTCCCGATGAGGCGCTATTGAAGCAATATCGCACCCTGCAAGCCCAACAGGATCGCGATACGCAAAAGTTACAGGAGATCAAATATAGTCCAACTAAAACAAGGGATGGCATTGAGATTGAACTCTTTGCCAATATTGAGCTACCCGAGGATGCTAGACATGCGATTGAATTGGGTGCAGTAGGGATTGGTTTATTTCGTTCTGAATTTCTATTTATGAACCAAGAACATGGTTTGCCCGATGAAGAAAATCAATATCAAGAATATACTCGCGCAGTTGAGGCTATGTTTGGCTTACCCGTGAATATTCGAACGATTGATATTGGCTCTGATAAATCAGTATCGGGGGCGGAGACTGGAAGTACTGGTACATCACCACTTGGCTTGCGAGCAATTCGGTGGTCCTTATCCGAGCCAGAGATCTTTTTAACCCAGCTACGCGCTATTTTGCGAGCATCCGCACATGGTCAGGTACGGCTTTTATTACCGATGGTTGCGCATGCACAGGAAATCTATGAGAGTTTGCGCCTGATTGATAAGGCAAAACAACAGCTACGCGAGCGAGGTCAAGCGTTTAATCCCAATGTACAGGTAGGGGCCATGATTGAGGTTCCAGCAGCAGCATTAATGATGCCTCTTTTTGTAAAACACTTTGATTATTTATCGATTGGTACCAATGATTTAATTCAATACACCCTAGCAATCGATCGCGCTGATCACGCTGTTGCCCATTTGTATGATCCATTAAATCCAGCAGTATTAAATTTGATTGCTTCCATTATTCGGCAGGCTCAAAAGGCTAAGGTGCCAATTGCAGTGTGCGGGGAGATGGCTGGAGACCCTGCATTGACAAAGCTATTGTTAGCGATGGGCTTAACCGATTTCTCAATGCACTTTAGTCAATTACTATTGGTTAAACGTGAAATTTTACAAGCTGACACACGCAAGCTGAAAACACATATTGATGAACTCTTGGCTACGTTTGATCCTGTGGAGCAAGGTGTGTTGTTCAATCGTCTAAATTCAGTACATTAAAGCTAAACTTAGTGCGCCCCACATACAGGGCAGTCTAGATTACGTTGTATCTTAATTTCATCGATTTGTGAATTACGGGCATTCCAAATCAATAATCGCCCCAGTAAGGGTTCTCCAAAGCCAATCAAGATCTGTAAGGCCTGTGCTGCTTGGAGAGATCCAATGATTCCAACGAGCGGTGAGAAGACGCCCATACTCGCACAACTTGTTTCTACAAAATGAGGGTCTGGTGGAAAAACGCAGGCATAACAGGGTGAGCTTGCTTGCCTAAAATCAAATACGCTGATTTGTGCATCAAATCCAATTGCAGCACCCGAGACCAGCGTTTTTCCGTGCTTAAGGCTGATTCGATTGATGAGGTGACGGGTTATAAAGTTATCGGTGCAATCGATCACTACCGATACTTGCATTACAAGCTCTTCGAGTAATGCCTCATCCGCTTTTTGTTCGATCGCATGAATAGTGATTCCAGGATTGAGGTTATTTAAAAATCGTTTTCCTGACCAAACCTTGCTCATTCCGACACTATTATTTTGATGCATGATTTGACGCTGCAAGTTGGTAAGCTCAACCCGATCATGATCCACGAGGGTAATTTGACCCACTCCTGCCGCAGCTAGGTAGGGTGCACAAGCAGAGCCTAAACCGCCCGCGCCAATAATTAATACATGGCTATTTAGCAGCTTTTCCTGACCAGCAATATCAATATCTTCCAGTAGAAGATGCCTGGAGTAACGCAGTAGTTGCTCGTCATTCATGAGCAAAGGCGCTTACTCAAGCTTGGATGCTGAGCGCTTCACGGTTTGGCCGTTCAGAAAAGCAACGGCCTGTTGCAACATGAAATCCTCATTACTACCAAATTCAGGGGGACGTTTACCCTTTTCTTTTTCGCGCTCCTCAGGTGTTTTCTTTGCATTGCGCTCCTCAATTAACTGTAGCTCTTGCAAGCGGCGCTTCTCACGATCTTTAATTAAGGCTTCTTCAGAGGATTGCTTATTCCGTAAATGTTTTTCACTATCGATCTCCCGCGTGATCAGAACATCGTCGGGATCACCATCTTTATTCTGATCAACCGGAATATCAGGCTTAATCCCGAAGGCTTGAATTGAACGACCATTCGGTGTGTAGTAGTAGGCGGTTGTAATTTTGAGTGCAGAGTCACTGCTCAGCGGCCTAACGGTTTGTACGGAACCTTTGCCAAACGTAGTCTTACCGATGATGGTCGCACGTTTAAAGTCTTGCAAAGCGCCGGCAACGATTTCGGAAGCGGAGGCGGAGTACGCATTGACTAAAACAACCATCGGGATTTTCTTAAAGAGTGGGGGTACTTCATCTAAAGGATCACCAGATTCATTCAGTTTGTACATGGCAGGCACTGCATTAAATACCTGCCTAGAGTCTGGGGCCTGACCCTTAGTAGAGACAATAACCGCTCCTGGAGGCAGGAAGGCCGCAGCAACGCCAACGGCGCCTTGAAGAAGACCGCCACCATTATTGCGTAGATCAAGAACCAAGCCCTTGAGTTTTGGATCTTTATTCGCAAGCTCGGCTAACTTTTTAGCAAGATCCGGAATAGTACGCTCTTGAAAACTGGTGATGCGAACCCATGCAATATTGTTATCTACAATTTTTGCTTTGATCGATTGCACTTTAATTTCTGCGCGTGTAATGGTTACTGGAAAAGTGCGCTCTTCACTTTTACGGAAAATGGTGAGAGTAATCTTGGTGCCGGGAGTACCGCGCATAGTGCGAACTGCTTTATCTAAGGACATGCCGCGTACAGGCTTATCATCTAGGCGAGTAATCAGATCGCCTGCTTGTAAACCAGCTTTTGCTGCCGGCGATCCTTCAATTGGATTGAGTACTTTAACCAAGCCGTCTTCTGAGGTAATCTCAATACCAAGGCCAGCAAATTTACCAGCCGTTTGCTCTTGCATCTCAGCAAAATCTTTTTTATCTAAATAGGCGGAGTGAGGGTCTAGGCTGCTGACCATGCCTTTGACGGCATCCGTTAATAATTGCTTATCCTCGATGGGCTCAACGTATTCACGTTTAATCTGCCCAAAAACATTGGAAAGCGTCCGCAGCTCATCCAGTGGAAGGGTATTGGCTCCCTGCTGAGCAGTTGCAGAAAGTTGAATGGTCGCAGCAATTCCGGCGACTAAACCGATTCCAATTAGAACAATATTTCTTAATAGTTGGCGCATTACTCTATTTTGCCTCTAAATAGAAATGTTGTTGTGGTTTCAGTTCATCGTCTAGCTCATAAATTAAGGGATTGCCATTGGGGACATTAACGCCCATGATGGCCTCATCCGAGATTTGGTCTAGATGCTTGATAAGGGCACGAATGCTATTGCCGTGAGCCACTAAAACGACCCGTTTACCGAGTTTGAGGGCTGGGGCAATCGATTCATTCCACAGGGGTAGAACGCGCTGCACCGTATCTTTTAGACACTCCCCATGGGGAATATCCTGCTCATGTAATTTGGCATAGCGGGGGTCTTTGGCAATTTCTGCACGCTGTTCCGCAGGAAGGGGCGGCGGCGGAATTGAATATGAGCGGCGCCAGGTATAGACCTGCTCATCCCCGAATTGAGCTGCGGTCTCGGCCTTATTAAGACCTGTTAGGCCACCATAATGGCGCTCATTCAACCGCCAGCTATGGACCACCGGCACCCACATCAGGTCCATTGCGTCCTGAATATGCCAAAGGGTCCGAATGGCTCTTTTGAGTACTGAGGTGTAGGCGATATCAAACTCATAACCCTTCTCCCTCAAAAGTCTGCCAGCAGTCAGGGACTGCTCAACACCGGTGGGGGTTAGATCAATATCGGCCCAACCTGTAAAGCGATTTTCAAGGTTCCACGCAGATTGGCCATGGCGGACAAGGATGAGTTGTTTCATAGATGCATTCTATAATCTAGCAATGGACTTCTTAGCTCAAACAGACAACTTAGTACTTGCCGCCTTAATGATTATTTCAGGGATGGCCTTATTCATGCCGACATTATCAACCCTAATTACTGGGAAAGGCCTAAGCCCTACCGATGCGACGATTTGGATAAACCGTCGCAAAGCAACGGTGATTGATTTACGTTCGGAAGAAGATTTTAAGGCAGGGCATCTACCCAATGCCAAAAATCTGGTGTTGGAGAGTCTTGAAGCGGGCTTAAAAACCATGAGATTGGATCAAAAGCTTCCTGTAGTTCTTATTGGTCGAGGACCAACGCATTCCCAAAAGGCTGCTAAAGAATTGCGCAAACTAGGCTTTGCTGAAGTGGGTGTGCTGGATGGTGGGATTGGCGCTTGGCAAACCTCTGGTTTGCCATTGATCAAATAACGAGGTTCTTATGCCAGATGTGTTGATGTATAGCACCCGTGTTTGCCCATACTGCGTAATGGCAGAAAAACTCTTACAAAAAAAGGGTGTACAAAATTTGCAGAAGGTCTTGATTGATCTTGATCCGAGTAAGCGTGAAGAAATGATGACTCGAACTGGTCGCAGAACAGTCCCACAAATCTATATTGGCGAGCGCCATATTGGTGGTTATGACGATCTAGTAGCCTTAGATCGTGCAGGTGGACTAGATCCCCTGCTCGGATAATTTTTTAGTTTTTACTCCCATCTTACTTAGAGAAAGAGATTTAATATGAGTGATGCTGCAACTAATTCTGCAACGGGTTCTAGTGATCCCTCTTTTGTAATTCAACGAGTTTATTTAAAAGATTTATCCCTCGAGCAGCCAAATGCCCCAGGTATTTTGTTAGTTGCAAGCGAACCACAGATTCAGGTAGAACTCGATATTGCTGTCGATCGTTTAACTGAAGAACTTTTTGAGGTTGCCTTACTTAGTACGGTTACAGCAAGGGTCGATGGTAAGGTCATGTTTTTAGTAGAGGCAAAACAGGCAGGTATTTTTGAGTTCAAAAATATTCCACCAGAGCAGATTGATCCAATGCTTGGTATTACCTGTCCAACGATCATCTTCCCTTACTTGCGATCAAATGTCGCTGATACTATTAGTCGCGCAGGCTTTCAGCCCATTCATTTATCGGACATTAATTTTCATGGCATGTATGAGCACCGCTTGGCGCAAGCCCAAGAATCCCAGGGCCCGCAAGCAGGTTCTGGCGATGCAGAAAGTAAGATCATCCTGCCCAACTAATGAATATTACGGTTCTTGGTGGTGGAGCTTGGGGTACGGCAATCGCCATATCAGCAGCTCGCCATCATGCCCCTCAGTCGGTCTGTTTATGGGCGCGCAACGCAAAACAGATAGAAGCATTAAGTATCGATGCAGAAAATAAACAGTACCTTCCTGCGATCCCTCTCCCGAGTGAACTTTTACTAGAGCCTGATTTCCAAAAGGCACTTGGTCGCCTGGGTTCGGATGATGTATTAGTAATTGCCACACCAATGTCAGGCTTGCCCCAAATCTTAGAGAATGTACTTACGCAGGCAAAACACCCACTCAATATTTTGTATTTATGCAAAGGGTTAGAACCTCTTACGGCCTTATTACCTCACCAAGTGTTACAACGCGAGTTAGCAAAGCACCCAACTCATCGACATGCCTTTGGCGTACTGTCTGGTCCCAGCTTTGCTCGAGAGGTGGGTGAAGGTCTGCCATGTGCCTTAACAGTTGCTAGCCATCAACACGAGTTCTGTGCACTAGTCCAGAGAGCCTTTCATCATGGAAATATCCGTGTTTATGCCAGTGATGATTTGATTGGGGTTGAGCTAGGCGGCTCAGTGAAGAACGTTCTAGCGATCGCTGCTGGTATTGGTGATGGTCTGGGTTTGGGATTGAATGCGCGCGCTGCCTTGCTAACACGCGGCTTGGCAGAAATGATGCGTTTAGTAAAGGCTGTGGGTGGTAAGAGTGAGACCTGCATGGGTTTGACGGGGCTAGGCGATTTAATTTTGACCGCAACGGGTGATTTATCCCGAAATCGACGGGTCGGATTATCCCTAGCAGCAGGCCAAGACTTGAATCAGGTTTTAAGCGCCTTGGGCCACGTGGCAGAAGGTGTCCTGTGCGCTAACGCAGTGACTGATTTAGCAAAGCGCCATCATATCGAAATGCCAATTTGCACTACCGTTGTAGAAGTCTTAAATGGCAAACTAACAGTCGAACAAGGTGTGCAGGTTTTAATGGGACGTGAACCGAAGACAGAGTCTTAGAGGCCGCCTGTAAATTGATTTTGCCGCCATGCTTCGTAAACCACTATTGCTACTGAGTTTGCAAGATTAAGGCTACGACTATTAGGTAGCATGGGGAGGCGCAAATGATTATCTTTTGGAATAGCAGTCCTTACTTCCGTACTAATACCCTTCGTTTCTGAGCCAAAGACAAAATAATCATTCGCAAGAAATTTACTACTTAGGGATGTTGTTTGCCCTTTTGTTGTTAAAGCAAATACACGCGATAGATTTGGTTTGGTTTGCTCTAAAAAATCTTGCCAACTTTGATAAACCCTAATATTGGCAAATTCATGATAGTCCAGCCCTGCCCTTTTTAGCTTGGCGTGCTCCAGTGGAAAGCCAAGGGGCTCAATCAAATGCAGACGTGCGCCCGAATTGGCGCAGAGGCGAATAATATTCCCCGTATTTGGCGGAATCTCAGGCTCAAACAAGACAACATTAAACATGGTGGGATCATATTGCAGATTCTTAAGGTTTGGGTAGTGTTCGTAAAACAACCCAAGCACTAACATGCTTAGCACCTTCCCTTTTTAGCAACGCTGCTATGGCATTCATTGTCGCCCCCGAGGTCATCACATCGTCAAATACGATAACAGTGCGATCTTTAAAGCGCCCACACCAATTTGTATTTAGATAAAACATGCCCTCCATTTTTTCTTTGCGCATCGCTCGATTAAGAGTTGCTTGTGGCGCCTCATCACCCCTTCGACCTATGGCGTCGGGGATCTTGCGAACCGTTTTGGGTACTTGAATGTTTCTTGCAATCTCCCAGCTTTGATTAAAACCGCGTCTAGCCAATTTATTAAGTCCAAGAGGAACGGGTAGAAGATAGTCTGCAAAGATTTGCGGTGAGAGCATATCGGCGCACTGGTTCCACAAATAGGAAAAGCCAGCTGCACAAGCAAGTCGACTTTGATACTTATAAGCGTGCAGAGCATGCTGTAACTTGCTGGTGTATGAGTCTATGTACAAGGTTGCATCATAGGCTGGCGGATTTTTTACACATTCAAGGCAGCGCAATTCCCTTACGGCAACGGGAATGCCGCAAATAGTGCAAGTCCTAGACCGCTGAAGAATAGCTCTTTTACTATTGAGTAAGCAGTTAGAGCAAAGTAATTGACTTTGTACCTGCTCGCAGACCATACATAAAGTTGGCAATAGAAAGTCAATTAGAGGAGTCAATCGGTGCATGGGGCGCTGAGTATACTGATCCTATGTCCACGCCCCTCTCATGGCTACAGTCTGAAATTTATCAGCGCATGCTCGAAAAATTAGAGCCCATTAAGGTTCTGCCCAATGAAATTTTATTGCAACCTGATTTTCCGGGTTTGGGTCTTCGGCAACTAGTAAAACGGTTTCCAAGGGCCCAAATAGATACAGTGGCAGATTCTCACTTAAGTCTTCATCAGCAAATGCGTCTGCGAATGCAGCGTCTGTTCAGAGGCCTATTGAATCGTGGGACGCTTCTTCATCAAAATCCCAGCTCTCGAGAAAATCACTATGGATTAATGATCAGCTGCTTAGAGCTTCAGCACTACGAACGACCTCAGGATTGGATAGAGATAGCGCATCGGCAAATACGAGAAGATGGCTTGTTGTGCTTTAGCTATTTGGGGCCAGATACCGGAAAAGAACTGCGCACCTCTCCCCAAGCTAGCCCCTATTTAAAGAATTTACCGGGAGCATTGGATATGCACGATATTGGCGATGCTCTGGTGCAAAAAGGGTTCTCTGATCCGGTCATGGATATGGAGTATTTGTATTTGGAATATGAATCTGTAACTACTCATTTGAGAGATGCTCTTGCTATCGGGCTTGTTCAATCAAACACCCCCGTTGACGCCCTAAGTAACGCACTTCAGGGAAAAAAGATGACCCTGGAAATTGTTTATGGGCACGCCTGGGTTCTGGGTAAAAATTTGAGTAAATCAGATGGGAAAACAGCATATATTCGTCCAGACGCAATTAAACGTAAATAGTTGCATATCTGGTTTACAAGTAAGTACTTACATTTAATTATCTATAGATAGGGTTTATCCTCAACCCTTTTACCAAAAGTGAGCCTGTCAAGCAAATCATCCTATAATCGAATGTCTAAATTGTGATTAATGGCAATATCGGTGCCTTGCAGTTGTTCTGGGCACTTCAGTAAATTTTGAGAAAAAAATGAACATTAGTAAATTCTTAGCAAAAGCGTGGCTATTTCTTGGATTCAGTATTTGGAGTTTTGGTGTTGCAGCGCAAGATATGCCAGGAGGACCAAAGGTCAACCAATTAAATTTCACAGCGCCAGCGACCAAAATAATGGAAGAGATCCATTGGCTGCACTGGTTCATGATGATCATTTGCTTAATCATTTTTGTTGGTGTTTTTGGAGTGATGTTCTATTCCATCATCAAGCACCGAAAATCAAAGGGTGCTCAACCAGCCTCCTTTCACGAAAGCACATCGGTGGAAATTGTTTGGACTGTCATCCCATTGTTAATTGTTATCGGTATGGCCTTGCCAGCTACCAAAACAGTGGTCGCCATGAAAGATACAACCAATGCTGACATCACTATTAAAACAACGGGATATCAGTGGAAGTGGGGCTATGACTATTTAAAGGGTGAGGGCGAAGGAATTAGTTTTTTATCCACCTTGTCCACCTCACGCGAATCTATTAATAACCTAGCACCAAAAAGTGTTACGTACTTGATGGAAGTTGACAATGAAATGGTTGTGCCCGTTAACAAAAAGATCCGAATAATCACAACCGCAAATGATGTAATACATGCATGGGCGGTTCCAGCTTTTGGGGTTAAGCAAGATGCAATTCCAGGATTTGTGAGAGACACATGGTTTAAGGCAGATAAGGTTGGCACCTACCGCGGTCAATGTTCAGAACTCTGTGGAGCGCAACATGCGTTTATGCCAATCGTTGTGAAGGTTGTCACGGATCAGGAATACACACAATGGGTTGCGCAGAAGAAAAAAGAAATGGCTGCCACAGCAGATGATCCAAGTAAGGTCTACACCCTAGCTGAGCAGATGGATCGTGGGGCGAAGGTATATGCCAGCAATTGCACAGCTTGCCATCAGGCAAATGGTAAGGGCGCAGGCGCCTTTCCAGCATTGGACGGTAGTAAATTAGTGATGGGTCCAAAGGCAGCTAATTACAATATCTTGATCAATGGTAAGGGTGCCATGCCCAAATGGGGCGGAGTGATTTCAGATGGCGATTTAGCAGCGGTCATGACCTACACCCGTAATGCATGGAGCAATAAATCTGGCGACGTGATTCAGACTCAAGAATTTGCCAGCGCTCGCGCCGCGAAATAACGGCATGAAGAACCTAACAAATTAATCTATTACATCAATATTGAACTGGAGCAAAGTATGAGCACCATATCTACAACCCACGATCACGCTCACGATCACGCGCATGACCATCCTCACGGATGGAGGCGCTGGTTATTTGCAACGAATCACAAAGACATTGGAACGATGTATTTAATCTTTTCTTTTGTGAGTTTGTTAGCAGGTGGTGTAATGGCTCTGGGTATTCGCTTAGAGCTGTTTCAGCCAGGTCTTCAGTACCTTCGTCCAGAGTTCTTTAATCAGCTAACCACGATGCATGGTCTGGTAATGGTTTTTGGTGCCATCATGCCGGCATTCGTTGGCTTTGCAAACTGGATGGTTCCTTTGCAAATTGGTGCTTCTGATATGGCTTTTGCCCGCATGAATAACTTTAGTTTCTGGATATTACCAGTGGCTGCTTTATTGCTTTTTGGATCTTTCCTGGCTCCAGGCGGAGCACCATCGGGCGGCTGGACACTCTATGCGCCACTGACCTTACAAATGGGTCCGGGAATGGACATGGCAATTTTTGCACTTCATTTGTTAGGCGCCTCTTCTATCATGGGCTCGATTAACATCATCGTGACCATTTTGAACATGCGTGCACCCGGTATGACCCTGATGAAGATGCCAATGTTCTGCTGGACTTGGTTGATTACTGCTTATCTCTTAATCGCCGTAATGCCTGTTTTGGCGGGTGCGATTACGATGGTTCTCACGGACCGTCATTTTGGTACTAGTTTCTTTTCTGCTGCCGGTGGTGGCGATCCTGTGATGTATCAGCATATTTTTTGGTTCTTTGGCCACCCCGAGGTATACATCATGATCCTGCCGGCCTTTGGCATCATTAGTGAGGTAGTGCCTGTCTTTGCACGCAAGAGATTATTTGGTTATGCATCTATGGTGTACGCGACATCCTCAATTGCAATTTTGTCCTTCATTGTTTGGGCACATCATATGTTTGCTACTGGTATGCCTGTCACTGGCCAACTGTTCTTTATGTACGCAACAATGCTGATCGCTGTGCCAACAGGGGTCAAGATATTCAATTGGGTTGCGACCATGTGGAAGGGCTCTATGACCTTTGAGACACCCATGTTGTGGGCAATTGGGTTTATTTTCGTGTTCACGATTGGCGGATTTACTGGCTTAGTGCTTGCGATGGCCCCGATTGATATTGGTTTGCAAGATACGTATTACGTGGTAGCTCACTTCCACTATGTCTTAGTGGCTGGATCGTTGTTTGCGATGTTTGCTGGTTTCTATTACTGGTGTCCAAAATGGACTGGTCGCATGGCCGATGAGTTTCGAGGTAAGGTGCATTTCTGGGGCTCCATGTTCTTCTTTAATTTGACATTCTTCCCCATGCACTTTTTGGGATTAGCTGGTATGCCGCGTCGTTACGCTGACTACCCAACTCAGTTTGCGGATTTCAATTTAATCGCATCGATTGGTGGCTTAGGCTTTGGTTTGATGCAGGTCTACTTCCTTTTGTATGTAGTATTGCCCGCATATCGTGGTCACGGCAAGAAAGCCCCAGACAGCCCTTGGGAAACAGCGAATAGCTTAGAGTGGTCGATCCCATCACCCGCGCCTTTCCATACCTTTGAACAACCACCTAAAGTTGTTTAATTGGAGCTGTTCGTGACCCAGCGTTCCAATCCCTTGATGAGTAACCGCCGCCTCGCGGCGGTATTACTTTCAATTGCATTGGCATTCTTTATGGGAATTGTGATGAAGTACTGGATATTTGGTTAAGTTAAATGGCTAATAATCTTGGGACTCTCAATAAGCAAATTTTGCTCAAGCTCCTTTTGTTAGCTGTCCTCATGTTTGGGTTTGGATATGCCTTGGTACCTTTATATAAAGCACTGTGTGAAGTCACTGGTATTAATGTGATCACGAGCAAGAATAATTACGGTGTACGCGCGCATGGTGCAAGTAAACCAGGTAACACTCAAATTGATTACTCGCGTACCGTTACCATTGAGTTTGATTCGAACAGTCGCGGACCATTTGCATTTAAGCCGGTCAAGAATTTCCTTGAAGTGCATCCCGGTGAGTTACACGAAATCGTGTATGAGGTCGTTAATACGAAGGACCGTGCTATTGCAGCACAAGCAATCCCTAGCTATGCCCCTAAAGCTGCAACAGAATTCTTTACAAAAATTGAGTGCTTCTGTTTTCAAGAGCAGGCATTAAATCCCCATCAAATACGCCAAATGCCGGTAGTATTTATTGTCGATCCTAATTTACCGAAAGACGTGAAAACAATTACTCTTTCTTATACCTTTTTTGAAACTGGCATACCAAAACCAGTTGCCTTAACAAAGCCAGCGAAGGCGAACGGTTCATGAAAAAGAAACTAAATTTTTTTCAATCCATACGCGCAGTGCTTTGGGCATTCCTTGGAGTTCGCAAAGACTCTGGATTACAAAGCGATGTTGCAAGTCTTAGTTTTATTCATATCATTATTGCGGGTTTATTAGGCGCCATTATATTTATGGCCATTCTTTTGTTGATTGTTAAATTAGTCGTAGCAAGTTAATTCTTAAGTTAGAAAGAGCACGATGTCATCGAACTCCACTCCTTATTATTTTGTTCCAAGCCCCTCAAAGTATCCAGTTTTAGCGAGCATTGGCTTGCTGGGTTTTGGTGGCGGCATGACCGCATGGGTTAATAATGTATCGTGGGGCGGCCCCTTGGTCATAGCCTCCGTCATTTATGTCTTGGTTGTGTTGTATGGCTGGTTTGGAGACGCAATTTCCGAGGGTAATACTGGTAAGAACGGGGTAAACGTTGACATCTCTTACCGCTGGTCGATGAGTTGGTTCATATTCTCAGAGATTATGTTCTTTGCGGCCTTCTTCTCGGCCCTGTTCTATGCGCGTAGCATTACAGTTCCTTGGCTGGGTGACGTCGATAGTAAAATATTGTGGCCCGACTTTGTAGCAGCATGGCCCACCCTTGGCCCAACAGGGCTGGTCGAGAAATTTAGTACGATCGGCCCTTGGCCAATCCCCACAATTAATACCTTGTTGCTATTGAGCTCTGGGGTGACTGTGACCTATGCACATCACGCATTGCGTGAAGGGCATCGTCAGAAGGCAATCTATGGCCTGTTTGCTACAGTGGTATTGGGCGTCATCTTCTTGGGCTTTCAGGCTTATGAATATATTCATGCCTATTCCGATTTAAATCTGAAGCTAACTTCTGGTATCTATGGCTCAACCTTTTTCATGTTGACTGGTTTTCATGGATTCCATGTGTTTTTGGGCGGCCTGATGCTGGCTATTATTTTGCGTCGCCTCATCCGCGGAGATTTTTCACCTGATAATCACTTTGGTTTTGAGGGTGCGGCCTGGTATTGGCACTTTGTTGACGTTGTTTGGCTTGGTCTTTACATCGTTATTTACTGGATGTAAGTGATGAACGGTAGCTTTGGCTAGCGTTTTTATTGACCAACCTTTAGCCCGGTTGACTGTATGAGGCCAAAGTAGTAGGCAATCCAAATGCCAGTAAATAAGGCGATAGATAAGCCGATTCGTAGCATTAACGAGTGAACCATTCTGGAGCTATTGCCCTTATCTTTCATCATGAAGTACAACGCCGATCCCAAGCTGCCAATAATGATTAGCAGGATCAAAACAATTATCCATTTCATTGCGGTACCAAGCCCTTGAGTTTATTTTCTACTCTTATTGTAGAGCGTCGTGTAGCAACTTCTGCCGCAATCGTCGTCATTGCGATTGGTCTCCTTGCTGGACGTTGGCAATTGGGCCGGGCTGAGAAAAAAATTGGGCTAGCCAATCAAATAACGACCATGGCCGCTAAAGAACAGATTGATCTAAATGGTAAGGCGTGGACTTTGGCTGAAGTTGAGTTTCGGCCAGTCCGGGCGCGCGGTCAGTTTTTAACAAATGAGATCGTGTGGTTAGACAATCGACCCAAACCAAATCAAGGTAGTCAAAGTCAGGCCCACTCTGGATTCTATGTATTAATGCCTTTTCTTTTAGACGGCACAGTTTCACAGATCATTTGGGTAAATCGCGGTTGGGCCCCTAGAAACAGCCAGGATCGACTGGTATTACCAAGCATCCTTACACCTACCGGCAGTCTTACTATAGAAGGGGTGGCATTTTCTGGCGCTGGCAGGGTACTGGAGCTAGGCGATCAACCAAACTCTAAGGAACGTCCGCGAATACAGCAAAACCTTGATCTTGCCTACGAAGCAAAGCAATCAAAATATCCGCAACTGGCATTTGTTATTCGCCAGAATGACCCAGATCGTAATGATGGTTTATTACGAATGTGGCCGCCGCCAACGGTCGGGGTTGATCGCCATTATGCTTATGCTTTTCAGTGGTTTGCTTTAGCCGCTGCGGCCCTTGCGTTTTGGTTTACAACCGGATTGATACGCTACCGCAATAAAGATAAATCGTTTTAATGGGATGACACGCCAGTGAGTGATCAAGATTTACTAATACCTGCCAGCCAAGTGGATCAGCAAGCTGTGGATGCAAGAACGCGGCGGGGACGCATCCAGATGATCTTACTTTTACTGGCTTGCGCTACTCCGGTCATTGCGTCTTACTTGGCTTATTACGTGTTTAAGCCAGAAGGTGGAAAAACAAACTATGGAACTTTGATACAGCCTCCTCAAGCAATTAATCCCAGCTGGTTTGATGTCTCCTTCAAGGGCAAATGGATCCTTTTAATAGCCCGTCCAGCCAGTGAGTGTCGAAAGGGAAATGATGCTTGCGTTGAGCTTTTATATTTGATGCGGCAAGTACGGCTAGCGCTTGGAAAACAAAAGAACCGCGTACAGTTAATTTGGGTAGTGAGTGATCGTTTGCCAGTAGATCCAGAGATTAATAGGGCTTATGACGAAGAAACGGCCGGGTTTTTAATAATTCCAGCCCCCGACTCAAAAAACAATGATGCTTGGCTAGCTTGGTTAAACCAGCAAAATCTAGGGGGTGGCATTCAGTTGATAGACCCCAGTGGTGAAAAGATGATGGTGTTTCCAGATAAAGCAGAGTCAAACGATTTTGTCAGAATGCGTAAGGACTTAGAGCGTTTGCTGAAGTTAAATCGTAAAGGTGAAAAAATATGATTTCAGAATCGGCTCTATTGATTTTGGAACTTGCTGGGATTGCATTTATTTTTGCTGGGCTACCGCTGCTTTACCTACTTCGAAAAAAAGGCATGGATGTTTTTCAGAAGCTGAATTGGGCAGTTGTCTTTTTAACCTTTGATCTGATTTTATTTGGCGCATTTACACGATTGAGTGACTCAGGCCTGGGATGTCCAGATTGGCCTGGCTGCTATGGCACCTCAAACCCATTCAGAGCGATGGAAGAGATTCGTGCTGCTGAGGCTGCGATGCCCACTGGACCAGTTACCGTTTTTAAAGCATGGGTTGAAATGATTCATCGTTATTTGGCGATGAGCGTAGGCGTGTTGATCATCATCCAAGTGGTTTTAGCGTTTAAGCAAATAGGGGCGCAACGTAAATTAGCCATCCAAGGCAGTCTATTTCTGCTGGGCTTGGTATGTCTACAGGGCGCCTTCGGTGCTTGGACGGTAACCTTGAAGTTGCAACCCATTATTGTGAGTATGCATTTGATCTTGGCCCTGATTTTATTTTCTAGCATGGTGTGGTTTGCGCAGCGCAACGATAGCAAAACAATATCTTCAAAGGCTCAAGATAAATCATTACCGATTACATGGATTGGATTCGCTACGATTGCTTTACTTATTCAAATATTTTTGGGGGCGTGGGTTAGCACAAACTACGCAGTATTGGCTTGCCCTGATTTTCCAACCTGTATGGGCGCATGGTACCCCGCTATGGATTGGCAAAATGCATTTTATTTATGGCGTGATCTTGGCATGGCAAAGTCAGGCGAGGCGATTCCGATGACAGCTTTGGTAACTATCCACTGGACACATCGTGTTGGTGCTATTTTTGCATCCACTATATTGCTCTTGCTTGCCATCAAAGCGGTGCGACACAGTCAAGCAAGTACCTCTTTTTGGGGCAAGGCTATTCTTACTTTGCTTGCCTTGCAAATTATTACGGGTATCTCGAACGTTGTATTCCAGTGGCCTTTAGTAGCCGCCCTTCTCCATACCGGTGGGGCAGCAGCCCTCCTATTTTGTTTAGTGCGATTGAGTGCATGGAGTGACTGTTCTTTCTTTTCGGGTCGTGATGTTGCGAGTCAGAGGCTATCTTGAGTACTTCGTCGTTTGAACGTCCGCCGATGCCACGTTGGCGTCAATATTGGGTGCTTACAAAGCCGCGCGTTACACAACTAGCCGTCTTTTGTGCAATTATCGGCATGTTTTTGGCAACCCCAGGGATGGTGCCATGGCCTATTCTTATTGGCGGATCTATTGGAATCTGGTTATTAGCAGGTGCCGCATTTGCTGTGAATTGCCTAATTGAGCAAGCTGTCGATGCCAAAATGCGACGCACGGCGTGGCGCCCTTCTGCAACCGGAGAAATTACGCCCATTCAAATTATTATTTTTTCTTGTGTGCTTGGTGCTGCGGGCATGGTGACTTTGTGGTTGTATACCAATCCTCTAACCATGTGGCTTACCTTTGCTACGTTCGTAGGTTATGCCGTTATTTATACCTGGCTTCTAAAGCCCGCAACCCCACAAAACATTGTGATCGGAGGCTTATCAGGAGCGATGCCCCCTGCATTGGGCTGGGTTGCTGTGACCAATCAACTTTCTGCAGAAGCATGGTTATTGGTTCTGATTATTTTTGTATGGACCCCCCCGCATTTTTGGGCGCTAGCTTTATATCGCCGCGAGGATTATGTACAAGCAGGGCTACCAATGTTGCCAGTAACACACGGCGAGAAATTTACGCTCTTAAATATTTTGCTTTACACCTTAATTTTGTTAGCCGCCTCTATCCTCCCGTATATCTATGGCATGAGCGGTATTTTTTATCTAGTATCGGCAATTGTCTTGAGTAGTATTTTTGTTTACTATGCAATTTGTCTTTATAGAAGCTACAGTGATCAGCTAGCGCGCAAGACTTTTAAGTACTCCATTAGCTATTTAGCGCTCTTGTTCGCTGCAATCTTGGTTGACCACTACCTCTAACCATTATGAAAAAATTCTTCATATTGGCAATGCTGACCTTATTGGGGGCTTGCTCACAACCCACTTTTAAAAATGTGGACATTACTGGCAGTAAATCATTTGGTAACAATTTCGTATTGTTAGATCCGCAAGGTAAAGAAAAAACACTGAATGACTATAAGAGCAAAGCCGTTGTTTTGTTCTTTGGATACACGCACTGCCCTGATGTCTGTCCTTCAACCTTAATTGAGATGCAGGGAGTTATGAAGGAATTAGGACCATTAGCCGATCGCGTACAAGTTATTTTTATTACGGTCGATCCAGAGCGTGATACAGCCGAGTTGATGGCACAGTATCCGCCTGCATTTGATCCCCGTTTTTTGGGTTTGCGCCCAGCGGATGAAGCTGCCTTGGTAAAGGTTACAAAAGACTTTAAGGCTTATTACAGCAAGGTACCGGGTAGTAATCCAAAAAATTACACGATTGACCATACTGCAGGAAGTTATGTATTTGATCCTGCTGGGAACCTGCGACTTTATATTAAACATGGGCAAGGCGCAGAACCCATTGCCCATGACTTGAAAATACTTCTCAAGTAATTAGTGTAATAAAGACTCTTCGTCTTTAAGTACTAGTCGTAATTTTTTAAATGCGGCCACTTCAATTTGACGAACACGTTCAGCAGAGATGCCGTATTCTTGTGCAAGGTCCTGCAATGTTTTGCAACCATGACCATCTGCATCCATATTCAGCCAACGCGATTGCACAATCTCTCGACTGCGTTTATCTAGGGTATTTAGGGCTTGCAATAGCTTAGGCCCTTGTAAAGCAAATTGATCGTTTTGCACTAATTGAGCGCTAGGCTCATGGCGTTCATCAGAAAGCCAGTGAATGGGTGCAAATTGGTCTTCATCTCGGTCATCACCATCAATAGAAACATCGCCACCGGCAAGTCGTATTTCCATTTCTTTGACATCAGTACCGCGAACATCAAGTGCCTTGGCAAGGGACTCAATTTCTTCATCCGTAAGAGCATTTGCAGAAAGTTTGTTACTTCTGAGATTAAAGAAGAGTTTGCGTTGTGCTTTTGTGGTGGCAACCTTCACTAAGCGCCAGTTTTTTAGGATGTACTCATGAATCTCTGCTTTGATCCAATGAATCGCATAAGACACTAAACGGACACCTTGATTGGGATCATAGCGCTTCACTGCTTTCATTAAACCAATATTGCCCTCTTGAATGAGGTCAGCGTGAGGAATTCCGTAGCCAAGGTATTGACGCGCAATGGAGGCCACAAGTCGTAAATGAGAGAGGACAAGTTGACGGGCCGAATCTAAATTTTCAGTACGCCGATACTCCTGCGCCAGTGTAAATTCTTGGGCAGCAGTAAGCATGGGCAGGCGGTTGATATGCGCTAAGTAGGCATCAATAGTGCCAACACCCAGCGCAGGTAAAGGCATAGCCACGGCAATACCTGCCGAAGCGTTCTGGCTAGTAAGTTTTAAGGGGGTATTCAAAGTCATCGATTTAAGGATTAAATTGATTGCAATATATCAATTTTAGCACTCTTATAATGAGAGTGCTAAGCACTTAATGAACTTATAACTCATTGATTAATATGGCTATTCTATAAGCTCTTTGGCATATGTATGGGCCTTAAATGGCTCAAGATCTGCGATACCTTCCCCTATACCTAGGGCATAGACAAAGGTTTTTGAGCGATTGGGCTCAGATTCCATTGGAGCCTCTAGGGCTTTACTTAGCGCACAAATGACGCCACCTTTGGCAGTGCCATCTAATTTGGTGACAATAATTCCTTGAAGACCAATAGCGTTCCTAAATGCTAAGACTTGGGCAATACCATTTTGGCCAGTATTGCCATCTAAAACGAGCACAATCTGATGAGGGGCATCGGGGATTGCCTTGGAGATCACGCGCTTTACTTTTTTAAGTTCCTCCATCAAATTGCTCTGAGTCGCTAAGCGCCCAGCAGTATCGATAAATAGAACATCGCTTTTGCGAGAAATTGCAGCATGTATTGCATCGTGCGCAACTGCTGCTGCATCGCCACTTTCTTGGCTTAGAACTTGAACGTGGTTGCGCTCACCCCATTCTTTGAGTTGATTGCGCGCCGCCGCTCTGAAAGTGTCTCCTGCAGCCAATAAAACAGATTTACCTTGTGCTTGAAAATGGCGACAAAGCTTACCGATAGAAGTCGTTTTACCTGCCCCATTAACCCCAACGATTAACCAGACTTCAGGTTTCTGACCAGATTGGGGAGTTAAAAGTGGATTTTGAGGACTTTCAAGAGGGCTTAAAAGTTGTGTAATTTCTTGAACCAAGATACCTTTTAACTGCTCAGCATTGTTAATGGATTGTGTTTTAGCAGTTTTACGAAGGCTGGAAATGAGTGTATCCGTGGTTGCAATTCCAACATCAGCTTTTAATAGAGTTTCTTCGAGGTGACCAAACCAGGTCTCATCAATTTGATGAAGACCAAATAAGGAACCAAGTGTTTTACGTAAACCAAACATTATCGATACAATCCTTCAAGTAGATCTTAACAAGTCCAAGAACATGTCAATAATGAGATGATAGTCACTCTTAACATCCCTAAGCATATTTATAATACTGCCCAGAAAATACTCATTCTGTTTGGCATAGGTATCAGTGCATGCCTACCCCTCAAGGCGTGGGGAAACAAAACAGATACACATGAGTATCAATTTAAAAACGGGCTACGCTTAATTGTGAAAGAGGATCATCGGGCGCCAACAGTAGCTCATATGGTTTGGTATCGCGCCGGATCAATGGATGAGGTAAATGGCAAAACCGGGGTTGCTCATGTGCTAGAGCACATGATGTTTAAGGGGACAAAAAAGGTCAAGTCAGGAGATTTTTCCAGAATGGTCGCAGCGGTCGGGGGGCGAGAGAATGCATTTACTTCTCAAGATTTCACCGGTTATTTTCAGCAGATTGAAAAATCAAAACTTGCTGATGTTATGCGCCTTGAAGCCGATCGTATGGCTAACTTACAGTTTTCGGATGATGAGTTCCTTAAAGAAATCCAGGTCGTGATGGAAGAAAGACGACTACGGACTGACGATAATCCAAATAGTTTGCTACGAGAACTCATGATGGCAACCGCCTTCATGAGTTCCCCCTATCGTCACCCCATTATTGGGTGGATGAATGATTTACAAAATATGAAACCCAATGATGCAAGGCAGTGGTATCTCGATTGGTATGCCCCTAATAATGCCATTGTGGTGGTCGTTGGAGATGTTAAGTCACTTGAGGTAAAAGCACTAGTTGAAAAATACTACGGTCCAATAGCTGCAAAAAAGTTACCAGAGCGAAAACCACAAATTGAGCCAGAGCAAAAGGGAGAGAAGCGTGCCAACTTGAAAGCTCCAGCCGATAGTCCACAAATCATGATGGCATGGAAAGTGCCAAAGTTAGATCCTAAGAAAATGGATGAAACCGACCCTTATGCGCTTGCAGTTTTGTCTGCGGTCCTAAGTGGGCACGATAACTCCCGCTTAAATCGGGAGCTAGTACGAAACAAACGACTAGCAAATAATGCAAGTGCTAGCTATGATCTGATTAGTCGCGGACCTGAACTTTTTGTGATTGGTGGAACTACTGCTAAAGGCCAATCAGTTTCTGATCTAGAAAAAGGCATCTGGCAAACCATTCAAGAGATTGGTGTGAATGGGATTACTGAGGCTGAATTAAAACGGATTAAGACGCAACTTTTGGCTTCTCAAATTTATAAACGTGATTCTATTTTTGCTCAAGCCATGGAAATTGGAAGCGCTGAAATTGCTCATGTCTCGTGGAAGAATTTGGATCGAATCATTGAGCGTATTCAGCAAATTCAGTCGGATCAAGTCAAAGCAGTTGCTAAACAGTATTTTATTGCGGATACCTTAACAGTTGTAACTTTAGATCCACAAGCTAGAACAGTAACAGCCAATCCAAAGCCCCCCCTTCCTTTTCCAAACAGTTTGAGGCATTAAGTCAATATGATCAAAATTGTTCAGAGTGGCATTAAATTTTGTTTACCTATTTTTATTCTATTCATTTCTAGTTTATTAGGTAAGGCATATGCCGTATTACCGATACAAGAGATCGAATTAAGTAACGGTAGTAAAGCCTATTTAGTGCAGGCTACTACTATTCCAATGATTGATATTGAAATTAGTATTGATGCTGGTAGTCGTTACGACCCCAAAGAAAAAAGCGGTCTAGCCGGTTTGACAGCCGCTTTATTAACCCGAGGGATTCAATGGCAGGGGGGTATCCTCAATGAAGCCCAGCAAGCTGATGCAATTGCTGATTTGGGGGCAAGTATTAGCGCGTCTGCAAGTGGTGAACGTACCATCGTACGCGCTAGGTCACTGAGTAAGTCTGATATATTAAATTCGGTTCTTGATTTATTAAGTGCCACCATCGCTAGTCCAGTTTTTGATACACAGATTATTGCGCGTGAGAAACAACGAATCTCCTCAGCAATCACAGAAGGAGATACTAAGCCCGAGGTAGTCCTACAAAAACGCTTTCGTAAGGAGTTATTTAGAAACTACCCACTCGCAGAGTCGCCGAGCCTGCAATCCGTTACGTCGATTAGTGCAGATGATCTAAAAACATTTCATCGTGATTTTTATCGTCAGGATCGTCTCATTATTAATATAGTAGGGGACCTTGATGTAAAGATGGCAAAACAAATTGCGGAAAAATTATTGACCCAATTACCAAAGCAGGGACCAGTGATTCCAACTTTGCCACCCTTTGTACGTTCACCGATTCTGCCAGAAACCGATCGTTTGATTCGAATCCCGTTTCAGACACAGCAGACTCATATTGCATTAGGTATGACTGCTATAACGCGGAGCAACCCTGACTATTTCCCATTGTTGGTTGGTAATTACATATTAGGTGGCGGAGGTTTCGTTTCAAGATTGGTTGGTGAGGTGCGCGATAAACGAGGTTATGCCTACAGTGTCTTTAGTTACTTTCAACCTAGTCGCGATACTGGAAGTTTTGAGGCAGGTTTACAGACGCGTAATGATCAAGCCAAGCAGGCTTTGGTCGTGTTACAAGAAACCATTGCGCGCTTTATTAAAGAGGGGCCTAGTGATTCAGAATTGATAGCAGCCAAAGCAAATTTGGTGAATGGCTTTCCACTTCGATTGGATAGTAATCGTAAGTTATTGGATAACCTATCGGCTATTACATGGAATCAATTGCCCTTAAATACCCTCGATGTTTGGACCCAGCAAGTAGCTGCAGTGAAAAAAGAAGATATTCGTGCTGCATTTCAGCGCCACCTAGAGATGGGGCGCATGATTAGTATTTTGGTTGGCGGAGCGCAATAATTGTCGGCTCAGGCCAATCGTGTTCGTATTATTGGTGGAGTCTGGCGAAGTCGACAAATTTCTGTTTTATCTCACGAAGGTCTTCGTCCCAGCTCCGATCGTGTTCGCGAAACCCTTTTTAATTGGTTAGGTCAAGATCTAAGTGGCCTCAAAGTTCTTGATGTATTCGCCGGGTCGGGATCCTTGGGTTTTGAGGCAGCGTCACGTGGTGCTAAAGAAGTCGTTTTGCTGGAAAAAGATAAAAAGATTGCCGCTCAGTTACAGTCGCAATATCAGAATTTGTCATCATTCCCCTGCATGGGTTCCGTAAAGGTCCTTCAGAATGATGGGATTGTTTATATGAGTCAGGTACAGACTGCCTCTTTCCATCTGATCTTTGTAGATCCGCCTTTTAGTCAGCCTGAACTGCTAAAGAGGGCAGCCCTAGATGCAGCCCGCGTTTGCGATGATCAGTTTGGGGGTGGAATATATATAGAATGTCCAATTACGCAAGATCTTTCCGAATTAGAGCTATTAATGCCTAATTGGACCTGTTCAAGGCATATGCAGACAGCTCAAACAAAAGCAGCCTTATTTAGGCACACTTCGGGCTAAACTCCTGTTTATGATTTAGATTATTTAGGGATGTCTTATGACTATTGCCGTTTATCCAGGAACTTTTGATCCATTTACTCGTGGACACGAAGATCTTGTGCGTCGCGCCTCAAGTATTTTTACAAAACTTATTGTTGGGGTAGCTGATAGCAGAAGTAAAAAACCTATTTTTTCGCTAGATGAGCGAATTGAGATTGCTAAAGAGGTATTGGGGCACTATCCAAATGTCGAGATCGCAGGTTTCTCTGGCTTATTAAAAGACTTTGCAAGAGAGCATAGCGCTAGAGTAATTGTCCGAGGCTTAAGGGCTGTATCTGATTTTGAGTATGAGTTTCAGATGGCAGGGATGAACCGATACTTGTTGCCCGATGTTGAAACCTTGTTCCTAACACCATCAGACCAATATCAATTTATCTCGGGTACATTTGTGCGCGAGATTGCATTAATGGGTGGGGACGTTAGTAAGTTTGTGTTTCCCTCAGTCGAAAAATGGTTACATGAGAAGAACGCACAAACCAAGGCAAAGTAAGTCATACTAGTTTTATTCGAAATTGAGGGTTTAAAACTATGGCTTTAATGATTACAGATGACTGTATCAATTGTGATGTCTGTGAGCCAGAGTGCCCGAATGATGCCATTTATATGGGCCTTGAAATCTATGAGATTGATCCAAATAAATGTACGGAGTGCGTCGGGCATTTTGATGCACCCCAATGCCGTCAGGTTTGCCCGGTAGACTGTATTCCATTAAATCCAAATTATTCAGAAACTCAAGAACAGCTCATGAGTAAGTATCAAATGCTGACGAAGACGAGGAAAGCGGTCATTTAGTTACTCAGGACTATGAATTACTTGCATTGCATGTTGAACATCACCCTTTATGAATACAGGCAGTGTCTTTAAGGCTTTATCGATCGCTTGATCAATTTTGCTTTGCTCCGCACTCTTAGGTTTCATTAATACAAAGTCAGCAACATCTATTTTTGAGTCATCACCCGGAAGGTCTCGCGGATGACCAATACCGAAGCGTAAACGCCAAAATTGTGGACTTGATAGATGGGCCTGTATATCTTTAAGCCCATTATGACCACCATTGCCACCACCTTGTTTGAGGCGGGCAGAGCCTGGTTTTAGATCAAGCTCATCGTGAACGACCAAGATCTCTTCAGGAGGAATTTTATGAAAACGACATAGAGGTCCCACCGACTCGCCGCTTAAATTCATATAGGTATCTGGTCTTAATAAGTAGATATCTTGACCTTCCATCTGTATCTTTGCTACTTTTCCAAGAAAGCGTTTTTCAGGCTGGAGAAATTGTTTGTACTGACTTGCTAAGCGGTCAATAAACCAAAATCCGGCATTGTGACGATCCGATTCGTGCTTCGCACCAGGGTTACCAAGACCAACGATTAAGCGAATCATATGAGAATACACATCATTATTTATAGCAATCATCAAACTATAAACGAGTCGGATTAATCGATAAAAAAACCCGCACAAGGCGGGTTATTTAAGACAGTAGAGTACGAGAGATTAACTCTTTGCTTCTTTATCTTTTGCGTCCTTATCTCCGGCAGAAGCGGCGGCATCAGCCACAGGAGCTGCAGGTGCTGCGCTTGGCTCTGGCTCGGCTTTAACGGTTGGAATGCGGGCATTAGCAATAACAGGATTTTCTTGTTCAACATGCAACACCAGGGCAACACCTTTTGGCAATGAAACCTCTTTTGCATGGATGGATTGACCGACCGTAATCTTGCTTAGATCAACTTCTAAGAATTCAGGAAGATCCGCTGGTAAGCAGGTAATTTCCAATTCGTTGGCAATATGGCTAACCACAGCACCTCCAAACTTAACGGCTTCAGATTCCTCGGCGCCTTTAAAGTGCAATGGAACGCGCATGTGAATTTTTTCTGTCGCCGAAACACGTTGGAAATCGACGTGTAATACGAGAGGTTTGAATGGGTGCATCTGGTAGTCACGCAATAAGGCTTTTTGTGCCTTACCGTTGAGTTCGATGTCTAAAATGGAGGAATGGAAGGCCTCTTTCCGCAAAGCGTGAAATAGGGCGTTATGGTCTAACTCGATTGCGCAGGGAGATTCTTGCTTTCCGCCATAGATAATTCCGGGGGTTTTCCCAGAATTGCGCAGGCGGCGGCTCGCACCAGTGCCCTGTACGCTTCTTTCAAATGCAACTACTTTCATGATGACTCCTAAGAAGGTTAATTTCCGTTCGCGACCAAACGGAAAGCCTCAAATTATAGCCCGAAAGGGGTATAAAACTACGCAATTACGTCAAATGGGAGTGCTTTAGTCAGCAAAAAGGGACAAAACTGAGTCACCCTTAGTGATGCGGGAGATAGTTTCTGCTAGCAGTGGGGCAATGCTTAACTGCCTGATTTTAGGCACATTCAATGTATCTGAATTGAGGGGAATAGTGTCAGTAACCACTAACTCATCAATCTGAGAATTCGCTATTCTGTCGGCAGCGCCCCCCGATAAGACGGGATGGGTACAGTAGGCAGTTACGCTTTTAGCGCCACGCTCTTTTAGAACCTCAGCTGCTTTACAGAGCGTGCCTCCAGTATCAATAATGTCATCCATGATGACGCAATGACGGTTTTCAACCTCCCCGATGAGGTGCATGACCTCAGAGACATTGGGCTTTGGGCGCCGCTTATCAATGATGGCTAAATCACAGCTTAATTGCTTGGCAAAGGCTCGGGCTCGAACAACCCCGCCAATATCGGGTGATACAACGGTCAAATCAGCCTGATTCTTGGCTCGAAGATCTCCTAGGAGCACTGGCGAGGCGTAAATATTGTCAACGGGAATGTCAAAAAACCCCTGAATTTGATCGGCGTGAAGATCCATCGTTAGGACCCTTTCAACACCGGCAACCGATTGGAGCATATTAGCCACAATACGGGCTGATATGGCAACGCGTGCAGAGCGTGGGCGACGATCTTGACGGGCATACCCAAAATAGGGGATAACGGCAGTTATACGGTTTGCTGAAGCCCGTTTTAGGGCATCAATCATGATCATCAGCTCCATCAGATTGTCGTTCGTTGGCACGCAAGTGGATTGAATCACCACAACGTTTTTACCCCGCACGTTTTCTTGAATTTCAACCTGAATCTCACCATCTGAAAAACGCCCCACAAAGGCTTTCCCAAGCTGCAATTTCATTTGTTTAGCTACGGCCTCGGCAAGGGCGGGATTAGCATTGCCAGTAAAAATAGTAAGCGCGTCAGAGGTCATGGTCTTGGCTATATGTTATTGATCAATCATAACGATGGCAGGGGAGGAAGGACTTGAACCCTCGCATGCCGGAATCAAAATCCGGTGCCTTAACCAACTTGGCGACTCCCCTGTGGCGTCATACTGATTAAACCGAATTGTAAGCGGGATTTTGTTTTAATCCCTGAACAAGCCGACCCACCCAACCCGAAGGAAGTTTTTGTAGCATTAGATCGATCTCGTGGGCGCTAAACGATTTTGGGATTGCAGCAAACACACTGCTACCCGAACCCGTCATTCGATTTACTGAATTCGGCGCCTGTTGCCCGATCCAATCTAATGCTTGATTTACTTCAGGGCAGATCTTGCTCGCTATCGATTGAAGATCGTTCCTAAATGGAGGATCTTTCCAAGAGCCGGCAATAAAATCAAAGATTGTAATTGGAGCATGATCGCGGGTCAACGTTTCTGCTTGGAACACATCTTTGGTGGCGATTGATCGGCCTGGGAAGATAACTAAAAATTGTTCCTCAGGTAGATCAACGTAACTTAACTGTTCTCCAATACCTTCAACAAAGGCATTTTTACCAAACAAAAAAAATGGCACATCAGCACCAAGCTCTAAGGCGAGGCTCATTAACTCGGATTGACTAAGATTTAAATCCCAGAGCCGATTTAAGCCAATCAAAACACTTGCTGCATCCGATGATCCGCCCCCTAACCCAGCGCCCATAGGAATATTTTTCTCTAGATGAATCTTTACCCCATGTGGGTAAGATGTAAATTTTTTTAGTAGGCGTGCAGCGCGAACAACTAAATCGTTTTCTAAGCTTACACCATGGGCTCCAAGGGGTCGAGTAATTTCATCTGCTTCTAAAAATTCTAGCGAAACTATGTCATACCAGTCAATGAGCTGAAAGACCGATTGCAATTGATGGTAGCCATCGGTACGCTGGCCGGTGATATGAAGAAATAAATTAATTTTAGCGGGGGCGTACAGCTCGATTTTTTTATTCATTCACTTGATCAAATATTAACCGAACGTCAATCGTGCCAGTATTCGTATTGCGGGACATCGTAAGACGCTCAATTTTATTTGTAACACTCCAGGTATAAGCTAGATTCCAGCCATCTTGGGCAATCGATTTGACTTGACCTTGATCGTCTCGGACTAGTCGAGCTGCACTGCCAGGACGAACTTGACCATTGAGCCAATTGGATAAACCGCGCGCAGGTAATGGCAAGCCGAGTGTATTTTGGATAAGGGTGTCGGCATCAATCGCAACAACTTTTTTACCGTCGCGTTCCAAAATAGCCTCGCCAGGATTAATCACAATCTTTGCAATCGATCCACCAATGGGACTGCGGATTTCGAGAGTATCACTAAAGCCAATTTTGCTTAAGGTAAAACTACCACTACCCCCTTGGGTGTTGTTCGTAGGACGATCATTCATCTTTACAGCAAAGCGACCGTCCCATTGATTTGCTAACTTATCCACCGATAAAATCCAATCAGGTTTAAGGCGCTTTAGGGTCTCTTTTAATGTTGCATTATTCGCATCAATCAGTTCTCCTTGGCGCCAGGCTAATTCGGCATCAGCCGGTCGATTGAAAACCCACAATACTTCGCCAAGATGAGCAGCGATGTCTGCCTCAGGTTTCATTCGTAAGGCATCTTGTAGTTGCGTTAAGGCCAGATTTGTATTGCCTAAACGAAAGTTGACCCATCCTAAGCTATCCAGAATGAACGCATCATTAGGGGATAGTTTGTGAGCCTTTAATATCAGGTCATAGGCTTCCGGGAGTTTTATGTTTCGATCCGCTAAGGAGTACCCAAGAGCATTTAAGGAATTCACATCATTAGGATCTTTTTTGAGAATGGCCCGTAATGTCTTTTCCATGACCTCAAACTCACCAGCTTTCTCAGCGGCTAATGCGAAGCTATACAAAATATCCGAGTTACTAGGAAGTGGTACCAAGGCTGAAATTATTTGGTAATACGCTAGCATGGCAGTACTCTCGACCATAGCCCTGCCAATTAAGCTTTGCCACTGCTTTAGCGTTTTCTCACGTTCACTCAAAGATTGTTGATTGAGAAGCGCTACTGCAGGTTTAACAGATTCTGACCAGCGTTGATTGAGCATCAATAGGGTAATCAAGATCTCTTTGGGCTTGGTTTGGGACGGACTAGATAGCTCATCCCAAGTTTGAGCGGCTACGAGAGCTAAATCTGGCGAATTGGCCGCAATTGCAATTTCCATCGCCCGTTGAGCCAGATCTGCTTGCCCAGTTTGCCGAGCAAGGCCTAAATAGGTTTGGTAAGCCAAGCCAGCCTCACCCCGTTGTAAGGCAATTTCAGAAGCGAGTATTTCAAATACTTGATCGCTTGTTGCTCCTTTACCAATCTTTTGAGCATATGCTTGTTGGGGCGCTAAGAAAGCAAAGAGTAATAAACAAAGGCAGAGTACACCAAGCCTGTATGCTCGCTTTTGCATGAAATTCATGTTCATAAGCACATTCTAATCCCCGAAACTACAATTCATTTATGCCAGAACTACCAGAAGTAGAAGTTACTCGTTTAGGAATTCAGCCCTATATTGAAGGGCGGTCAGTTACTGGGGTCAAAATAGTCGATGGGCGCTTGCGCTGGCCAGTCCCCAAATCACTGCCAAAGGTATTGATTGGACAGTATCTAGAGAGAATTGAACGAAGGGGTAAATATTTATTGCTCAAGATGGAATCTGGTTATTTATTAATTCATCTGGGAATGACTGGGGTATTGCGAGTCCTACCAATGACCGACCCTATTAAGCCGCACGACCGAGTATTAATTCACTTTGGTGATATTGGCCTGCGTTTACACGACCCCCGTAAGTTTGGCGCTGTCCTGTGGCATCCATTTTCAAAGGGACCTGTAGAGGAACACCCATTAATAAATAAATTAGGACCAGAACCCCTTGCTTCAGAGTTTGCGGATGAATTGGGGAGTATGCGCCTATATCAATTCTCGCGAAAACGATCTATCGCAGTTAAATCTTTCTTATTAGCCGGTCAAGCAGTTGTGGGTGTTGGAAACATCTATTGCTCTGAATCATTATTTGAGGCAGGCATTCATCCGCGACTCCCGGCTGGGAAGTTAACGAAAATTCAATGCGCTCGTCTAGCGGATTCCGTTCGAAATGTTTTAAGTAAAGCGATTAAAGCAGGCGGTAGTAGCCTGCGTGATTTTGTGGATGCACACGGGGAACCAGGTTACTTTATGATGCAAACCAAAGTCTATGACCGAGCAGGCGAACCCTGCCGTGTGTGCAAAACACCGATACAGAAAATAGTGCAGGGACAGCGCTCTACATATTTTTGTCCAGTCTGTCAAAAGCGTTAATCAATGGCATTTAATTTTGCGAACCAACTGATTGCTTGGCATGCAGAGCATCGGCGAACTGGAATGCCTTGGCAGAACACACGGGATCCCTATGCAATCTGGGTTTCTGAGATTATGTTGCAGCAAACTCAAGTAAGTACGGTCACGGAACGCTACCAACTTTTTATGAAGCGCTTTCCAACCCTGAAATCATTAGCAAAGGCACCCATTGATGATGTCATGGCTTTATGGAGCGGTTTGGGTTACTATTCACGCGCTCGAAACCTTCATCGTTGCGCTCAAATCATTATGGTGGAGCACGGGGGAGATTTTCCTCGAACGCGCGAGGCGCTTGAAAGTTTGCCGGGTATTGGGCGATCAACTGCTGGTGCAATAACAGCTTTTGCCTTTGAAGAACGTTCACCAATCTTAGATGCTAATGTCAAACGTGTTCTTAGCCGCTTTTATGGCATTGAGGGCGACTTGCAGGATCAGAAAACGATCAAAGAGCTGTGGTTGAAGGCGGAAGCGCAATTACCAAGCGTGACAGCAAAAATGCCGATCTATACACAAGCGTTGATGGACTTTGGTGCCACCTGGTGCACCCCAAAGCACGCCAAGTGTTTGGAGGTTAAGGCACAGTGCCCGATGACAAGGCACTGCACTGCATATCAAACAAAGCGTGTGAATGAGATTCCGGCAAAGAAAAAGAAGTCTGCTTCCCCAAGCTTTCAGACCTCTATCTTTTTAATTCAGTACGGAGAATTTATTTTGTTGGAACGAAGAGCGCCAAAAGCGATTTGGGGCGGCCTGTACTCCTTAATCGAATTACCATGGGAGCCACAAAGCAAAGATATCACCTTAATGACTGTGCGCAATGCTCAAGCATTATTAAGTAAAACGCTACTGGGGGACAAAGCCCTTGATATTGACTACAAGCAAATTATGTCGATACAGACTAGTTCAGTAATTCAGCATATATTTAGTCATCGTCGTTTGCAGATGTATCCCTACCTCGTATCCTTAAATAAGAAATGGCGCCTTAACCATCCTAGTCTGATGTGGATAAAGCGCAAGGACTTAGCGGAAATTGGTTTGCCTCAGCCAATTCGAATGTTTTTAGAATCAAGCTCACGATGACGCTCTAGATAATAAATATCTTGATATGCTTGTTTTTCAGAAAAATACTTTTTGAGTTGCTGAACCAAATAAACGGATCGATGTTGACCGCCGGTGCACCCAATTGCAACCGTTAAATAACTACGCCCATCCTGTAAATAGCGAGGTAACCATTTTTGTAAATACGTCTTAATATCATCCATCATTTGAGCAACTTCTGGGAATTGACGGAGATACTCAATCACTGGAGAGTCCTTGCCATTAAGATCACGCAGTTGAGGCTCGTAGTGGGGATTAGGTAGGCAGCGAAGATCAAATACGATATCCGCTTCACTGGGCACACCTTTCTTAAAGGCAAATGATTCGAAAATGACAGCAAGACCTATGGGCTTCTCTTTGAGATGATCAGAGATCCAGCTGCGCAAGGTGTGCGCTGGGATATGGCCCGTGTCGATTTGCTGAGCCTGTTCGGCTAATGGCGCAAGCAATTTTCGCTCTTGCTCTATCACATCAATTAATGTGGTTGATTCATTTGGGTTAGAGAGTGGATGCCGTCGCCGGGTTTCAGAAAAACGTTGTACTAAAGTATTCGTATCGGCATTCAGAAAAAGAATATTAACTTCATGCTGGGTACGAAGTTTTTGCAAGAGCGCTGGTACTTGCGAAATAGAATCACCTCGACGCGCATCAATGGCAATTGCAATTTGTTTGCAATTTTCCGATTCTAATGTTTTGACTAATTGCTCGATCAGGGAAACGGGCAGATTATCAATACAATCGTAGCCTGCATCCTCGAAAGCCCTCAAGGCAACTGATTTACCTGAACCTGAAATTCCGGTAATGAGTTGGATTCGCATCTTAAAGCAGACGCCCCTGAGTCTTATTATTTTCGCTATCTAAGTTCATTTGATTGCGTTGGCGCTCAATAAAATCCTTGAGGGTATCAATGCCGCGCAACTGGAGGATGGTATTACGAACCGCCGCTTCAACTAAGACTGCAAGATTTCGTCCTGCTGCCACCTGAATTTTGACAGTACGAATAGGAATATCAAGTACCTCAATAAACTGAGACTCAATGGGCAACCTTTCAAACTCGCCATCATTACGGCGAACTAGTTGAACAATGAGGCGTAATTTCAGTTTGCGCCGAACGGCAGTTTCTCCAAATATCGTCCGGATATCTAAAAGCCCTAAGCCGCGAACCTCTAAAAGGTCACGCAGTATTTCGGGGCAGCGACCTTCAATATAGTCTGGCCCCAGGCGAGTGAAATCAACCGCATCATCAGCGACTAAGCCATGGCCTCTAGAAATCAATTCAAGACCCAGTTCACTTTTACCCAAACCAGACTCACCTGTGATTAAAACGCCTAGGCCCAGGATGTCCATAAACACGCCGTGCATAGTACTGCAAGGGGCGCCAATCTTGGTTAGATAAAACCGTAGGTGGTCAATGACTTCGGCTGCAGAAGTGCTGGTTGAAAACAGCGGCGTTGAAGACCGTTGGCAATAGAGCTGTAACTCTTCATCAGGTTTGCAGCCATCGGCAACAATGATGCAGGGAGGGTTACTGGTAATCAGCGAGCTAATTTGTGTTTGTCGCTCATCGCTTGAAAGATTCGCGTGGTACTCCACCTCCTGGAGGCCAAAGATTTGAATTCGGCTTGGGTGAATCATGTTTAAGTGACCCACTAGATCGGAAGAAGCCGCCGCCGCTTTTACAGCTTGTGTATCAAAGGTTCGGTCTGCACCTTCAAGCCCACTAATCCAAGACAGCTTTAGGTCGGCTATATTGTCATCAAAGACTTGTTGCGCTGTTATTCCTTCAAGTAAAAGCTGTTGGCTCATTGTTATGCCTCCCAATGGCAAATGAGTTGCTGTACTTTCTGTGGATCTGATTCTGTAAGCAATTGTTCCCGCACATGAGCATCTGAAAGTAGCTGCGCAATTGCCGAGAGGATTTCAAGATGTTCTTGAGTCGCTTTTTCCGGGACTAATAAAAAGATCATTAAAGACACTGCTTGCCCGTCGGGAGCATTGAACTCAATAGGCTTATTAAGGCGAAAGAATGCGGCAAGAGGTTGCTTTAGTCCCTTGATGCGACCATGTGGAATTGCCACACCGGCACCTAAACCAGTACTTCCTAGGGCTTCGCGGGCATCTAGAAAGCCTAAAACAGTTTCAGCGGGAATATCAAGTTTTTTGGCAAAGAGCTGACTGGCGATCTCAAAGGATTCGGCTTTAGACTTAGCTAAACCGTTGAGATCAATACCATCAGTCGTAAAAAGGTCAGTGAGAACACTCATGACCTCCTATTATAGGTCTCTATTGGGAAAGACTTTGTACCTTATTTTTATCATGATGGTGGTCTTGAATAATTTCTTTGTGCTTGAGTAACTGCCTATCTAGCTTATCAATCACTGCATCCATGGCATGGTACAGGTCTTCATGGTGGGCTTGGGCGAATAGTTCTTTGCCTTTTAGGTGAAGAGTTAGTTCGGCAGTCTGACGTAAGTCCTTCTCTTTTGCTTTGTCGACCATCAAAAATGCCGATGCATCGATCACATGATCAAAGTGCTTACGAATGCGCTCAAGACGGACTTCTAAATGAGTACGGATTGCTGGAGTGATCTCAAGGTGACGACTATTAATACGTAAATGCATGACAAACCTCCATGATTAATAGCTACGCAAATGCATGGCGGGGATGCGTAGTGATTCCCGATAATTTGCTACAGTTATTCGTGTGTACACAAATCAATCAACCGGTAGGGAGAGGTCATGAAGCAGTATTTCATTGAAAATAAGACCAATTAACCCTAGAAATTAGACTGTTTACACAAAAACTAAGCTTACATGCAACCCTAGGTTATCAGCGATTTCTTCTAAATCCAATAGCCCAAAATCAATATCCCCATCAGAATAGAAGCCTTTCGATTAGAAAAGATCTTCTTAGCCAATCCCGATATGGATTCTAGGAATTAAAAAATTTTATTTTGTTCATCAATTTAACTTGATCTGACGCAATGCACCAATCTAGATTGATTTTTTATCAATCCATTGATGCCATGCTAAGCAGCTTACATGCGGAAATTTTCGCCTAAATAAACTCGTCTAACCTCATCATTTTGGATAATTTCATCCGCTTTACCTTCTGCCAAGACACTGCCTTCGCTGATAATGTAGGCATGATCACAAATACCCAGTGTTTCACGAACGTTATGGTCGGTAATCAAAACACCAATCTGACGGTCTCGTAAGAATCTGACAATACGCTGAATTTCTCCTACTGCGATGGGATCGACGCCCGCAAATGGCTCATCAAGCAAAATAAATTTAGGGTGTGAAGCTAAGGCGCGAGCAATTTCAACTCGACGCCGCTCTCCGCCGGAGAGTGAAAGAGCGGGGTTATTGCGCAAATGTGTAATTTGGAGTTCACCCAAAAGTTCATCTAAGCGCTCTCGTATTCTTTTTTTGCTTAGCGGTCTTCCCTCGAACTCTTGTAACTCAAGAACAGCTTGTATATTCTCGGCAACATTTAGTTTCCGAAATACAGATGCTTCCTGGGGAAGATAGGAAAGACCCATTCGGGCGCGCTGATGGATTGGTAGGCCACTAATTTTTTGCCCATCTAAGAGAATGCTTCCACCATCTAAGGGCACCAGCCCTACAATCATATAAAAGGATGTCGTTTTACCTGCCCCATTGGGACCCAGTAAGCCAACCACCTCTCCACTCTTAACCTCAATACTGACATCGCGCACTACAGTTCGAGAACCATAGCGTTTTTGTAGACCCTCAGCTAGCAATGTAGATGCTTGTGATAACGCCATTAATTAAGTACCGCCTTCCTACGTGGTGCTAGTATTGCCCGAGATTGCGGTTGTGCTTTGACATCCACTTTCTGAGGTCTCACTTTGTAGCTTTCTTTAATGTCTTCATATTCAATTTGCCAGCCCTGTAATTGATCGAGCATTTGCATATTGAGTAAACGTTTAATGGTGGCCTGACCGGTCAAGACAATCAGTTCTTTCTTGTCATCATAAGATACATCTCGTCCAACCCCCTGCATAAACTCATCAGCCAGTCCTTCGCGCCGCTGCCGCATTGAAGCAGGTGCCTCCAGCCTGCCTTTGAGATCAATATTTTGGTACCCCTGAGGGTCCACCAGAATTGTTCCCTTATCTCCTTTGGCAATCATAGATCCTTTGATGAGTAAAACATCGCCACTCAGTTGGTAGCTTTGTTTAACATCATCGACATCGACTTGGTCGGCATTGACTATAAGGGGTTTATCCTGATCAGATTTATTTGCAAAGGCATTGCCAGCCCAAATTGGCAACAAGAGTATCAAAATACGAAGAATACGAATCAATTGCGACCTCGTTGTTCGGATGGTTCGATACGACCACGAACTTGACCAGTTAGGGTGACGCTATGTTGGACGTTATTAAGTACCCCACCACCAGTAGAGTTCATGATCGATATACCCTGTTGGAGTTCTAAGGGCTTATCGGTCCGCACAATATCATCATTAATAATTACCTGAAAATAGCTCGAGCGAGCAAGTAGTCTGGGCGAGGCTTTAAGATCACCGAAGGATTCTTGGGCAGGACGATAAATTTCACCGTTCCCAAAAAGATCTAATATTGTTAGGTCTCCATCAATATAACCGCGATCTGCCCTAACGGTAACTGGAGCGGAGCCTTGGGTTTGAAAAACGCGCATGCGAGGAAACTCTAGGTCCATCGATGCATCATCTTCATAATGCGTAAGCTTTTTACCAAGCACGCGATATTTGGTTTGCCCCAATTCATTGAGGTTAGATAGCGACGCATTTTTAAGAATGTAGTCAGGGACATGCTGAGGAACTTTTTCTAACAGCAATGCCTCTGGTGGAGAACTCCGCTTAACTAACCAAAATGTTGCGAGGGTCAGCGAGCCCATTAGCAAAAAAGGTAAAACCCGCAAGACCCCTCGTAATACAATTTGATAGATATGTATGCTATTAAATTTCATGAGGATGTAGGCAATCCTTTTGCAGAGAGTAATAGTTCATCATACTGGCCCTGCGCTTTCAAAATTAGATCACATACCTCACGGACCGCGCCATAGCCACCCTTGGCATGGGTAATGTAGTGTGCAATTTGACATACTTCTTGATGTGCCTGGGCTGGAGCAAGTCGCAAACCAGCGCGCAGGAGAATGGCTAAATCAGGCCAGTCATCGCCCATAACGGCAAGCTCACTCGCTTTAAGATTGATCCGTTTTAAAAGCTCTTCTAATGCAGTGTTTTTATCTTTTACGCCCGTGAACACATGCTTAATATGAAGCTCATCACACCGTGCAAGTACCATTTTTGAATGGCGTCCGGTAATCACGGCACAGGGTATGCCAATGCTTTGAAGTAACTGAATTCCGTAACCATCTTGGATATCAAAACCTTTTAACATTTCTTTGCCATCAGGCCCAAAGAAAACTTGACCATTAGTTAGCACGCCATCAACATCAAGAACTAACATCTTTATTGCACTTGCCCGCTCAAGAGCTTGAGGATGAGCTTTTAAGGGATTGGTGGTGTGAGGAGTGAAGGCAACTGGCATATTTAAATGACCTTCGCTGCAAACAAGTCATGCAAATTTAACGCGCCCAAGAGAGTTTTATTACCATCCGCAACGATAAGGTGATTAATGCGGTGATGCTCCATCATCTCAATAGCCTCTTCGGCAATCAGATCGGGTGGAATCGTTCTTGGGTTAGCAGTGACGATCTTCGCAAGTTGAATAGTCTTTGTATCAATCCCTTTTTCGAGCAAACGGCGTAAATCACCATCCGTCAAAATACCAAGCACGCGCTTACTAGCATCAATGATGACGACTAAACCCATCTTATGGCGACTCATTTCAGCTAAAGCCTCTTGAAAGGAGCTCTCTTCAGATACTTTGGGGGTGTTAGCAAAATCACGCATCACCTCGGAGACATGAATTAACAATTTGCGTCCTAGGCGACCGCCAGGGTGTGATCGTAAAAAGTCTTGGGCATTAAAACCTCGCGCATCGAGAAGAGCCACAGCGAGAGCATCGCCCATCGCAAGAGCAGCGGTCGTACTAGTGGTGGGTGCCATATTTAAGGGGCATGCTTCTTTATCGACGCTCACATCTAAATGTGCATCTGCTAATTTTGCGAGTGATGAGCTTGGGTCACCGGTTAGGGCAATGAGTTTGGCACCAGTTCGCTTAATGATGGGAACAATGGTGAGCAATTCCTCAGTTTCACCAGAATTTGAGATGGCGACAAATACATCATCCCGCGTTACCATTCCTAAATCACCATGACTAGCTTCGGCGGGATGGACAAAAAAAGCGGGCGAACCAGTCGATGCAAAGGTCGCAGCAATTTTGCGGGCAATATGACCCGATTTACCGATACCCGAGACCACGATGCGACCACGGCATTGTTCGAGGAGGGTGATCGATAAAACAAGGTCATCGCCCCCTGTTTTTGCAAGGCGATCGCGCATTTTCCGGATAGCATCCGCTTCGATGTCAAGGGTATCGCAGGCTAGCTCAAGCGCGCGTGGGTTCTTCGCTATCATGGAGTAAGTATATGCCGAGCGTCCTTCAATTAACCCTCTTTTTGTTAGCCTCTGGTGTGGCGGGAGTACTTATTTTCCGCTATTTTGGCCTGCCCCCTATTTTGGGCTATTTGGCTGCCGGGGTTTTAATTGAGCCCCATGCTTTAGGGCTTGCCTCTGATTCAGAAGCTGTCAAGTATCTCGCAGAGTTCGGGGTCGTTTTTTTGATGTTTTCTATTGGTCTCGAGTTCAATATTCATAAATTACGCTCGATGCGTAAGATCGTTTTTGGGCTTGGCGCAAGCCAAGTCATTTTGACAATTGCTTTAACAATACCCATTGGTTTGATGATTGCTTGGATTTATCCCATGACGTGGCAAGCAGCCTTTGCTTTAGGAGGCGCCTTATCGATGTCGTCGACTGCGATCGTAACAAAAATCTTGTCAGACAGGATGGAGTTAGAAACTGAACAAGGTCGAAATGTTATAGGTATTCTTTTGTTTCAGGATCTTGCGGTTATTTTTCTTCTTATCTTGATACCCTCCCTGGTACAAAGCGGTAAAGATCTCGTTGAAGATATTGCCTTTGCATTAGTCAAAATTTCCTTGGCGCTAGTACTGATTTTTTACATTGGCCAAAATATCATGAGTCGGTGGTTTAAATTTGTTGCCGGGTTTCGCTCGAAAGAGCTCTTCATGCTTAATTTGCTATTCATTGTGTTGGGGATGTCTGCATTAACCGAGCATTTTGGTTTATCCATGGCACTAGGAGCATTTTTAGCAGGGATGTTGATCTCGGAGACGCCGTATCGTCATGAGGTTGAGGATGATATCAAGCCGTTTCGCGATGTATTGTTAGGCTTATTTTTTATTACGATCGGCATGTTGCTTGACCCATTAGTCATTTATGAACAATGGTTCCTGGTTTTGCTGTTATTTATTTTTCCCTTGGTGTTCAAATTTGGAGTTATTGCCGTCCTTACGCGTGGATTTGGTGGGAGCCCCGGTATTTCGATCCGGACGGGTTTGTGCTTAGCGCAAGCGGGTGAGTTTGGCTTTGTCTTGCTTGCTCAAATTGATGGCTTACATTTAATTGATCCCGCCTTTAGTCAGGCTGTGCTGGCCGCCATGTTGCTTTCCATGCTGGCCGCCCCATTTTTAATTCAATACAGTGATCAAATTGCACTTCGTTTTGCAAGCAATGAATGGCTTTTACAGTCGCTTGCTTTAACAAAGGTGGCGACAAAGAGTGTGCGTAATAAAGACCACGTCATTATTTGTGGTTTTGGACGCTCAGGACAGGCGCTTGCCAAAATGCTCGACCAAGAAAATATTTCATATTTAGCCCTTGACTTAGACCCTGACCGAATTGCCGATGCTGTGGCAGGCGGAAGTTATGTAGTCTATGGAGACGCAACGCGTGAGAATGTTTTAGTTGCGGCCGGATTATCACGGGCAAAAGCATTGGTTATTTCGTTTGCAGATACCCCACATAGCTTAAAGATCTTGCATCTGGTAGAGCATTTAAAGCCAGGCATGACTGTATTGGTACGTACACGCGATGATGCTGATTTAGAAAAACTGCAAAGTGCTGGGGCCACCGAAGTCATTCCAGAATTGATCGAGGGAAGCTTAATGTTAGCCTCCCATGTTTTATTGATTATGGGGGTTTCTATGCGCAAGGTAGTGCGTCGAGTTACAGACGCTCGAGAACAGCGGTATGGACTATTGCGTGGATATTTTAGGGGTGCCGAGGACGATGAGGTGAGCGCTAATCAATCTTGGCATCTTCATTCGATACCTGTGCAAGAGGGTGCAAAAGCAATTGGTATGACACTTTCTGAGCTAGCGCTCGAAGAGGACGGAGTACATATTCAAGCAGTTCGCAGAAAATCAACCAATGCGGAGTACATTAAGTTAGAGCTTGATCAAAACCTTGTTTTACAGCAAGGCGACATCGTCGTTTTATCTGGTAGCCCAGAATCAATCGATTTAGCTGAAGCTCGCCTGCTCTAGGGCTTTTTTCTTCTTCGTGACCAAGGAGGATTTTGTTTTCAAAAGAGGTTTCAGATACTTACCAGTAAAACTTGCAGGATTTTCAGCTACCTCCTCCGGCGTGCCTGTGGCAATAATTTGGCCACCGCCGGCGCCTCCGTTTGGACCAAGGTCAATCAACCAATCCGCAGTTTTAATAACATCTAAGTTGTGCTCAATGATGACTACTGTATTACCCTGCTTTTTGAGTGTATGAATAACGCCTAACAGTAACTTAATGTCATGAAAGTGAAGGCCGGTTGTCGGTTCATCCAAGATATACAGAGTCCGTCCAGTATCACGCTTTGATAATTCGAGTGATAGCTTGACGCGTTGTGCTTCGCCACCCGATAGCGTAGTTGCGCTTTGTCCGAGACACACATATCCCAAGCCAACATCAAGTAGGGTTTTGAGTTTGCGTTTAACAACAGGTACCGCCTCGAAGAACTCGTGTGCCTGTTCGATAGTCATTGCCAAAACCTCATGAATATTTTTACCTTTGTAACGAATATCCAAAGTCTCACGGTTATAGCGCTTACCATGGCAGACATCGCAGGGAACATAAACATCTGGCAAGAAGTGCATTTCTACTTTAAGAACTCCATCACCCTCACAGGTTTCGCATCGACCACCTTTAACATTAAAGGAGAAACGCCCTGCTTCATAACCACGTTCGCGGGCAGCGGGCACGCCTGCGAACAACTCGCGAATTGGTGTGAATACGCCAGTATAGGTTGCTGGATTTGAGCGTGGTGTGCGGCCAATTGGGGATTGATCGACATTAATCACCTTGTCAAAGAACTCAATTCCATCAATTCGTTCATGAGGCGCAGGTTCCGCACTGGATCCATACAAGTGTTGAGCAACCGCATGAAATAAGGTGTCATTAATGAGGGTCGATTTACCAGATCCCGATACACCGGTTACACAGGTCAGTAAACCTACAGGAATGTGAGCATCTACTTTCTGTAAATTATTGCCCGTTGCGCCAAGGATGCCTAAGTAGCGACCATCGTTTTTAATACGTTGCTCAGGAACAGAAATTTTTTCTAGTCCCGATAAATAGGCTCCCGTAAGGGAGTTTGGATTATTTTCAACCTCGGTTGGAGTACCGGTGGCAACAATTTTCCCACCATGAACTCCAGCGCCTGGACCAATATCAATCACATAGTCAGAAGATCGAATCATATCTTCATCATGCTCGACAACCAAAACACTATTACCCAAATCACGCAAGTGCTTGAGGGTTGCAATGAGACGATCATTGTCGCGCTGATGTAAACCAATCGACGGCTCATCCAAAACATACATGACGCCGGTAAGCCCTGAGCCAATTTGTGAGGCCAAACGAATGCGTTGGGCTTCACCGCCGGAAAGGGTATCGGCACTGCGCTCAAGCGATAAATAATCTAAGCCCACATCGTTTAGAAACCGCAATCGAGAGCCAATTTCTTTAACAATTTTATCGGCGATTTCACGCTTAGAGCCTTTGAGGTTAAGGTCAGCAAAATAGTTTTGCGCCTCACGTAATGGCATGGCACTAATTTCATAGATAGCACGGGCCTGTTGATTGTCGCCAACCTTTACGAAACGAGCTTCTTTGCGTAGGCGCGTTCCCTTGCAATCGGGACAGGAGCGGATATTTTGGTAACGCGCCAGTTCTTCACGAACCGCTGCAGAATCAGTTTCGCGATAACGACGTTCAAAATTAGCCAAGATCCCCTCAAACGAGTGCTCTCGTACGACCGAGCGACCTTTTTCATTGAGGTACTCAAAGGGAATAGTTTCCTCCCCTGAGCCATACAAAATGAGGTCTTGGGCTTTTTTAGAAAGTTTTTCAAACGGCTTTTCAAGATCAAACCCGCCATGCTTGGCTAGAGTTTGCAAAAGCTTGAAATAAAACTGATTCCGTCGATCCCAGCCTTTAATCGCACCCGATGCGAGTGATAAATCAGGGTGAGCTACGACGCGCTTAGGATCAAAAAAGGAAATATGCCCAAGACCATCACAGCTTGGGCAAGCACCCATTGGATTGTTAAACGAGAATAGGCGAGGTTCTAGTTCTTGCAGTGAATAAGAGCAAACGGGACAGGCAAACTTACTCGAAAAAATTGTTTCTTGACCAGTATCCATATTGACGATCATAGCTTTACCATCCGCAAGGCGAAGTGCCGTTTCGAAGGATTCGGCAAGGCGTTGCCCAATCTCTGCTTTGACCCGAATCCGGTCAACCACTACCTCGATGGAGTGTTTATCGTTTTTCTTGAGCTGAGGTAGGCGATCAGACTCAAAAATTTCTGCTTTGGCTGCGTTGCTTGTACCCCCGCCTGAGCGGACCCGAAAACGTACAAAACCCTGAGCCTGTAGGGTTTCAAATAAATCGACAAACTCTCCTTTGCGCTCACTCACAACAGGAGCTAAGATCATTAACTTACAGTCTTCAGGCATTGCCAAGACGGTATCAACCATTTGGGATACGCTTTGGGCTTCCAATGGAAGTTCATGATCAGGGCAGTAGGGTGTGCCTGCGCGGGCAAATAACAAGCGTAAGTAATCATGAATTTCAGTAACCGTACCAACAGTCGACCGCGGATTGTGACTAGTTGCTTTTTGCTCGATTGAGATTGCTGGAGATAATCCCTCAATCACATCAACATCCGGTTTTTCCATTAACTGTAAAAACTGCCTTGCATAGGCAGAAAGAGACTCTACATAACGCCGCTGTCCTTCTGCATACAGAGTATCAAAAGCAAGGGAGCTTTTGCCTGATCCTGATAAGCCTGTAAGCACTACCAGTTTCTCGCGCGGGATATCGAGATTAATGTTTTTTAGGTTATGGGTGCGGGCACCGCGGATCTTGATTTCGTTGTTCATGATTTTTTAGCGTAACTTGTTAATATAGCCTTTTCTAATGAACTCTTCCGAACTCCGCTCAACCCTAGCTCTTGCTGGCATCTTTGGCTTGCGGATGCTAGGCCTATTCCTGCTCTTACCCGTTTTTTCCCTACATGCTCGGGACTTACCCGGGGGGCAAAACGCCCTTTGGGTAGGCCTAGCGCTTGGTATTTTCAATATCGTGCAGGCTTTTTTTCATATTCCATTGGGGACCTTATCTGACCGTATTGGTCGCAAGCCAGTCGTTTTATGGGGTCTAAGCCTGTTTATTGCTGGAGCTTTAATAGCAGCTAGTCGGGATGATTTACTGTGGATTGCAATCGGTCGAGGATTAATGGGGGCTGGGGCAATATCTGCCGCAGTATCAGCTTGGGTGGCTGATTTAACGCGCGATCAGGTGAGGACCGCTGCGATGGCCATCGTGGGTGGCAGTATCGGATTGTCATTCGCCCTGTCCTTGGTCATTGCCACGCCTATTTATCGAGCGATTGGACTTGATGGCATGTTTTTATTATTGGCAGGACTCGGGCTCATTGGATTTTTGGTGGCATGGTTATTGGTACCCAGTCCACCCAAGCAAATACGAGTAGCACAGCAACCTCTACGACAAATATTTCTGCGTCCCGAGTTGATGCGCTTGAATGTTGGTGTTTTTGTATTGAATGCCACGCAAGTGGCGATGTTCCTCGTAGTTCCAAGACTTCTAGTCGATGCAGGATTACCATTGGATGACCATTGGAAAGTTTATTTTCCGGTAGTTGTTACCTCCTTTTTCTTGATGCTTCCAGGAATTATTTATGGAGAGAAAAAGAAACAGTGGCGTCGTGTTTTACTAACATCCGTGGTCATTCTTTTGGTGTCACAGATAGTTTTTTTTCAAGCACATACTCTGATGATGATCGTGCTTGCTTTGTTAATTTACTTTGTTGGGTTTAATTTACTCGAAGCCCTACAACCATCCATGGTCTCGCGTTGGGCCAAGGATGAAAAGGGAGCGGCGCTCGGAATCTACAACACAACACAGTCTGTGGGCTTATTTACAGGCGCTGCAGTTGGTGGCCTGCTAATGCAATACTCCGGCGAGTTATCGGTATTTATTGGCGGTAGTGTTCTGATTATTCTCTGGCTTATAATTGCATGGCCGATGCGCAATATTCCATCTGCGCAAACAGCAACGTAGCTTTAGCCACACTTTTTATTTACTTAACTTCGGGAGACAAAATGGCTTCAGTCAATAAAGTGATCATCGTTGGTAACGTTGGGCGCGACCCAGAAACACGTTATATGCCAAGCGGTGACGCCGTCACCAATATTTCTGTTGCTACCTCAGACCGTTATAAAGATAAGCAGACGGGTGAGATGAAAGAAAACACTGAGTGGCATCGTATCGCCTTCTTTGGCAAATTGGCCGAAATTGCTGGCCAATATCTCAAAAAGGGTTCGCAGGTATATGTCGAGGGACGATTACGTACGCGCAAGTGGACGGATCAAAGTGGGCAAGAAAAATACTCAACCGAGATCATCGCTGATAGCATGCAAATGCTTGGAGCCCGGATGGCTGGTTCAGGGGATGCTGCTGAACCAAGCTCTCGTTCAAAACCCACTGACAGTACGTCAAACCAGGCCCCTGCAGGGCTTGGTGCTATGGACGACGATATTCCTTTCTAGGAATTTGGATTTACTGCCTGGCATGACGAATGTTGTTAGGCCAGGCAGCATTGAAATCGGTTCGAAATGGATTGATATCCAAGCCACCACGGCGTGTGTAACGGGCATACACCGATAATTTTTCAGGCTGACACTGTATTTTGATATCGCAGAAAATTTTCTCTACGCAGTGCTCATGAAATTCCCCAAGTTGGCGAAAGCCAATCAAATAGCGCAGCAAGCCCTCTTCGTCAATCGGCCTGCCTTGATACTGAATTTGTACGCTGGCCCAGTCAGGCTGACCAGTAACTGGACAGTTTGATTTGAGTAGGTGAGATACCAATGTTTGGGTAATGGGCGCAGATGTATGATCCGCTTTCAGCAACAGCGGATCTGAATTCTGATGGCTGTTTACTTCAATATCAAGCCGATCTAATAATTGCCCACCTAGCTCTTCAATAGGAGCCATCTTTTTATTTGAAGTGATTTCACAGGGCTGAACTAATCTCACTTGTAGACCGGTTCCCAAGACCTGAGAAAGGTCATGCTGTACGCACGTTTTTACGGCTGCAAAATCAGCAAAACAATGTTGGTTCAGACTATTCAGATAGAGCTTAAAAGATTTGGACTCAATCATATTGGGAGAATCGGCTGGAATGATAAATTCTGCTAAAGCAATTTGTGGTTTACCTTTGAGGTTTAGCCAAGCAAGTTCATACGCATTCCATATATCGACCCCAAAGAAGGGTGGCGTGGATTGCAAATTTAATCCTAGGGTAGATCGATTATCGGATCGTGCAATCGGAAAGAGAAGATTCGGGTCATATTGATTAGGGTAGGCACTTTGTTGCCCAAGGACAAATTCAGTCATACGAACTTTGCTTAAGTTTTATTGCGTTCACTGTTAGCAACCCCTGAGATCACATGACCCGTTGGGGCAACACTAGAGGCTGCATTGCAATGACCCGTTTGGTCATCAAAGAAAAAATCAGGTTCAAACTCTTTTAAGAACTCACGTTTAGACAACCCACCTAGGAACATAGCCTCATCAACCCCAATTCCCCAGTCCATCAAAGTGCGAATTGCCCGCTCATGGGCGGGTGCAGAACGTGCTGTTACCAATGCGGTACGAATTCGCATCTCACTAGATGCCGCTTCATTTTGCAATTGATGCAGTGCTGCCAATAATGGTTTAAATGGACCAGGCGGAAGCGGGATAGAAACATTTTTACTTTCATGCGCAACAAATGCCTGTAATCCTTGATCTTGGAAGACTTGTTCGGCCTCATCGGAGAATAAAACTGCATCACCATCAAAGGCGATGCGGATTTCATTGGGGTTGTGCTCAGCCGCTTTGCTAGATTCTGGATAGACGCGCGCCGCAGGAAATCCGGCAGACAAGGTAGCGCGCACATCTTCTTCGTTCGCCGAAAGAAATAAATTAGCCTGTAAGGACTTGAGATAGTGGTATGGAGGCCTACCGCGCGTGAATACGCCACGCTCAATATCAAGACCGTGATGTTTGGCAGAACGAAAGACCCGCAAGCCACTTACCGGATCATTGCGCGAGAGGATAACAACTTCAACCCGTTGCTTGTCTTGATTAAAGCGTAATAGTTTTTTGACTAAGGGAAAGGCAACCCCAGTCTGAGCAGGAGTTGCTATGCGCTGGAGCTGTAAATTCATGTATGCGCGGTCGTCACTATCCTCAAACAGTCGATTTTCTTCTTCAAAATCAAATAAAGCTCTTGAGGAGATCGCAACTACTAATTTGCCATCGAGCGTATAGGACATATTATTTGAGAAACAATCGGTATGCTGGGTTATTGCTTTCATCCCAATGGGGGTAGCCCAAGGTCTTTAAGAAATGCTTGAATGCCTTCTGGTCATTCTTGGGAACCTGAATGCCAACCAGAATGCGACCGTAATCGGCCCCGTGGTTACGATAATGAAAAAGACTAATATTCCAGTTAGGCGCAAGACAATCCAAGAAACGCATTAACGCACCCGGACGTTCTGGAAATTCAAAACGATAGAGAAGCTCATCTTGGGCGAGTGGAGAGCTACCGCCCACCATGTGACGTAGATGTGCTTTTGCAAGCTCATCATGACTAAGATCGATGGTGGCAAAGCCCGCCTTACGAAAAGCTAGTGCAATCGATGTGTTATCCCCCGCTTTTTGTGTAGAAATGCCTACAAAAATATGCGCCTTATCTTGATGTGCGATACGGTAATTGAATTCGGTGACATTGCGCTTACCTAGCATTTTGCAAAAGGCTTTAAAGGAGCCACGCTCTTCCGGAATTGTGATTGCAAACACTGCCTCTCGAAATTCACCCACATCCGCACGTTCAGCCACAAAGCGCAGGCGACTAAAGTTCATGTTGGCACCGCAAGCAATTGCTACAAACGTTTTATTTTTAAGACGATGTTGCTCAATATATTTTTTTGCACCCGCAATCGCGAGTGCACCAGCAGGCTCCAAAATACTCCGTGTGTCCGTAAATACATCATTGATAGCAGCGCAGATTTCATCGGTATCAACCAACACAATGTCATCAACAACGCGCTGACAAATCTTAAAGGTTTCCTTACCAACTAGTTTGACCGCAGTGCCATCTGAAAACAAACCGACTTCTTTTAGCTCAATTCGTTTACCAGCAGCAAGCGACTGTCTCATTGCATCGGAATCTATAGTTTGAACACCAATCACTTTAATGTTGGGACGAATAGCTTTGATATATTCACCAACGCCAGAAATTAATCCGCCGCCGCCAATCGCAACAAAAATTGCATCAATTGGTTCAGGATGCTGCTGCAAAATTTCTTGACCAATAGTGCCTTGTCCGGCAATTACATCAGGGTCATCAAAGGGATGAATAAATGTATACCCCTTTTTAGTTTGAAGTGTTTGCGCATGCGCATAGGCATCGCTATAAGAATCTCCAAATAAAATGAGTTCTACCCATTTTTTTCCATGTGACTTTACGGCATCGATTTTTACCTGTGGGGTTGTAATCGGCATGACGATGACTGCTTTGCACTTTAATTTTGCAGCAGCAAGGGCGACTCCTTGTGCATGATTGCCTGCCGAGGCGGCAATGACCCCTTTTTTTAATAGTGCTGAGCTTAGTTGTGCCATTTTGTTGTAGGCACCCCGTAACTTGAATGAGAAAACCGCTTGGTTATCTTCACGCTTTAAAAGAATAGTATTGTGGAAGCGGGCACTAAGATTGTGCGCCTTCTCAAGTTCTGTCTCTCGAGCTAGGTCATAGACCTTAGCACTCAAAATTCGCTTTAAATAGTTACTTTTCATGCTCAAAGCGTACCATGGATAGTACTTAAGTCCTTCAATTGATTCAGGATTGTGTATTAGACCAAACTCACGCAAATGACGAAGGTCTACTAAAATGGGCTTTTAATAGCTAAGTCACTATGAACGCTCCTATTTCCTTAGACAGATTGTCTGAGACCGCTATGGAATCTCCCCGATTACGCGAGATTCCATACAACTACACCTCGTTTTCAGATAAGGAGATTGTAATTCGCCTTTTGGGTAAAGAGGCTTGGCAAACTCTTGAGACCTTGCGTGGAGTCCGACGAACAGGGCGATCGGCACGGATGCTGTTTGAGGTTTTAGGGGATATTTGGGTGGTGCAACGCAATCCATATTTACAAGATGATCTACTCGATAACGCAGTGCGAAGAAAGGCATTAATCGACGCCCTTTGGCATCGCTTACGCGAAGTTGAAAAACGAATATCAGATGACTCCGCTCAACAAGTTGCTTTATTGATTACAAGCGCTAGAAAAGCAGTGCAATCATTTGAGCAAGAATTTCAGACAGTTGCGCAACTCCGCAAACAAGCGAAACGTGTTTTTGCCAAATACACACATGCCGATAATGTTGCGTTCGATGGCATGTCACGCGTAGCACATGTCACTGATGCAACCGATTGGCGAGTTGAATATCCTTTTGTTGTTTTAAAGCCGGATACCGAAGCAGAAATCCCAAGCTTAGTGAAAGCTTGTATTGAGCTTGGTCTCACGATTGTCCCAAGAGGCGGCGGCACCGGATATACCGGTGGAGCTATTCCGATGGTGGCAATGTCTGCCGTAATTAACACGGAAAAATTAATGGACTTGGGCTTGGTTGAAATGAAGCCATTACCAGGACATACAACCTTAGTCCCAGTTATATATTCTGGCGCTGGTGTGGTTACACGTCGCGTAGCAGACGCAGCAGAACTTACTGGTCTTGTCTTTGCAGTTGATCCTACCTCCGCAGACGCAAGTTGCATTGGCGGAAATATTGCCATGAATGCTGGGGGTAAAAAGGCAGTCTTATGGGGGACCGCGCTCGATAATTTAGCGAGCTGGCGAATGGTAGACCCAGATGGTAATTGGTTAGATGTGGAGCGTTTGGACCATAACCTAGGAAAGATTCATGAGGTTACAAGCGCACGCTTTCAATTGACATGGTCTGACGGCCTTCATTTGCCTGGGCAAAAAGTCATACGCTCGGAACTGCTTGAGATTGATGGTGCTAAGTTTAGAAAAGCAGGTCTAGGAAAAGACGTTACCGATAAATTCTTATCAGGCTTACCTGGAATTCAAAAAGAGGGTTGCGATGGGCTCATTACTAGCGCCACCTGGATATTGCATCGGATGCCCAAATATATGCGTACTGTTTGCCTAGAGTTTTTTGGACAAGCGCGCGAAGCGATTCCAAGCATCGTTGAGGTCAAAGCATATCTTGATGAGCTGAGTAAAAAAGGCGGCCCTATTTTGGCGGGCCTTGAGCACTTAGATGATCGATATCTCAAAGCAGTAGGCTACTCGACCAAGTCAAAGCGCAATGGTTTGCCCAAAATGGTTTTGATTGGGGATATTGCTGGAGAAAATGAAGAGGAAGTTGCTGCCGCCACAAGTGAGGTGGTGCGCATGGCCAATCGTCGGGTCGGCGAGGGTTTTGTCGCTGTAAGTGCAGAAGCGCGCAAAAAGTTTTGGCTGGATCGGGCGCGCACAGCAGCAATCGCAAAACACACGAATGCTTTTAAGATCAATGAGGATGTTGTGATTCCGCTCGAGCGTATGGGAGAGTACACCGATGGTATTGAGCAAATCAATATTGAACTATCCCTTAAAAACAAATTGCAATTGCTTGATGCATTAGATTCATATCTGAAGCAACCACTTTTACCTATTCGTGCTAACGAAGAAATTGAAGATATATCGCATGCTGAGATGGTGGGTGATCGTGTGCAGCAAGCACACGCTTTAATTCATGATGTGCGTAATCAATGGTCCGAATGGTTGGCAAGAATTGAGAATTACTTTCCGCAGATTCAGGATGGAAGCTTGCGCGCTTCTTGGAAAACCCAATTATTAACACCCTTACAAATTCTCTTTGGTGGTGCAGCGTTTGAGTTAGTTCTTAAAGAAATTATTACGCTTCATCAAAAAATATTACGCAAGCGTGTATTTATTGCTTTGCATATGCATGCAGGAGATGGCAATGTCCATACCAATATTCCGGTGAACTCTGATGATTATGAGATGCTTCAAGATGCTCATCGATCAGTTGACCGTATCATGGCCTTGGCCCGCTCGCTTGATGGTGTGATATCAGGCGAGCATGGAATCGGAATTACTAAATTAGAGTACTTAAGCGATGAGGAGCTAAAAGACTTTCGTTCATACAAACAGCGTGTTGATCCTAATGGACACTTCAATAAAGGGAAGTTAATGCCCGATGCTAATTTGCAAAAGGCATACACACCAAGCTTTGGCTTAATGGGTCATGAGTCATTGATCATGCAACAGAGCGATATCGGTGCAATTGCTGATAGTGTGAAAGATTGCCTGCGCTGTGGCAAATGTAAGCCAGTTTGCGCAACCCATGTGCCGCGAGCAAATTTACTCTACAGCCCACGCGATAAGATTTTGGCAACCTCCTTGCTGATTGAGGCATTCTTATACGAAGAACAAACCCGCCGCGGAATCTCAGTGCGTCATTGGGAAATGTTTGATGACGTAGCAGCGCATTGCACCGTTTGTCATAAGTGCTATACCCCCTGCCCAGTGAAAATTGATTTTGGTGATGTCACTATGAACATGCGCAACTTATTGCGCAAGATGGGTCAGCGCCGCTTTAATCCTGGAACGGTAGCCTCTATGTTCTTCTTGAATGCAAGCAATCCCGAGACCATTCGTTTAACACGAAAAGTAATGATCGAGTGGGGTTATGGTATTCAACGCTTTGCCCATCAAGTTCTGAAAAAGTGGGCTAAACAACAAACAAAAAAACCACCTGCTACGGTAGGCAAGCCACCGATCCAAGAGCAAATTATTTATTTCATTAATAAGAAGATGCCTGGTAACTTACCTAAAAAGACGGCAAGAGCATTATTAGATATTGAGAATGCGGATTATGTACCGATTATTCGGGATCCGAAGAAAACCAGTGCTGATACCGAGGCAGTTTTTTATTTCCCCGGTTGTGGTTCGGAGCGTCTATTTTCTCAAGTAGGCTTAGCGACCCAAGCCATGCTCTGGCATGCTGGTGTACAAACTGTTTTGCCCCCTGGCTACTTATGTTGCGGTTATCCCCAAAAGGGAAACGGAGATTTTGATAAAGCAGAAAAAATGATCACTGATAACCGAGTTTTGTTCCATCGCGTGGCAAATACCTTGAACTATCTTGATATCAAGACGGTCGTGGTTTCCTGCGGTACATGCTATGACCAGTTAGCGGGCTATCAATTTGAGCAAATTTTCCCCGGGTGCCGAATTATTGATATTCACGAATACTTGTTGGAAAAGGGTATTAAATTAGAGGGTGTGAATGGCGTGCGCTATATGTATCACGATCCCTGCCACACCCCGATGAAGTTACAGGATCCACTAAAAACAGTCAATGAGCTAATACAAACTCAGGATGGGACTGCGATTACGAAAAACGATCGCTGTTGCGGTGAATCTGGCACCTTGGCAGTCACGCGTCCAGATATATCGACTCAGGTGCGCTTCAGAAAGCAAATTGAAATGGAGAAAGGTGCAGCAGCCTTACAACAAGACTTTGCTGGTGAGGTTAAGGTTTTAACCAGCTGCCCTTCGTGTTTACAAGGTTTGAGCCGTTTTGATGCGGATAGTAAAACTAGTGCAGACTACATTGTGGTTGAGATGGCTAAACATCTTTTAGGTCACAATTGGATGCAAGAGTATGTTGCTAAGGCAAATGCAGGTGGTATTGAAAGGGTATTGGTTTAAATGATTCCAACAAATGTAATCGTCCATGAAAACTCTAAGGTTTTGGAGCTTGCTTACGAAGACGGTAAGAATTACCGTCTTCCATTTGAGTTCTTGAGGGTTTATTCTCCATCAGCCGAGGTTCGAGGGCACGGACCAGGACAAGAGGTTCTGCAAACAGGTAAACGCGAAGTAGCTATTGTCAATTTAGAACCTGTTGGCCATTACGCACTCAAACCCACTTTTTCGGATGGTCATGACTCTGGTTTGTTTTCTTGGGAGTACTTACACGATCTGTGTGAAAACCAAGAGCAACTTTGGGATGATTATTTGCAACGCCTTGAAAAGGCCGGCGCTAATCGCGATATCCCGATGGTAAGCCCAACCAAGGGTTGCGGTCATTAAAAGTTAGCAGAGTAAATACATATGTCTAAAACCCATTTTGGCTATCAAAACGTAGACGAGCAAGAAAAAGCCGAGAAGGTTGCCGAGGTTTTCCATTCGGTCGCCATGAAATACGATGTCATGAATGATTTGATGTCCATGGGCATGCATCGTCTGTGGAAAAAATTTACCTTAGCCCAAGCCAATGTTAGGCCCGGACAGAAAGTACTTGATATTGCTGGCGGTACTGGCGATCTAGCGGCTACTTTTGCCATAGCAGTTCAATGGGGCGTCCACCCAGATGCTGAAGTTTGGTTAAGTGATATCAATGCATCGATGTTAGGGGTGGGGCGCGACCGCCTATTGGATCGGGGTTTAGCTTTGCCAGCGATCCAATTCGATGCCGAGAAGATCCCCTTTGCTCATAATTATTTTGATGTAGTGAGCGTTGCTTTTGGACTACGCAATATGACCCATAAAGAAGCTGCCCTTGCCGAGATGGCTCGCGTGATAAAACCAGGCGGTAAGGTTCTTGTATTGGAGTTTTCTAAGCCAGATGCCATGATTGCTCCAATCTATGATATTTACTCGTTTAAGGTTCTACCCTGGCTTGGTGAGAAGGTGGCTAACGATGCAGCCAGCTATCAATACCTTGCAGAATCGATTCGGATGCATCCAGATGCGCAGGCTCTCAAAACGATGATGTTGGGGGTCGGTTTTGATCAGGTAGATACCCATAGGATGACTGGGGGTATCGTTGCTTTACACATTGGTATTAAATATTAAAAAATATTCAGCAAATTTGTTAAATTAGTTATATATTGTGAGTCAATAGGAGACCGTAGCATATGAAAAATATCTTTTTGAAAACCAGTGTATTTACGATTGCTCTGGCATTTTTGTCGGTTGCACATGTGAGTACTGTGGACGCTAAACGTTTAGGCGGCGGTGGTAATGCTGGACGTAGTTCGAGCGCGCCAATGCAAAAGCAAGCCCAACCGGCTGCCCAGCAAAAACCTGCGCAAGCTCAACAACCCGCTGCCGCTGCACCTCAAGCCGCAGCTCCTGCAGTCGCCAAGCGATCAGGTATTGGCGGCATGCTTGGTGGTTTAGCTGCTGGTCTGGGTATTGCCTACTTGCTTTCTCATTTAGGTCTTGGTGAGGCCGCAGCATCTTTCTTCACGGGCCTTTTAATCGCCGTGGCAGTTGGTTTTGCACTACTCTTCATCCTTAGACGTTTTATGCCAGCAAGCGCTAAAAGTGCTGCGGAGCCTGTTGCTGTTCCAACGGGAATGCAACGCACAGCCCAACAAGAGCCAAGCTTTAATCCGCATACCAATAATCAATTTGGTAGCGCATTACCGCCCGTCATCGAAGAGCGCCCTGCTTACCAGTTGCCTGAAGGTTTTGATCAAATTGCGTTTTTGGCAAATGCTAAGCATTACTTCACGCGCTTACAGAAAGCATGGGACTCTGGCGATTTAGAGGCTTTACGTGAGTTTGCAACTCCAGAAATGTTCGCTAGCCTTCAGCGTGATCTTCAGGGGCGTGCAGAAGGCGCCAATGAGACGGATGTAGTAACCCTTAATGCAGAATTAATTGGGGTTGAGACCGATGCAACTACTTATTTGTGCAGCGTTCAGTTCTCGGGGATGATTCGGGAGCAAGCGGATGCGCCAGCTGAGCCGTTTACTGAAATCTGGAACCTCTCTAAGCCCGTTCAAGGGTCTGGAGGTTGGGTTTTGGCTGGGATCCAGCAATTGGTTTAAGCTTTTACCTTTCCCCACCGGAAAACCCGCCTTGTGCGGGTTTTTTACACTATGAACCCGAACTTTGATTTGCCAAAAACGCTGTTATTGCGTGGCATTAATCACGTCTTGCAGCGCGAGAAGTGGGCATTGCGAGAGTTAAAGCAGCACCAGGGTAAAGTCATTCGATTGGTATTACCAATGAGCGAAACGTGGATACAAATTAGTGCAATTGGTGAAATTGATTTAGCGCAAACAGAGATTGAGAACGCGCATCTTACCTTGGAGATTTCAAATGAGTCTCTAATGCGGGTTGGTGAAAGTACTGGCAGTATGCAAGAGCGAGTTGTGAAAGCGGTCAATATTGCTGGCGATGCTGAGCTAGCTCAATTGATTGCCAAGCTGGCAAAACAGCTTCGTTGGGAATATGAGGAAGATTTAGCTCAGATCGTTGGGGATGCTTCTGCTCACTTTGTTGTTTCTCAGGCTAAACGTTTTCATGAATTGACGCAGAAAGCTATTTTAGATTTGCAGCAAAATATGAGTGAATATCTAAGCGAAGAAAAAAAAGTTTTAGTCAATCAGCGTGACTTTCAACGACATAAAAATGACTTACAAGAGATCCGGGATGGAGTGGGGCGTTTAGAAAAACGGATTGCTCTTTTACAAAAAAGTCAGGATAGAGTGTGAGTCGTATAGCTCGCCTGTGGATTATTTTCTATACGGCTTGGCGCTTTAACTTATTTGGCTTAATTCGCGATAACCTAAAGCCTGGAATTCGTAAGACACTGCTTGGACTTTTATCAAGCACATCCCCAAGTCAACTCGCTCGCGGCGAACGTATTCGCTTGGCCTTAGAGGCCTTGGGGCCTATTTTTGTTAAGTTTGGTCAGGTTCTTTCTACACGAAGAGATTTATTGCCGGACGATGTCTCTAATGAATTAGCAAAATTACAGGATCAGGTTCCCCCATTCTCTAATGAACAATCCAAATCAATTATCGAAGCGGCGCTTGGTCATCCCATAGACAATATATTTTCTTCATTTGATGCAACTCCAGTAGCAAGTGCATCCGTTGCACAAGTTCATTTCGGGATATTAAGAGGTAATGACTCACACCCTGAATGGACTAATCGGGAGGTAGCGATTAAAGTGCTACGCCCAGGTATCCTGCCAGTCATTGAAAGTGATTTGGCGCTCATGAATGATCTTGCCCGAATCGTAGAAAGAATTTCAGAGGATGGTAGACGCTTAAAGCCGCGCGAAGTGGTCGCTGAATTTGATACCTATTTGCACGATGAGTTAGACCTGATGCGTGAGGCTGCAAATGCAAGTCAGTTACGCCGTAATTTTATTGACTCCAACACGCTAATGATTCCAGAAATGATTTGGGACCTATGCCATACCAATGTAATCGTGATGGAGCGTATGTATGGAATCTCAATTGGCAAGACTAATGAATTAAGAGCGGCAGGCGTAGATTTTAAGAAATTGGCAGTCGATGGCGTGGAAATATTTTTTACCCAAGTATTTGAGTACGGATTCTTTCATGCCGATATGCATCCGGGCAATATATTGGTGAGCTTAGACCCGAACACATTTGGGCGTTACATCTCCTTAGATTTTGGTATTGTCGGCAACCTTAGCGAGTTTGATAAAAATTATCTGGCACAAAATTTCTTAGCATTCTTTAATCGGGACTATCGACGGGTTGCAGAGCTCCATATTGAGTCGGGTTGGGTTCCTGAAAATACCCGCCTAGAGGAGCTTGAGGGTGCAGTTCGCACGGTCTGTGAACCCTATTTTGATCGTCCCCTTAAAGATATTTCTTTAGGTATTGTATTGATGCGTTTATTTCAAACCTCAAGGCGCTTTAAGGTTGAAATTCAGCCTCAGCTTACGCTCTTGCAAAAAACCTTATTAAACGTTGAGGGTCTTGGGCGTCAACTCGATCCAGACCTTGATTTATGGAAGACTGCAAAACCTATTTTGGAGCGTTGGATTAGTCAGCAACTTGGTTGGCGGGGTTTAGTCGAGGGCTTAAAGGCGGAGGCGCCTAATTGGGCAAAAATCTTGCCAACGCTCCCACGCTTACTTGCTGAGAGTCTAGATCGTCAGGGACACAAAGATTCGAAACCAGAGTTTGAACTCTTAAAGCAAGTTTTATTTGAAGAGCGCCGGAAACGTCGTCAACTGTTGGGCACATTATTGTTCCTAGGAGGTTTTATCATCGGAGCATTATTTGTTTTGACCCGCATCCATTCAATTTAGGAAATTTCTGACTGATTTTGGGCTAAGTCGCTAAAATAGCGGGTTAGGCAGAAAATCATGAAAAAATACTTTATCGCAGGCATTCTGGTTTGGGTGCCAATCGCAATTACCGTTTGGGTGATTACTTGGGGTCTGGGTTTAATTGACCAGATCTATGGATCCGTGATGGGTGCCTTAATCACGGTCCTGCCCGGACAATTTTCAGGGGATCTGAGGCATTTTCGTGAGATTCCCGGACTTGGTATCTTAATTGTTATTGCGGTCATCACCTTTACGGGTTTATTAGCTATTAGCTTTGCTGGGCAGTGGTGGCTAAAAGTATGGGATCGCTTGGTAACCCGTATTCCCATTGTGCGCTCAATTTATTCCAGTGTGAAGCAAGTCTCCTCCACTATTTTTTCTGGAAATGGCCAAGCATTTCGTAAGGCTCTGCTGATTCGTTATCCCCATCCTGAGTCTTGGGTAATCGCATTTCAGACAGGAAATACAGCCGATGAAATTGAGCAGAAATTGGGGGGTGAGTATGTCAATGTATTTTTACCGACCACCCCTAATCCAACGTCTGGATTTTTCATGATCGTGCCTCGTGCGAATGTCATTGAGCTTGACATGAGTATTGAAGAGGCTCTTAAGCATATTGTCTCGATGGGTTCTGTGCCTCCCAGGGCTTCCGTAAGCCCTACCCAAAATCAAGTAGATCATTTTAATTAGGAATACTTATGTCGATGCGCAGCCATACCTGTGGACAGGTTACTGATTTGTTAATTGGCCAAGAAATTACCTTGGCGGGTTGGGTTAATCGCCGTCGCGATCATGGCGGAGTGATATTTATTGATTTACGTGATCACCAAGGTTTTGTTCAAGTAGTTTGCGATCCAGACCGCCCAGATATGTTTAAGCAGGCTGAAGAGGTGCGGAATGAATTTTGCATTCAGATAAAAGGCTTAGTTCGTGCACGGCCAGCTGGAACAGAGAACCTCGATTTAATTAGTGGAAAGGTAGAAATACTTTGTCATGAGCTAAAAGTGCTCAATGCCTCTGTCACCCCACCCTTTCAATTGGACGATGATAATCTTTCAGAGACCACACGTTTAACCCATCGAGTCCTTGATCTTCGTCGTCCGCAAATGCAAAAGAATTTACGCTTGCGCTATCAAGTTGCTATGGAAACTCGTCGCTATTTAGATGCGGCAGGATTTATTGATATTGAAACCCCGATGCTTACCAAGAGTACTCCAGAGGGTGCGCGCGACTACTTGGTGCCATCTCGCGTTCATGATGGTCAATTCTTCGCGCTACCGCAATCACCGCAGCTTTTTAAACAACTACTCATGGTGGCGGGTTTTGATCGTTATTATCAGATTACAAAATGCTTTCGTGATGAAGATTTGCGAGCCGATCGACAGCCTGAGTTTACGCAGATCGATTGTGAGACTGCATTCCTTGATGAAATTGAAATCCGCAATCTCTTTGAGACCATGATGCGCCATATTTTTAAGACAGTGATGAACGTCGACTTACCCAATCCTTTTATGATGATGCCGTATTCAGAATCGATGGCACGCTTTGGATCAGATAAGCCTGATTTACGTATAGCAATGGAATTTACAGAACTCACTGACTTGATGCGCGATGTTGACTTCAAAGTATTCTCAGGCCCAGCTAACCAAGAGGGTGGGCGTGTTGTTGCTCTTTGTGTTTCTGGAGGAGCAGAGATTAGTCGTAGTGAAATTGATGACTACACCCAATTCGTCTCGATCTATGGCGCTAAGGGGTTAGCATGGATAAAAGTTAATTCTGTAGCAGAGGGTCGTAATGGCTTGCAATCCCCAATTGTCAAGAATTTGCACGATGCTGCGATTGAAGGAATCTTAAAACGCACGAATGCCAAGGATGGAGATCTAATATTCTTTGGCGCTGATAAAATAAAAGTGGTGAACGATGCAATCGGTAATTTGCGCTTACGCATTGGCCATTCCGATTGGGGCAAGAAGCACGGCTTGATGATCGAGGGTTGGAAGCCTTTATGGGTAGTTGATTTCCCCATGTTTGAGTATGACGAAGGTGATGCTCGTTGGGTTGCTTGCCATCATCCCTTTACAAGTCCAAAAGATGAGCATTTAAAGTTTTTGGAGACCGATCCCGGAAAGTGCTTAGCAAAAGCCTACGATATGGTTCTCAACGGAAGTGAAATAGGCGGTGGATCAGTGCGTATCCATCAAGAGTCAGTTCAAAGTCAGGTGTTTAGGGCTCTAAAAATTGGACCTGAGGAAGCAAACGCAAAATTTGGCTTCTTGCTTGATGCTCTTCAGTATGGCGCCCCTCCTCATGGTGGTATTGCCTTCGGTTTAGACCGCATTGTGACCATGATGACCGGAGCAGAATCGATTCGCGACGTGATTGCTTTCCCAAAAACACAACGAGCCCAATGTCTTTTAACTCAAGCACCAAGCCCTGTTGATGAAAGACAGTTACGCGAACTGCATATTCGTTTACGTAATACCAATCCGGTCAGCTGATTTGAAAATACCGATTTCAGTTTTAGTACTCATCCACAATTTAAATCATGAGGTCTTGCTAATTGAGCGTGCCGATCGCCCGGATTTTTGGCAATCTGTAACGGGCAGTTTGGATAGTCCAAGTGAGTCATTAGAGGGTGCGGCAGTGCGTGAAGTTGCAGAAGAAACTGGCATTGAGGTACAAACGCTGCCAAAAGGAGCTCTAAAAAACTTGCAGCATTGTGTTGAGTATGAAATTTATCCAAAATGGCGGTATCGCTATCCACCTGACGTAGATCGAAATACCGAGCATTGGTTTGCACTTGAAGTGCCTGTGGGCATTGCGGTTCAATTGGCTCCTCGAGAACATCTCAATTATATTTGGCTCCCATTTGAAGAGGCAGCCCAAAAGTGTTTTTCACAGAGCAATCGAGATGCTATCCTGAAATTTTTTTCACCACCCCATGATTTTTTAGGACTCAGTAAGGGCGGCTCTCAGTCATGATGGGCTATCGACAGGGCAGCCCCAATCAGCTTCCAGGGAGTGGGGGCGCGCCACGTTCTGATTGGCGCGTTATTAAAGACCTATTACCCTACCTGTTGGAGCATCGTACCCGAGTAGCTCTTGCAATTGCATGTCTGATTGCAGCTAAGTTTGCCAATCTTGGTGTTCCAATTATTCTGAAAGATTTAATTGATGCCATGAATCTCAAGCCGGGCTCATTGCAAATCTATTTAATTGTGCCAGCAGGTTTAATTGTTGCATACGGGGCATTACGTTTATCTGCCTCTCTATTCTCTGAATTACGCGAGCTTTTATTTGCTAAGGTTACCCAAGACGCAGTCCGAAAAATTGCTTTACAGGTATTTGAACACCTGCATGCACTTACCCTTCAGTTTCATCTGGGACGCCAAACTGGGGGTGTAAGTCGCGATATTGAGCGTGGAACTCGAGGGATTCAAACCTTAGTCTCCTTTTCTCTCTACAGCATCTTGCCAACCATCATTGAGTTTGCATTAGTGCTTGCTTACTTTGCTTATTACTACGATATCTGGTTTGCAATTATTACTTTTGTAGCACTTGTACTTTATATCGTATTCACCATCAAAGTAACAGAGTGGCGGACACACTATCGCCGCACCATGAATGAAATGGATTCTCGAGCTAATCAACGTGCGATTGATTCTCTGTTGAATTTTGAAACCGTCAAATATTTTGGGAACGAACAATTTGAATCAAGGCGTTACGATGAAAATCTTAAGCACTATCAGTCAGCTGCTATTTTGTCGCAAAAATCATTGGCAATCCTTAACCTAGGACAACAGGCCATTATTGCGGTTGGACTTGTCTTAATTTTATGGCGCGCTACTCAGGGTGTGGTTGATGGCTCAATGACTTTAGGGGATTTGGTACTTGTTAATACCCTCATGATTCAGCTCTATATTCCACTTAACTTTCTCGGAGTTATTTATCGCGAGATGAAGCAGTCGATCACGGATATGGATCGTATGTTTGCATTATTGAATGCAGATCAAGAGATTAAAGATAAGCAAAATGCTCATACACTTGTTATCAATGATTTTGCTCGCGGGCCTGAGGTGCGCTTTGAGAACGTTTATTTTTCATATAACGCTAAGCGCGAGATTCTGAAGGATGTGAGTTTTATTATTCCAGCAGGAACGATTACGGCTGTAGTGGGTCAGAGTGGTGCAGGGAAGAGTACTCTTGCGCGTTTGCTCTTTCGTTTTTATGATATTCAAGCAGGGGCAATTTTGCTGGATGGTCAAAATATTCAAGATGTTCAACAAGCGAGTTTACGGAAGGCAATTGGCATTGTTCCGCAAGACACCGTTTTATTTAATGACACCATTGCCTATAATATTGCCTATGGTAGCCCCGGTGCAAGCCTCGCAGAAATCCAAGAGGCTGCTCGAGCTGCACAAATGAGTGAGTTTATCGAGCACTTACCCGAGGGGTATGAAACACCAGTGGGTGAGCGAGGCTTAAAGCTATCAGGTGGTGAGAAACAGCGGGTTGCAATTGCTAGAACTCTTCTTAAAAAACCGGCTTTACTTATCTTTGATGAGGCTACATCCGCATTGGATTCCAAAACGGAGAGAGCGTTTCAGGAAGAGCTCTTTAATCTAGCACGTAATCGTACAACCTTAATTATTGCCCACCGGCTTTCTACAGTCGTGCATGCTGACCAAATTTTGGTCATGGATCAAGGCAAAATTATTGAGCGGGGCACTCATCAGCAATTATTGCAAGCGAATGGTCGTTATACCTCCATGTGGCAGATGCAGGAAACTAGCCTAATTAACTCAGATGAATCTGATACCAATTAAGTTTAAAATTAAGGAATGTCGCTTAATTCTTCCCCTTCAAATCAGCGCGTGCTACTTGAAGGTGCGTTTGCAGCAGCACTGGCGGTGGCCGACCCTAAGAAGATCGTTCCGGAGTACTTAGCAAAAATCTTTTCCCCTGGTATGGAGCCAAAAGGGCGCTGCTTGATTGTGGGTGCCGGTAAGGCCAGCGCATCCATGGCTACTGCACTGGAAGCCTATGCTAAACAACACTGGCCTATGATTTCGCTTGATGGTGTAGTTTTAACCCGCTATGGTCATGCATCACCAACGCATTACATCAAGATTGTTGAGGCTGGGCACCCAGTTCCAGATCAGGCGGGGATGAATGGTGCCGCTGAAATTCTCAAACTAGTGAATCAGCTGGGTTCTGGCGATACTCTCATTGCACTGGTATCTGGTGGAGGGTCAAGTCTTTTAACCCTGCCACAGCCTGGTATTACTATTGCCGATATGCGTAAGACCACTGAAGCCCTTCTTCATAGCGGGGCACCAATTGAAGAAATGAATGTGGTCCGTAAACATCTATCCGCTATCTTGGGGGGTAATTTAGCTCGCGCGGCTTTGGCCCGCGGTGCACGTGTAGAGGCACTCTTAATCTCGGATGTCACTGGCGATCATCCTGCTGATATTGCTAGCGGCCCCTGTGCACCTGATTATTCCAGTTACTTAGATGCCCTACAAATAGTAGCGAAGTATGGATTGGATGAGAGCAAGATACCTGTGTCGGTTATCCATCACTTACAAAAAGGCGATCGTGGAGAAATATCCGAAACCCTCAAGCAGTCTGATGTTGATCAATATCAGTCGCCAGTGCGTAATCATGTTATCGCTACAGCACATCGTAGCTTAGAGGCGGCCGCAGATTTCTGTAAACAGGCAGGCTATCAGCCTATTATTTTGGGCGATACCATTACGGGTGAAGCTCGTGATGTGGGTTTAGTGCATGCAGCGATTGCCCGTGAGCTCACACACCATAAAGAATGGGCAAAGCCACCCCTTGCCTTAATTTCTGGTGGTGAATGTACCGTAACACTGCCTTCTGGCTCAAAAGGCAGAGGTGGTCGTTGCTCTGAATTTTTACTCTCTTTGTTTGCTGCGAGTCCTGATCTTAAGATGATGAGTGCCCTGGCAGCCGATACCGATGGTATCGACGGTAGTGAAAAGAATGCTGGAGCATGGTTTACGCCAGATATTCGAGAAAAGGCTAATGCCATGCAATTGCGTGCCAGCCAATTTCAAAACGAGCACGATTGCTATGACTTCTTTGCTAAGCTAGACGCCTTGGTACATACAGGCCCAACATTAACGAATGTAAATGATTTCCGTATTATTCTGATTGATCAATGAGTAAGACGCTAACCCTAACCCGTCCTGACGACTGGCACCTCCATGTGCGCGATGGTGCAGTACTCAAGGATGTATTGGCGCATACAAGCAATCAGTTTGCACGCGCAGTCATCATGCCCAACTTAAAGCCACCGGTCACTTCAGTTGATTTGGCCAAGGCGTATCGATCCCGTATTGACTCTGCATTAAAGCAGCTGGGCGTATCCCATTTCACGCCATTGATGACCTTGTACTTAACTGATATTACTAGTCCAGATGAGGTACGTAAGGCGAGTGAAAATCAGATTATCGGATTTAAGCTATATCCAGCAGGTGCTACAACGAATAGTGACGCCGGTGTTACCAATATTAAACACGCTTACCCTGCTTTAGAGGCAATGCAAAAATATTCAGTACCCCTATTAATTCATGGTGAAGTGACTGAGTCTGCTATTGATATCTTTGATCGAGAATCTGTATTCATTGATCGAATACTGGAGCCCTTACGCAAAGATTTTCCTGAGCTACGAGTTATCTTTGAGCACATCACGACCAAGCAAGCAGTTCATTATGTACGTGATGCTGATACCAAAGGCAAAAATACCTTAGCCGCAACAATTACTGCACACCATCTTTTAATGAATCGTAATAGCTTGTTCATGGGTGGTATTCGTCCACATCATTATTGTTTACCAATTCTAAAACGTGAAGAACATCGGCTTGCGCTGGTAGAAGCCGCAACCAGTAGCAACCCACGATTTTTCTTGGGGACCGATAGTGCTCCGCATCCAAAAAGTGAGAAGGAAAGTAGCTGTGGTTGTGCAGGTTGCTATACCGCTCACAACGCAATGGGTCTGTATGCAGAAGCCTTTGATAGTGTTGGCAAGCTCGATTTACTGGAAGGTTTTGCCAGTTTCTTTGGCCCTGATTTTTATTCCTTGCCCCGTAATCAGGACCAAATTACATTGGTTCAGCAGGCTGAAAACGTGCCTTGTGAGTTCACACTGGGTGACACCGTATTAGTCCCATTACGAGCTGGCGAGACCATCGCTTGGTCTCTAGCAAGGTAATTTAAAAACCAAAATTACATACTCGTTTAGACTGTTAGCGCAGAGTTAACTAGGCAATCGCTGCTTTCGTTAGAAAGGAGAGGAAAGTCCGGACTCCATAGGGCAGGGTGTTGGCTAACAGCCATCCACGGTGACGTGCGGAATAGGGCCACAGAGACGAGCGTATTTAGTTACGGTGAAACGCGGTAACCTCCACCCGGAGCAATCCCAAGTAAGCAGATGATGACGTGGCCCGTCGAGTCTGCGGGTAGGGAGCTTGAGCCTTTGGGTAACCAAAGGCCTAGAGGAATGATTGCCCCCTGGTGTCAATCAGGGCGACAGAATCCGGCTTATCGGTTAACTCTGCACTACTTCAAAGGTATGTGTGATTTCCGCAGTATTTGCCAGCATTGCAGTAGCAGAGCAATATTTGTCATGTGACAGATTGATGGCGCGCTCGACTTTGCTGGGGTCCAAATCTTTTCCCTTTACCGTGAAATGAAGGTTAATTTTAGTGAATACTTTGGGGTCTGTTTCAGCACGCTCTGCTTGTAATGAAACTTCACAGGCAATAATGTTTTGGCGCGAGCGTTGTAGGATTAAAACCACATCAAAGGCCGTACAACCACCAGCACCTGCCAGCATTAATTCCATGGGGCGCGGAGCCAGATTTCGACCTCCAGCCTCTGGAGCACCGTCCATATTCAGAATATGCCCTGTCCCCGTTTCTGCCATAAAAGCCATGCCGGAGCCGGCAAGCCAATTAATTTTACATTCCATGATGAACCTTTAAAAAATAATATTTACATATAAATCAATAACTTATGATTTTATAGAGTCTATAGGTCTTATATAACATCTAGGGTAAACCCAAATTTTTTCTTGCATTGCACAATCAAAATGTTTAAGATAACCACATTGATACCAAGTTTGTTTGATTTGAGTCTTAAAAAGCCGATTGACAAACTTGCATTCTACTGATGTCTCCTCCACCCAAACATAGGTGGATTTCAGCCCGGGATTGATTCCCGGGTTTTTTTTAGGTTACAATTCAAGGCTTTACTGAATTATCGATTAGTCAACGGTAATTGTTTTACCAAACTCGATGTCTGATCTGCGAGCCTGCAAACATAAGCGGAGCCAAAGTGAGATAACGATTTGGAGTGTGTGTGACTATAACAATTTGAAAGTAATCATGAAGACCTTTTCCGCAAAACCGCATGAGGTAAAGCGCGAGTGGTTCGTGATTGACGCTACGGACAAAGTCCTCGGTCGTGTCGCCAGTGAAGTGGCACTCCGTCTACGCGGCAAGCACAAACCCGAATTTACCCCACACGTCGACACTGGTGATTTTATTGTCGTTATTAATTCTTCCAAGCTTCGGGTAACCGGCACTAAGGGATTGAATAAGATTTATTACCGTCATAGTGGCTATCCAGGCGGCATCAGCTCAACGAATTTTGACAAGATGCAGGCCCGTTTCCCAACACGCGCTTTAGAGAAAGCAGTGAAGGGGATGTTGCCAAAAGGCCCATTGGGCTATGCCATGATCAAAAAGCTGAAGGTTTATGGCGATGCTGATCATCCACATACGGCTCAACAGCCTAAACCGTTAGAGATCTAAGGAAGCGATATGTACGGAAATTGGAACTATGGAACAGGCCGACGCAAGAGTTCAGTTGCGCGCGTCTTTATTAAATCCGGCAAAGGTGAAATCACTGTTAACGGTAAGCCGATTGATGCTTACTTTGCTCGTGAAACTTCCCGCATGATTGCACGCCAGCCACTTGCTTTAACGAGCAATCTCACCACTTTTGATATTCAGGTAAACGTTAGCGGTGGCGGTGAGACGGGTCAAGCAGGCGCGGTACGTCATGGCGTAACTCGTGCATTGATTGATTATGATGCGGCCTTAAAACCAACCCTGTCAAAGGCTGGTTTGGTAACGCGCGATGCCCGTGAGGTTGAGCGTAAGAAGGTTGGATTGCACGGTGCCCGCCGTCGTAAACAGTTTAGTAAGCGTTAAGCAAACCAAATTGCATCCTGGGGCCGCTTACGCGGCCCTTATTTTTTATACAATCGGTACATCACCTTGGTAATAAATGGAGAAGAGCATGATTAAAGTCGGCATTGTGGGTGGCACAGGCTATACCGGTGTTGAGCTACTCCGTCTTTTAGCGCAGCATCCGCAGGTGCAATTACATTCAATTACATCGCGCACAGAAGCCGGTATGGCGGTTGCTGAGATGTTTCCATCCTTGCGCGGCCGGGTTCATTTGCAATTTACAACACCCGACACAGCTAGGCTCAATGAATGTGATGCGGTCTTTTTTGCGACTCCACATGGGGTAGCAATGGCACAGGCGAGAGACTTATTGGCCGCCAATGTCAAGATACTCGACCTAGCTGCGGATTTTCGTTTGCAAGATACTGCAGTCTTTGAGAAGTGGTACGGCATGCCGCATGCCTGTCCAGAGATCTTAAAAGAAGCTGTGTATGGTTTACCAGAAATTAATCGGGAAGCAATTAAAAAAGCTCGTATTATCGGACTAGCGGGTTGTTACCCTACATCGGTTCAATTAGGTTTTGCACCATTGTTGTCTCCTAAAAATGGCCATTCGCACCCTTTAATTGAGACCCAGTCTTTAATCGCTGATTGCAAATCAGGAACATCGGGTGCGGGACGTAAGGCCGAGATCCCCACATTACTTTCAGAGGCCAGTGATAATTTCAAAGCGTATGGTGTTAAAGGACATCGTCATTTGCCAGAGATTATCCAAGGACTAAAGGTAATTGCAGGTCATGACAATATTGCGTTGACCTTTGTGCCACATCTAACACCAATGATTCGGGGGATCCATTCAACTCTATACGCCCGGATTTTGCCCGAGGGGCGTGCTATGGATTTCCAAGCCTTATTCGAGCAGTTCTTCGCGAATGAACCATTTATTGATGTTTTGCCTGCCGGCAGCCATCCAGAAACTCGGTCAGTTCGGGGAAGTAACGGTATGAAAATAGCCATTCACCGCCCAGGGGGTGGGGATACCCTTGTTATTTTGGTCGTTGAGGACAATCTTGTTAAAGGGGCTTCAGGACAGGGCGTACAGTGCATGAACCTCATGTTTGACCTTCCTGAGACCATGGGGCTCGAGCAAATTGCCCTTTTACCTTGAATGATTCAAAGTACCTTGTGCAAATAGGGTAATTAAAGCCTAAAATGAATTCATATTAGTGATTTTGACAGGAGTAGCAAATGAGCCAAACAAACACCGCAGTTGAACAATCTTCCGCTCTGGCTGAGCCACCAATCCCTTTAATCTTTACCGATAGCGCTGCTGCTAAGGTAGCCGATCTAATTGCTGAAGAAGGTAATACGGATCTTAAGTTGCGCGTTTTTGTGCAAGGCGGAGGTTGTTCTGGTTTCCAGTATGGCTTTACTTTTGATGAAGCGGTCAATGAGGACGATACTACCTTTGAAAAAAATGGCGTTACTTTGCTGGTTGACTCCATGAGCTTTCAGTATTTAGTCGGCGCTGAGATTGATTACAAAGAAGACATCAATGGTTCACAATTTGTGATTAAGAACCCAAACGCCAGCACCACGTGTGGTTGTGGCTCTTCTTTCTCTGCTTAATAAGCTGGGTAATACGCACCGAGTATACGCAAACCCTTTGCACCCGTTACGGCCGGCATATTTGCTGGCCGTTTTTGTTGGTGCGCCCAGGCTAGCCAAGCAAAGGCGAGAGCCTCTACGAGTTGTGGATCAATCCCATGCTGTGCCGAAGATTCAATTACCAAACTAGGAATTTGCTTCTGAGCATGAATTTTTAGAAGCTCAAGCAAGGCAATATTTTTGGTACCACCACCACACACAATTAAACGCTGCGTTTCTTTGGCATGGGCCTGTAAACCATTAAGAATGCTTTGGATGGTAAGTTGTAATAGGCTTGCCTGCACATCCTCTGCTTTGTATGAACCTTGTTGTATGTGATCTTCAATCCATTGCAGATTGAAGTGATCGCGACCGGTACTTTTGGGAGGCAATTGAGAGAAGTAGGGGTCACTCAACATTTTTTGTAGGAGTTCTTCATCAGGGCAGCCAGAGCTTGACCATTGCCCGTCTTGATCGAAATCCTTACTTTGCTCTTTCTGAATCCACGTATCTAATAAAATATTGCCAGGACCACAATCAAAGCCACTAACCTCCCTCTGCTTTGGTAAGAGGGTAAGATTGGCGATGCCACCGATATTAAGAACCGCTCGGTTTTCTTGGGAGGAATAAAACTGCTCACTATGAAAAACGGGGACTAGGGGTGCACCTTGACCGCCTGCCGCCATATCGCGCGCCCGAAAATTAGCAATCACATTAATGCCAGTTAATTCAGCCAATAGGGCTGGATTTAAACTTTGATGGGTATAGCTCTGTAAGATATTTTTTTGCGGTTGGTGCCGCAGAGTTTGTCCGTGAGCTCCAATTGCATGGATTTCTTGTGCATGAAGACCCTGAATGAGTAAAAGCTTTGCGCATGCTTTTGCATACGCATCTGCAAGCGCATTGGCAGCAAGATGCTCACGATGGATCTCATTGGCACCCGGATATTGCAGGTGAAGTAGTTCTTGCTTGAGAGCGGGTTCAAATGGAAGGCTCACCGATTGTAAAAACCTTACCTTTCCAGAGTCGCTGATATCGCTTAAGACTGCGTCAATGCCGTCCAGGCTTGTACCAGACATGAGTCCGATATAGAGAGAAGGGGACGTAGACAAATTAGTAGAATTCAATGGTAGGCGCTCGGGTTCTCGACAATGCGACAATGACACTTTAACAATATATAGACCCTTAATTTAACCGAATCTAGAACTTGGTATGACGGCTAAACCATATCCGATTACCCCGCCCGTATTACACGCCATGGAAGTCACTAAACGTGGCTGTGAAGAGCTCTTGGTTGAGGCAGATTGGTTGCAAAAATTAGCCCGTAGTGCAGCGACGACTAAGCCCCTGCGCATAAAGCTAGGGTTGGATCCCACAGCCCCAGATATTCATTTGGGTCACACGGTTGTTTTAAACAAAATGCGCCAACTTCAGGATCTTGGTCACACTGTGATCTTTTTGATCGGAGACTTTACCAGCATGATTGGTGATCCCTCGGGGCGAAATAATACGAGACCTCCTTTAACGGCAGAAGAAATTGCCGTTAATGCCAAAACGTATTACCAGCAAGCGAGTGTGATCTTAGATCCAAGCAAGACCGAGATTCGGTATAACAGTGAGTGGTGTGATCCTTTGGGCGCTCGGGGCATGATCCAGCTTGCTGCCAAATATACGGTTGCACGGATGCTCGAACGCGATGATTTCACAAAGCGCTATCGTGGTGGTATTCCGATTTCTGTGCATGAGTTTTTATATCCCTTAATGCAGGGTTATGATTCAGTCGCCTTGCAAAGCGATTTAGAGCTTGGTGGTACTGATCAAAAGTTTAATTTACTGGTTGGTCGTGAGCTCCAAAAAGAATATGGTCAGGATCCCCAATGTATTCTGACGATGCCACTCTTGGTCGGTTTGGATGGTGTCGAGAAGATGAGCAAGTCCAAGGGGAATTACATCGGCATTAAGGAACCTGCCAACGAGATGTTCGGAAAGCTCATGAGCATCTCTGATGAACTGATGTGGGACTACTTTACCTTGCTCTCGTTTAGACCATTAGCAGAAATTGACTTAATGAAGCAAGAGGTAGCGGCGGGTCGTAACCCGAGGGACTGCAAAGTTCTTTTGGGACAAGAAATTGTGGCCCGCTTTCATACAGATGCCGCAGCAGAGAAAGCCCTAGAAGACTTTAATCATCGCGCTAAGGGCGGTATCCCCGATGATATTCCTGAGCTTCAACTCAGTGGCGCCCCACTTGGTATTGCTGCATTATTAAAGGCTGCTAATTTAGTCCCCTCAAGCTCAGAGGCAAATCGCAATATTGAGCAAAATGGCGTACGGATTGACGGTACGGTAGTGAGTGATAAATCCCTAAAGTTGAATGCCGGCTCTTACGTGGTGCAGGTTGGTAAGCGCCGCTTTGCAAAAGTAACCCTTACTGCCTAAACGGCGCAGTAATTAAGACAGCATTAATCCAATAAATCAAGATTTACGGAGTTACTGGGTGGTTTTAGACCAAAGTGTTCATAGCTTTGGCGGGTTGCAATTCTACCCCGCGATGTTCGCTGTAAATAACCTTGCTGAATCAAAAAAGGCTCCAGTACATCTTCAATCGTATCGCGTTCTTCACCAATAGCAGCGGCCAAATTATCAATCCCAACTGGACCGCCATTGAATTTATGGAGGATTGCTTCAAGTAATTTTCGGTCCATCACGTCAAAACCGATTGGATCCACATCAAGCATCATTAGAGCTGCGTCAGCCATTTCCTTGGTGATGATGCCACTACCCTTGACCTCTGCATAATCTCGGACCCGGCGGAGCAGACGGTTTGCGATTCGAGGAGTGCCACGAGCGCGTTTGGCTATTTCTACAGAACCCAGTGGATCAATTTGGGCATTGAGTAATTTGGCCGAACGTTCAATAATCTGGGTTAGCTCTGGAGTTGAGTAGAACTCTAGACGTGCCACAATCCCAAAACGATCGCGCAAAGGATTGGTCAGCATGCCAGCACGGGTTGTTGCACCAATTAAGGTAAATGGTTTGAGATCCAATTTCACACTACGCGCTGCAGGACCTTCGCCAATCATAATGTCCAGAGAGTAGTCCTCTAAAGCAGGATATAAAATCTCTTCCACTACCGGTGATAGACGATGGATCTCATCAATAAAGAGAACGTCATTTTCTTCGAGATTGGTTAATAGTGCGGCAAGATCGCCAGGGCGATCTAAGACGGGACCACTCGTTTGGCGTAAGTTAACACCAAGTTCTTTAGCAATAATATGAGCCAAGGTGGTCTTGCCTAGCCCTGGAGGCCCGAAGAGTAGAACATGATCAAGCGCCTCTTTACGATTACGCGTGGCATTAATAAAAATCTCGAGCTGAGCCCGTGCTTTACTTTGACCTACGTATTCATCAAGTTGTTTTGGTCGCAGAGCTCGTTCAATAACTGCTTCGGCATGACCGGCACCGGGGCTGACAATACGCTCGTTACCATCATCAATATTAAGATCATCGGTGCGGATTGTCATTTGTTTTTAGCCCTTCGAAAGCGATTTTAGTGCTAGCTTGATACCATCTGAGACCGTGACATCCGCTGGAACTTGACGAACCGCAAGGTGGGCTTCCTTATCAGAATATCCAAGTGCTAGTAGGGCTTGCGTTATTTCAGAGACAATATCAGGCTTACTAGATTTGTTCTGACCTAAACCTAGGTCAGGGGCAAGCTTTCCTTTTAGCTCAAGCAGGAGACGCTCAGCAGTTTTTTTACCAATTCCGGGTACTCGAGTTAGTGTGCCGGGCTCTTGAATGGTAATTGCTTGAACAAGTTCATTGACGCTCATTCCGGATAAGACTGCCAAGGCGGTACGAGCACCGACCCCACTAATCTTGATGAGAGACCGAAAGGCATCGCGTTCTGCATTTGTGGCAAAACCGAATAATTGCTGTTGGTCTTCCCGCACATGAAAATGGGTTAGTAATGTTAGTTGTTGCCCAACAAGGGGAAGTTGGTACAAAGTACTCATCGGTACATCGACCTCATAACCCACTCCATTGCAATCAATGAGTAATTTGGGTGCCGTAATGCTAATTAGGGTGCCTTGAATGCGTCCAATCATGCCTCTATCTTACTGCTTCGTTCGCCCGCCTTGCACTTGATGGTGATGAGCCGCACAAATAGCAACCCCCAAGGCATCAGCGGCATCCGGAGAGGGACTCTTGTTAAGCTTGAGTAGGCGTTTAACCATCTCTTGCATTTGTAATTTACTTGCCCGACCAGTACCCACAATAGCTTGTTTCACACCACGCGCACTATATTCCGTAACAGCTAATCCAGTGGAAACCATAGCAGCAATTACTGCACCCCGAGCTTGACCTAACATCAAGGTAGAACGTGGATTGACATTGAGGAAGATCTCTTCAATTGCTGCTGCATCGGGTTGATAGGTCAATAAAACCTCTTGCACCCCACTGTATAGAGTACCAAGGCGATTAGGCAGACCTAGGTCAATAGAGCCACTCTCAATAATCCCCGAACTGATATAGCGTAATCGTTGACCCTCAATTTCAATGACACCAAAGCCGGTTGTCCTTAAACCTGGATCGATACCTAGCCAGCGCATCAACAATTAATGCCTAAAGTGACGTGTGTTGGTAAAGAGCATCGTAATTCCATGTTCGTTGGCCGCTTCAATGACCTCGTCATCACGCATACTCCCCCCTGGCTGAATCACACTGGTAGCACCTGCAGCGACCACTATATCTAAACCATCCCGAAATGGGAAAAAGGCATCGCTAGCCACCGCTGAGCCCTTGAGGCTTAAACCTGCATGTTCTGCTTTAATGCTGGCGATTCGGGCAGAATCAATCCGACTCATTTGCCCAGCGCCGACCCCCAAGGTCATGCCATTAGCACAGTAAACGATTGCATTTGATTTAACAAATTTAGCAACGCGCCATGCAAATATTAGGTCGGTGAGTTCTGTGGGAGTTGGGTGGCGTTTTGTAACAACCTTTAGTTCATTTTGAAGAACATTTTTAGAGTCACTCGATTGCACCAATAGGCCACCACCAACGCGTTTCAGATCATATTGATTCAGGCTCGAAGCACCCTTGGGAAGCGGTATTTGTAATAAACGCACATTTTGTTTGCTAGCAAAGATAGTTTTGGCAGCCTCACTAAAGTTAGGAGCAATGAGGACTTCTACAAACTGTTTGGCAACGGCTTGCGCACACGCTTCATCGCACTCCCGATTAAGGGCAATGATGCCTCCAAATGCAGAAGTGGGATCTGTTTGTAGGGCTTTTTGATACGCTTCAAACACAGTGTTCGCAATTGCAACGCCACAGGGATTGGCATGTTTAATAATGACGCAAGCTGCTTGACTATCACTGATACTCTTAACGCATTCCCAAGCGGCATCTGCATCGGCAATATTATTAAAAGACAGCTCTTTGCCTTGTAACTGAGTGTAATGCGCGAGACTACCAGCCGACGCTTTGATATCGCGATAGAAAGCGGCTGATTGATGCGGGTTCTCACCATAGCGCATTTCTTGCACTCGTTCAAAGGCTAAGTGGAGTGTTTTTGGATATGGATTGCGTTTGGAGTGATCCTGTTGTTCATTCAGCGAGGATAGATAATTTGCAATTGCACCATCGTATTGGGCAGTATGTGCAAATACTTTCTTGGCATAGGCTAGATTACTTGTATATGAGACTGTATTCTGGTTGTTGCGCATCTCATCGAGAACTGCAGAGTAATCGGACGGCGATACAAGTACTGTGACATCTTGATGATTTTTAGCAGCAGCACGTAACATGGCTGGACCACCAATATCGATGTTCTCAACCGCGTCCTCAAAACTGCAATCTGACTTAGTAATAGTTTCCGTAAAGGGGTAAAGATTAATTACCAAGAGATCAATGGTCTCAATCCCATGCTCTTTAATGACAGCCATATGTTCTTTAGAGTCACGGCGCGCTAATAATCCACCATGGACCTTGGGGTGAAGGGTTTTGACACGACCATCGAGCATCTCAGGAAATCCTGTAAGGGTTGAGACCTCGGTCACTGGAATACCTTTCTCAGTAAGTAATTTTGCTGTTCCACCGGTGGAGATTAGCTTTACACCCAGTTGATGAAGGGCTTGGGCAAACTCCACAATGTCATTCTTATCGGAAACAGAAAGTAGGGCGGTACGAATCATTATTTAGATTAGTTGGTGTTCAAGAAGTTTTTTGCGTAAGGTGTTTCGATTAATTCCTAAATAGGCAGCAGCAAGGGATTGATTTTGTTTGGCATGTGCCATAACGAGCTCAAGCATCGGCTTTTCCACCACACTCAAAACCATTTGATAAATATCATTGGGGGGCGTACCCTTGAGATCATCAAGGTAGCGCTGCAGATTGAGCTCAATACACTCGGTTACAGGATGTTTATTACTTGGCATTGATAAAAATTTAGGCTGCTTCTAAAAAAAGGAGTTGATCGGAATAAAGTTTCATTTCGTTAAAATAGTCATTGACCATTTGTAATTGGGCTTTACAGTCATCGGCTGTATTCATAAGGTGCCGAAAGGCATGAGAATTACGCAAACCCTTGCAGTACCAGCCAATATGCTTACGCGCTGTTCGTAAGCCCGTATATTCTCCATAAAAAGAGTAGTGATCCTCTAAATGCCCATTCATGATTGCTTGGATTTCTGCGATTTGTGGATTTGGTAACTTTTCCCCAGTTCTCAAGAAATGATTAATCTCACGAAATATCCAAGGTCTCCCTTGCGCAGCACGGCCAACCATTAAGGCATCAACACCGGTATATTCGAGTACCCATTGAGCTTTTTCTGGTGAAGTGATATCGCCATTAGCAACCACAGGAATGCCAATGGACTCTTTTACAGCACGAATCGTGTCATATTCAGCTGCACCATGATACAAGTCTGCCCGAGTTCTCCCATGAATTGTGAGCATGCTAATACCTGCATCTTCGGCAATTTTTGCGATTGTGAGTGCGTTCTTATTTTCTCGATCCCAGCCAGTACGAATTTTGAGAGTGACTGGGACAGCATCTGGACCGATACCTACAGCATTAACTACGGATTCCACAATCTGCTGAACAAGGGGTTGATCTTTTAGTAAGGCTGAGCCGGCAGCGACATTGCAAACTTTTTTAGCTGGGCAGCCCATATTGATATCAATAATTTGGGCGCCACGATCGACATTGAGTTTGGCAGCGGCAGCCATCATGCTGGGATCGGCACCCGCAATTTGGACCGCAATGGGTTTGAACTCGCCCACATGGTTGGCGCGGAGTTGGGTTTTTTCACTATTCCACAGTAATGCATTAGAGGCGATCATTTCGGAGACAGCATAGCCGGCCCCTAATTTCTTACAAAGTTGTCGAAAGGGTCTGTCTGTAACCCCTGCCATCGGTGCGACAAAAAGCGCATTGGCTAATTTGTGAGGACCGATTTGCATACGCTTGGAAATGTGATTGAAGTAGAGACGTCACTGTATCACAAGAGGAATGGTACTGCTTAATTTTTAAGCAAATAAGAGTGGACTTTTAGCGACGACCAAACATCATTTGCCTGGCAAGGGTTGTTTTGAAGGGTGGCACCCATTGCAATGCGGTCAAAGCTAAACCGCGTGACAGGCTAACTGGCAGCAAGGGTGAGGTGAATACCCTTGCCAAGAAATCAGTAATACCAATCGTGGCGCGTCGGTCGATTTCTCGGCTCTTTGCATACTCTTGTAAGGATGTTTGTATGTGATGTTGGGATTGATCTTTCACTTTAAATAGGCCAGCTAATTTTTCTGCTAAGAGATAAGCATCTCGTAATCCGAGATTAAGACCTTGGCCAGCAACAGGGTGAAGAGTTTGTGCCGCATTGCCAATCCATACCTCATGACCTTCGCAAACATGTTTACGATAGTTAAGCCCCAAATCGTAGAGACGACGATTAGCAATAGCTGTGAAAGCACCTAAGCGATAACCAAATTTACTTTGTAATTCTCTAAGGAATTCTGTTTCATTCAGATTTAAACGTCTTTGGCTGGAATGAGGAGATGCGCACCATACTAAATTGAGAGTATTGGGCCCTTGATGGCTGGGCAAAAGGGCTAATGGCCCTTCGTCTGTAAAGCGCTCCCAGGCTTGATGAGGTATTGTCTTTTCTACATTAACGGTGCCAACGAGAGCAGATTGCTGATAGTCGCGTCCCGATTCAATCCAGTCTTGGTCTTTAAATAAACCCCCTTCAGCATGGACTAAACAATCTGTCTCAAAAATCGGTACAGATACGCCAACATCATGCTGCCAATCAAAATGAGGGGTATGCTTTTGAATAGACCGCAAAGCCTTTCTAAGCGCAATATGAATATCGGTATAACGGCTAATGTGGCCTAAGGCTTCTTGCTTCAGTTCTTCTCGGGTCATGAGGGCGCGTCCAAATTGCCCAGCTTGAGATACATGAATTTGATGAATAGCCGGGCAGTGATCGGGCCATGCATGAATTGTGTCCAAAAGGAGTTTGCTACCGTGCGATAAGGCGATACCGCGACTATCCCCTGCTTGTATGCCTGCATCATCAGCTGGATTACGATCTACCAAGAGAAGGGCTAAGCCCGAGTTTTTTTGTAACAGCCAAGCCGCACAGGCTAGGCCAACAGGGCCGCCTCCCTGAATCACAACGGAATATGATTTGCTCATAGCAATGATCGCGTTAGGAGCGAACGATCGCTTCAATCTCAAGAGGGTCCACTGGAACCCCGCGAGAGATAAGTTCACAGCCCTGATCAGTGACAACTGCATCATCTTCAATCCGAATTCCAATATTCCAAAATACTTTTGGAATATCGTCAGCCGGTTGAATATATAAGCCGGGCTCAATCGTGAGCACCATATCTTTTTTGAGAACACGCCATGGCTTTTCTTGATCAACTGGTTGATTGATATGGGACTCGCGATAAGAGCCTACATCATGAACATCCATGCCCAGCCAGTGACTCGTACGGTGCATATAGAAGCGTTTGTATGCGCCCAACTCAATCGCATTATCCAAGGAACCAACATCACTGAGTTTGATGAGTTTTTCATCAATCAATCCTTGAGTGAGCACTCGTATCGCAGCGTGATGCGGATCAATGAAGGTTTTACCAGGGCGGGTTTGAGCAACAGCAGCTTCTTGTGCGGCTAAGGTAATGTCATATAGAACACGTTGACTAGCGCTGTAGCGGCCATTAATCGGAAAGGTCCGTGTGATGTCTGATGCATAGCCATTAAGCTCGCAGCCCGCATCAATTAAACAAAGATCACCGTCGAGTAATTCGGCGGAACCTGCGCGGTGATGCAGGACACAGGCATTAGCACCTGCGGCAACAATACTGTTATATGCAACACTTTGTGCACCACGATAGCGAAACTCATACAGAAGCTCTGCTTCCAGCTGATACTCTCGTTTGCCGGGTTTGCAGGAGCGCATTGCCCGAATATGGGCTTCTGCAGAAATAGCAGCCGCTTGGCGCATGGTCTCGATCTCACCGGGACCTTTGAATAGACGCATCTCATGAATCAAGGATTCGATATTATGAAAGACCTCGGGAGAAGCCGTTCCCGCTCTTGCTTGTTGACGCACATGACTCATCCAGTCACGGATCTGATGATCAACCTGAGCGTTACTAGCGAGGCGAACATAAATAGCGTTTTGATTAGCTAGAAACTCGGGTAACTTTTTGCCGAGGTCGGTGTTGGAATAGGCAGCATCGAGATGCAAAATCTCTGGAGCAGCTTCTGGTCCTAAGCGATAGCCATCCCAGATTTCACGTTCAAGGTCTTTGGGTCGACAAAATAAATGACTTTCAAAGCCTGTTTTCTGAATCAACATGACTAAGGTTGCACCGGGCTCATCAAAGCCGGTGAGATAGAAAAAATCGCTATCGTGTCGATACGGAAAATCACTATCCCGATTACGAGCCTTTTCTTCTGCTGTTGAAAGAATGACCACACCGCTCCCGCTCTTGGCCTGTATATTCTGCGCCAGACGAACTCGCCGCTGCTGGCATGCAACGATGAGAGGATTATGAGAAGAGAGATGGTTCATAAGGATTCAGATTTATTTAGCTCAGCCAATCGTTCGGGGCTCCCTACATCGTGCCACGAACCTCGATAATTTTCACCAGAAACCCGATTATCTGCCATCGCCTTACGTAATAAAGGGGCTAGTTTGGCACTTTGACCAGGAATAAGGTCCTTAAATAGGGCACGATGATAAATGCCAATCCCAGAAAAGGTCAGTTTTGGAATACCTTTGGTCGCAGGCCTTGCATCCCTCACGATTTGTTCATCGAGATAAAAGTCACCATGGGGGTGCTGGCGTGGATTGGGTACCAAAATTAGGTGGGCTAAAAATTGCTGTTGGGAACGAAGCTCAAGGATTCGATTTAGGAGATCATTAATCGGAAAATGAGGGGCAAAGACGTCACCGTTCATTGCTAAAAAATAATCATTCGCTTTCAGAAGTGAGAGAGCCTTACAAATTCCACCAGCTGTTTCAAGAGCAGTTTCTTCTTTAGAGTACTCAATGCGCAGACCAAGTGACTCGCCGGTACCTAAGGCCGCCTCAATTTGCTCTCCCAGCCAAGCATGATTAATGACAACTTGTTTAACGCCGACCTTTGCTAAACCCTCAAGATGCCACGCTAGTAATGACTTACCATGAACCTCTAGTAGTGGTTTAGGAATGGTGTCGGTTAATGGACGCATACGCTCACCACGGCCAGCGGCTAGCAATAAGCAGGGAACAGAGTTTGATAGATTGAATGCAGATGTAGCGCTCATACTTTACTAACTTCTATTCGATCCAAAATTCGAAGTAGGGGCTTTAAAGCAATATAGCGCGACGCAACTGCGCGAACGTATTTCAATACTAGAGGAATATCTTTTAGGTAATTTTCTTTACCATCTCGGTGATAAAGACGTGCAAAGATACCAAGAATCTTAAGGTGGCGCTGTAATCCCATCCACTCAAAATCACGATAGAAATCTGCAAAGTCACTGGGAACCCCAAGACCTACTTTACGAGCCCTTTCCCAGTAGTCAATCAAAAAATCAATGACTTCTTCTTCTGACCATTCGATATACGCATCTCTCCAGAGCGAAACTGCATCGTAAGTAATGGGTCCATATAGAGCATCCTGAAAATCTAAGACCCCCGGATTATTTTGATCGGTGTACATTAAATTACGCGAGTGATAATCACGGTGCACATAAACCTGAGTTTGTGCCACATTATTTTCTTTGATGAGGGTAAAGATCGTTCCGAGATCTGTTTGCTCTTTTTGATCTAATGGAGTTTGATGATGACACTTGAGATACCACTCTTCAAACAAATCCATTTCACGCTGTAGGGTGGCAGCATCATAGGGGGGGAGAACATGCGGCCGACTAGCTAATTGCATCTTAATGAGTGCATCACTCGCGTCTCCATAGAGCTGTTTGGCATTCTTCTTATCAATGCTATCAAGATATGTTTTTGTACCCAAATCACTTAGAAGTAAAAATCCCTCCGCGTAGTTCTCTGCCATGACCGTCGGTACATTAAGCCCGGCATTTTGTAGAATTTTGGCAACCTGTACAAATGGCCCTAGAGCTTCTTTATTAGGAGGCGCGTCCATCACAATTAGGGCAGAATGCTCAGGATGATCACATTCAAGACGAAAGTAGCGACGAAAGCTCGCATCAGCAGAAGCAGGTTTAAGGGTAGGGGTTTTAAGGCCCCACCGACCCTTTTGGCTTTCTAGCCAGGCATTGATTTGTAGAAGGCGGTTATCAGGCATGATCGATTCGTATAATAAGGCTGTCTGCATCCATGAGTCATTATCGCCGTCGCGCTGGCATTAGCGCCCATCTTCTATCCATAGAGACCCTGCGCGCGATCCTGGGCCTTACTCTAGTGCCTATTATTTTTTGGCACATACCAGCACATGGCCAAAATTTGGGTCCCATGATCAATAGTATTGCGCCATTATTACCATCGCAGCAACAGAATCAAGCCCAACAGCAACTACAAAATCAAGCGCCCACGCCGATCGGTGATCCACCAAAACCTCTGGCAGTAGGTTCTGTACCAACCCTTACTTTAGTACCTAGTCGCGGTGAAGTGACGACCCTGAAGTTAGATGATCAGTTGCGCCAAGGTAAAGCAATTCCAGATAACCAAGCTCTGACATTCACATTTAGTGATGAAATTGATGGCGTTGTAGATCGTGATATGAAACTAAAAGGTCGGGCACAAATACGCCGTAATGCCACCATCATTAAGGCCGATGAAATTATCTACAACCCAGATACTGATATTGCCGATTTGATTGGTAACGCACAGTTAATTAAAGACAATACTGAATTTTCTGGGCCCCGCGCACGTTTTAAAGTAGATGCTCACCAAGGAGAAATGGATCAACCTAATTATGAGTTACGGGAGGTTCGCGGTCGAGGAAAGGCAAATAAATTAACGATTGAGTCTGCCGAGGTGTTTGTTTTTGATAAATCAATATATACAACGTGTAGCCCTGAGAACTTAGATTGGTATTTCACGGCAAGTCGTGTTGAGATTGATCAGGAACAAAAGGTAATGACCGGTAAGAACGGGGTCATGCGCTTTTTTGATGTGCCCATCATGTATGCCCCTTATTTCAGTTTGCCGACCTCCAATCAGCGGCGCTCTGGTTTACTCTCCCCGACCATCGGCTATAACTCTAAGAATGGTTTAGATATTTCTCAGCCGTATTATGTGAACATTGCGCCGAATCGTGATCTAACAATTACCCCACGATTTATGAATCATCGAGGTACGATGCTGGGAGCAGATCATAGATTTATCGATACAAAAATGTCAGGAATTATTAAAGGCCAGTATTTAAACTATGACAAAATAACTCAAACAAATCGTTGGTCTTTGGATTGGCAACAACGACAGTTATTTCTGCCGACTTGGAATGGCTATGCAAACATTACTAAAGTTTCTGATAGTTTATTTCCAATTGATTTTTCATACGGTTTAGGTGGCGCTTTGGTGTCTCAAAATAGACAAGAGTTGGGCACAAGTTACGGTGGTATTAAAGGCTGGAATATTAGCGCAAGAACCCTAACCTTTCAGACCTTGCAACCAGACCCAACATCAATTGCTACTGCGCCATACAACATCCTTCCACAAGTAATGGCCAATTATAGTAATAGGAGCAATCTTAATAAACCAGGCCCTTATCAGGGATCCTTTGGAAGAGGCCCTGACATCACATTTGGAGCAGACTTTTCTCGTTTTTCATATAACGCAAATAATAACTATGGACCAGCTTCGGGCCTTGCTCAAGGTGGCACGTTTAGTCAGGCAGACCGAACAGTCTTTAAGGGAAGCATTGCATTGCCTCAAGTTACTCCCGGTTATTATTTAAAACCAAAGTTAAGTTTGCAGGCAAATTATTATTCTGGATCTTTGGTTAATGGAGCTTTAGGTTCAAATCAAATCTCACAACCAAATCAACCAGTGCAAGGGTTTGCATTACCAACCCTAAGCCTTGATTCTGGATTGGCGTTTGAGCGCGATGCGACTGAGATGAAATGGTTTTTTGGCCGAGACATGCTGGTCACCATGGAGCCACGCGCTTTCTATGTGTACACCCCATTTCAGAGCCAAGCTCAGACACCACTTTTTGATACTGCCGATGCTGGTTTTGGGGTGACCCAAATCTTTAGTGAAAACACCTTTGTGGGCAATGACCGTGTTGCAGATAACAATAAATTAACAACAGGTTTAACCAGTCGCGTTTTAGAGGGAAATACAGGTGCTGAGCGTGCCACCGTGACCATTGCGCAGCGACAGGACTTTACAGGTCAGCGTGTTGGCTTAAATGGCACAATTGCAAATCCGACTCGCTACTCGGATACCTTAGGCGCTAGTACAGTCCGCTTAATGGGTAACTTTAATGTGGACTTATTTGGCCAATACAACACAAACCTAAATCGCTTTGTACAAAGTAGCGTAGGTGCTGGATGGCGACCGACACCTGGTCGTAGCCTTAATTTTGCTTATCGTAACGTCTGGAATCCGCCTGCTGCAGGTAGTAATTCCGGTGTTACAACCACGGATCAATACAATGCATTTGGTGAATGGCCTGTCTTTAAAAAATATCGCCTACTCGGCCGTTGGGGCTATGATGCGTTAACTGCAAAAACCTTAAATACTCTAGTGGGATTGCAATATGACGAGGATTGTTGGACCGCGCGTTTTGCCTATTCACAGGCACGTAATACCACGCAGATCACCACCACACAGGTGCTTTTTCAATTAGAATTTAGAGGGTTTGGTAGTGTCGGAAATAATCCAGTCGATGTAATGCGACTGAATGTTCCGGGTTATCAACCTGTTACCAAACCTTTGCCACCCTCACCATACGAAAACTATCAATAATGGCTTCGCGTAGTATGCAATTACTCTCTCGGGCCTATATTGGCATATACAGTTGTTTGGTATTGATAATTGCAATATATGCCAGTGACTCTTTTGCGCAGACTGGGTCAGCTAGCACGGATACAAAAATCAGAAATATCGATGGAGTTGTTGCGGTTGTCAATACGGGAGTAGTAACGCGTAAAGAAGTGGATGACCGTATTGCATCCCTTCAAAAACAAGGGCCGGTGGGCGGAAAAAAACTGCCTGAAGGTGAAGAGCTGCGCAAACAGGTTCTCGAAAGCTTAATTTTAGAAAAAATACAAATTCAGGAAGCAGAGCAGGCTGGCTTAGCAGTTGCCAATAAAGAGCTCAATAAAATTATTGAAGATATTGCCATGCGGAATAAATTAACCATGACCGAGTTTAGGGGCACGATTATAAAAACGGGTATGAGTTTTGAGCGCTATAGAGAACTACTTCGCGAAGACGTATTAAAATCGCGCTTACGAGAACGCGAAGTTGATTCACAAATTAAGATTTCAGATGCTGAGATCGATAACTTCATCGTTGAACAAATGCAACGGCGGGGTGCTGATACCAGCAACACGCGGGCATCAGGCCCTGAAGAGATTGCAGTTGCCCAAATTTTTATTCCAGTAGAAGAGGGTGCAGGACCCAGTGCTCAGGCAGATGCTAGAAAAAAAGCAGAATCAATCTTAAAAGAGGCTCGTGGCGATGCTGATTTTATTCAATTAGGCGCAAAGGCTAATAAAGAGAATTCGAAGATCAAGTTTCAAGATTTAGGTTACCGAACGCAAGATCGTCTACCCCAAATTTTTATAGAGTCCGTGCGTAATCTTGGCCCGGGTCAAGTTGCCTCCTCTGTAGTTCGAAGCCCAGCAGGCTTTCATGTACTTAAAGTCATGGATCGACGAAGTGCTGGGTCTGGAACCCGCGCTGCTAGTAATGCGAACCCTCTTGATGCTACTCCGCAAAATCTAACTGTTACCCAAACTCTAGCCCGACATATATTGATTCGGCAACGCCAAGGTTTGCAGGATGCTGATGTTGAGCGACGCCTCCAGGGATACCGTGATCAGATTCGCGCGAAGACCGCAGATTTTGAGTCCATGGCCAAGAAATTTTCAGAGGATGGCTCTGCACAAAATGGCGGTGTGTTGGGTTGGATGGGGCCTGGCGATCTTGTGCCCCCATTCGAGATTGCCATGAACCGTTTACAAATTGGTGAAGTTAGTGACCCAGTAAAGACTGAATTTGGCTGGCATTTAATTCAGGTAATGGAGCGACGTGATGCACAGCTTACCGTTGAGAAGCAACGGGAGTTTGCGCGCGCAGCTATTCGAGAGAGAAAATTTGAGCAAACCTATCAAGACTGGTTAAGGCAATTACGCGATACAGCAACAGTCAAGATTTTGAACGTGGATGAACAGTTCCGTTAAATTAGCAATCAGTTCAGGAGAGCCCGCTGGTATTGGACCAGAGGTATCGATTGCAGCTGCTAACGCATTTATTGGCGATAATCCTGATGTCAAAATCACTCTGTATGGTGATCGTAGCCTACTACAGACTCAAGGTCTGGCAAGTCAAATTCAGATTGCTCATATCCCGCTTATCCAGCCAAACATCATCGGCAAACTAAATCTAGAAAACGCTCCGTATGTTCTTTCTGTGATTCAAGAAGCAAGCTCTGCCTGTCGCAAGGGTATACATGACGCTTTGGTGACCGCTCCTGTACAGAAAAGTATATTAAATACACCTTCGATCAAGTTTAGGGGCCATACCGAGTTCTTAGCTCAATTAGATAGCAAAGATCAGGTGGTGATGATGCTATGCGGGCATATCCGAGATCCAAAGAGTGGAAGCAATCAAGCATTTCCATTGCGGGTTGCATTGGCAACAACTCATTTAGCGATCCAAGATGTTCCTCAAGCCATTCAATATCAATCCTTATTGCAAACCTTACGCATCATTCATGCCGATTTGCAAACCCGTTTTGGTATTGCTAACCCCATCATTATGGTCACCGGCCTAAATCCCCACGCTGGTGAAGATGGGCAACTGGGGACGGAAGAAATTGAGATATTGATGCCGGTAATCAAGGCAGCTAAAGCCGAGGGGATCAACGCATCCGGACCTTATCCAGCCGATACACTTTTCAATCCAGTTCGTTTGCAAGCAGCAGATGTCGTTCTGGCGATGTATCACGATCAAGGCTTGGCCCCCTTTAAGTTTGCAACCTTTACCGAGGGGGTCAATATTACTTTAGGCCTCTCGTATATTCGTTCATCAGTTGACCATGGCACCGCTCTGGATATTGCAGGACAGGGTAAAGCAGATTGGCAGAGCATGTTAGCTGCACTAAATATGGCTAAAGAGCTCAGCGTCAGACAGAAGCGATTGAATGCATCAGGCACGTAAGCGATTTGGCCAAAACTTTCTAATTGATGGGGGGGTTATTTCAGGGATTGTGCGAGCGCTGGCGCCTGAACCCATGACGCATCTTTTAGAAATTGGCCCTGGTTTGGGCGCATTAACATTGCCCTTACTCACTCAGGTAAACCATTTAGATGTCCTCGAAATCGATCGTGACCTAGTGCACTATTGGCAGGAGCAAAAGCAAAAACAGGCCTTAACTGGATTAAATATTATTGAGGGTGATGCGCTTGAATTTGATTTTCAATCATGGGCTCAGCGGGGCAAGGCAGGCAAACAACGAAGTTGCATTATTGGTAATCTCCCGTACAACATTTCTTCGCCACTACTTTTTCATTTAATCTCAGCAGCATCCTGGATCGATGAGCAGGTTTTTATGTTACAAGCCGAGGTAATAGAGCGTATTACAGCATCAGCAGGCAACTCTGAATACAGTCGCATATCGGTCATGTTGCAAGCGCGCTACCACGTAGAGCAAATCATGGATGTGCCACCAGAAGCTTTTGAACCCAAACCCAAGGTGAACTCAGCAGTAGTGCGTATGATCCCGCGCCGTGATTTCGATCTCACTGAGAAAGAGTGGACTTCGTTAAGCAGACTCGTAGCAATGGCCTTTGCACAAAGACGTAAGATGTTACGTAGTAATTTATTTGAACTCCAAGCAGAACTCATGCTTTCTGAAGAGGAGTTAAAAGCAAGGGCGCAAGAGATTGCGGTTGAGCGTTATATTGAATGGGCCAAGATCTTAGTTAAAACGTCATAAAAAGCTTGAAACCAGCTTATTAGTACGCTTTAGGATCAATACGACGCATCTCACCCTCAATCCAGGACTCAACTTCTGTGTGCAGTTGATCACCTGATTTTCCTGAAGAGGCGATTGCCGGACCAATCGACACGGTGATCAGCCCTGGGTATTTCAAGAAACTATTACGTGGCCAATAACGACCGGCATTATGAGCAACAGGTAGGACTGTTGCCTGGGTCAAGCCAGCAAGTCGGGCGCCACCCTTGCGATAGGGTTTATGTGATCCAACCGGAGTGCGCGTCCCTTCTGGAAACAAAATAATCCACTTTCCAGCTTTGAGGCGAGCCTTGCCCTGATTGGTCACCGAGATTGCAGAGCTTTCTTTGGCGGAACGATTGATGTGAATCATATTGAGTAAGCCCATGACCCAACCAAAAAAAGGGATCCATAACAACTCACGCTTAAAGACATAGCAAAGATCTTTGGGGAACATGTTGAGATAAGCAATCGTTTCCCAAGCGGATTGATGTTTGCTGAGGATGACAATCGGCTGATCCTGAACGGCATTAACATGCTCCATACCTAACACTTGATACCGAATTCCGCAAAAGAACTCAAGAAAATGAATAATGCTTTTACCCCAAAACTGAATAAGCTGATAGCGTTTATGTTCGTTGATAAAGGGAAAGCTTAATAAGCAAAATACAGCGTAAGGCGGCGTGAACAGAATCAAACTTAGAAAAAATAAAAAGGAACGTAACCAAATCATGACTGGGACACGATATGTTTAGCAAATGCCATCAGATCTGGGTGTATCTGAGTTCCCTCGGGTAAGTCGGCATGATTCATTGTGGATCCTTTGCCGGTTAAAACCAGATGCGGTGTTGCACCCAAGGCAGTACCTGCTAACAAGTCACGCAGTGAGTCTCCCACAATCGGAATATTATTTAAAGGTAGATCCTGAGTGGCTCGATCCTTAAGATAGCGCTTAGCAATTTCATGCATTAATCCTGGTTTTGGTTTGCGGCATAAGCATTGATCCTCATCAACATGGGGACAAAAGAAAATCCCATCAATTTTGCCACCGAGGGGCTTTAGTAAATCCATCATTTTTTGATGCATTGCATGTAACTCAGAGAGTGGGTAAAAGCCCCGTGCAATACCGGATTGATTGGTGGCGATTGTCAAAATGTAGCCCGCCTGGGAAAGTAAAGCAATTGCCTCTAGGCTATTAGGGATGGGTACCCATTCCTCTGCTGATTTAACGTAGTCATCACGATCCTCATTGATCACACCATCGCGATCCAAAATAATGAGTTTACTGACCGCTAGACTCATGCAAGCTTACCGATATCGGCTACCAAATTCATTTTCTGATGAAGCTGATTTAAAAGCGCTATACGGTTTTGTCTAAGTTGCAAATCCTCATCCATCACCATGACATCAGAAAAGAATTGATCAATCGGTTGGCTAAGCGCTACAAGATTTTGGAGTAAGCCGATAAAATCATGACTCTTAAATTGTTGGTCCAGTTTTGGGCTAAGAGCCTCTAAGGACTTCAAAAGGTTTATTTCAGCCGGAAGACGCAAAAGTTGAGTTTGAACCTCAGACGGTAATTTACCCTCAATTTTTTTCAGAATATTACTAATTCGTTTGTTCGCTGCTGCTAGCTGAGTAGCCTCACTCAGCTCGTTAAAGCTACGGACTGCCTCTAAGCGAACAGTTAAATCATTGATCTTGCCTGGATTCATGCATAAGACAGATTCAATCTCTGGAACTGTATACGGTTTATCACCCAGTAAATGATCTTTAAGATAAGCTCTTAGTCGTTCTAGAATAAATTGATAGATGGCCTCTTCGCTAACTTGATTTTTTAGAGTAACACCTGAAAACTGGTTTTTTGCTAGACCAATTAATGTATTAAGGTCTAAGGGTAAATTCTTTTCAATCAAAAGTCGGCAAATACCCAGAGCATGTCTCCGAAGGGCAAAAGGGTCTTTATCGCCGGTTGGAATTAAGCCAATAGCCCAAATACCCATAATGGTCTCTAATTTATCGGCAATTGCAAGAACAGTACCGACTAGGGTTTTTGGAAGAGCATCACCAGCAAAACGCGGTAAGTAATGTTCGCTACAAGCGGCAGCAACATCTGGATGCTCGTGGTCTGCTAAAGCGTAATATTGACCCATTACTCCCTGTAGCTCGGGAAACTCACCAACCATATCACTCAGTAAGTCAGTCTTAGCAAGTTCAGCAGCTCGGCTAACAGTTTTTGGGTCGATCCCAATACCAGCCTCATGAATTTGATTGGCAATATGGATTGCAATGGCTTGCACCCGTCCCATTCGTTCTAATTGATTGCCCAATTGGTTGTGATAGACGACCTTAGCCAAATCAGCGATACGAGACTCTAAGGAGCGTTTTTTATCTTGTTGAAAGAAAAAACGGGCATCGGAAAGGCGCGGACGAATGACACGCTCATTCCCCGAGATAATTCCTTCGGGTCGCTGGGTTGCTATATTTGAAACAATTAAAAAGCGGTTTTTTAGTTTGCCTGCATCATCAGTCAATGCAAAATACTTTTGATTTGTTTGCATGGTCAGAATTAAACATTCTTGTGGCACGTCTAAAAATTCAGGGTCAAAATGACAGGTATAGATCGCAGGAAACTCAACTAAAGCAGTTACTTCATCCAATAGAGAGTCTGGCATTAATACTCTATCGGACTGAGCTGCTTTGAGTAATTCAGCCTCGATAAGTTGGCGCCTTTTTGAAAATGAGGCAATCACTTTGCCCTCGCGCTCAAGCGTGTTTTCATAATCGACTGCAGACTGAATAGCAATTGGACCAGAGGACATAAAGCGATGACCCTCAGTAGCGTTACTTGCTGTCATACCGAAGACCTGAATGGGGAGAACGTGTGAGCCATGCATGGCAACAATACGATGAACAGGCCTTGCAAACTCAACATCTTGCAAATCACCATTGGCGTTATGCACTTGGTAATGCATCATTTTGGCAATTGGTAATTGCTTGACTGCCTCTTCAAATGCTAGTTGAAGACTGTTTTGTAGATCTGCCCCTTTGGCAGTAACGTTGAGGTAAAGAGCCTCATTTTTACCCTCACCACTTTTTTCTAATTGACTAATCGGAGTATTGGCATAACCAAGGGCCGCCAGTTTCTTTTGTAAGGGCGCGCTTGCTTGACCGCGCTCATCAAATGCAATTGAGGTGGGTAATAGCTTTTCACGCACTGGATGATCTGGCGCTTGTAGAACAACATCTTCGATTAATAAAGCAAGTCTTCTAGGGCTGGCAAAGGATTGCAACTTGGCATTTGCACCTATTAAATGGACCTGATTTAATGATTGAAAGACCGATTGAGCAAAAGAATCACCTAAGCGTTTCAAAGTCTTTGGTGGTAACTCTTCAGTAAAAAGCTCAACTAACAAAGCAGCAGATTTCATGGGGGCTGTTACCTTATGCAGATTTCTTTTGGAGCATCGGAAAGCCCAGTTGTTCACGTGACTCGAAGTAGGCTTGGGCAACTAATCGGGATAAATTACGAATACGTCCAATGTAAGCGGCACGCTCTGTTACAGAAATGGCACCCCGCGCATCAAGAAGATTAAAAGTATGAGCCGCCTTAAGAACCATCTCATACGCAGGGAGGACTAAAGCAAGTTCCATTAACCGTTTTGCTTCACTTTCATAATTAATAAAATTACTAAAGAGCAACTCCGTATTAGAGTGTTCAAAGTTATAGCGCGATTGCTCAACCTCGTTTTGGTGATAAACGTCACCATAAGAGACACCATCAGTCCAGACTAAATCAAAGACGTTTGAGCAGTTTTGTAAATACATCGCCAATCGCTCGATGCCATAAGTAATCTCGCCTAGGATTGGTTTGCAATCTATGCCACCCACTTGTTGAAAGTAGGTAAATTGAGTGACTTCCATGCCGTTTAACCAAACTTCCCAGCCAAGACCCCAGGCCCCTAAGGTCGGGTTTTCCCAATCGTCTTCGACAAAGCGGATATCGTTTTGCTTCAGATCAAGACCTAATGCTCGCAACGATCCTAGGTATAAGTCCAAAATATTATCGGGCGCAGGTTTAAGAACTACTTGGTATTGGTAGTAGTGTTGGAGTCGATTGGGGTTCTCGCCATAGCGCCCATCTTTGGGACGCCGTGAGGGTTGTACATAGGCAGCTTTCCATGGCTCAGGACCGATGGCACGCAAGAACGTGGCAGTGTGAGAGGTGCCGGCACCGACCTCTAGGTCAATCGGTTGTAGGAGTGCACAACCCTGATGATCCCAGTAGTCTTGTAGCTTAAGAATGATTTGCTGAAAGGTTAGCATGCCAAATCGATGAGTTTAGTAATATCAAGGCCTTGATTTTACTCGGCAAAGACTTGTCAGGCCAAAAAGATCCCTCTTACTTTCGGAATCGTAAATACGCCGTTAGCAGGACTAAAAGAGAAAAAATCAGAATAGGCCAGTTACCCCAAATCACATAAGGGGTCTGTCCAATGTAAGGCTGGACAGTACCGGAAAGTTCGCCTTGTACAAACTGATCTAAGACTGCCTGTACTTTGCCGCGATGATCAATGATGGCAGTAATGCCGGTATTGGTAGCACGCAAACTAGGCAAGCCGGTTTCGACCGAGCGTAATTGTGAAAGTCGTAATTGCTGCATCGGGGCCTGGGACTGTCCGAACCAGGCTAGATTGGTGACATTGATTAAAAGACTGACCGGATTTTGGCTCTGGCGGAGGCGACTGGCAATCTCGTTACCAAAAATATCTTCATAGCAAATGGAGATCGCAGCATATTGCGCTTTATGAATGTCGTGATGTTGACTTGAAATAGGAAATGGACTTTGAGTGATGGCGCCCCTTGCAAAATTACTCATGGGCACCTTAAAGGCATCGACAAACCACTGAAAACCAGGTGGAATAAATTCTCCAAAGGGAACAAGGTGATGTTTGTCGTAATGGTAAGGTACTTGATCTTTAGTAAAGCCAGTGACCCGATTGGAGTATTGAAAGATATTGCCATCCTTTGGAATTTTTCCAATGAGGCCTAAGAGAACTTGGCTCCCTGATTGGTCAACAAACCCCTGAATCATTTTTAGTGATTGATCTGGTAAATCAGGCTCGGGCCATGGAAAAGCAGTTTCAGGAACAATGATCAGATCAGCGGGCGATCGAATAATTGCATCTCGATAAAAATGAATTTGTTGCAAAATTTCTTTGGGATTGAACTTTAGGCTTTGCTCAAAATTACCCTGAATTAAACGAACAGAGAGGGCTGCCCCATTTGGGCTTGTGAACTGCCAAATTCCCAATATCTGCACGATAGCAATCGCAACGACCACCACCAAGGTATTCTGAATCTTTAAAAGACTAAGTTGCCAAGATGCCCAAATAATTAAAAAGGTGCATGCAAGGCCGCCGAGGTATGGGGCAATCTGCATAAAGGGCCCATGCACTTGAGATTCTGCAAGGCCCATCCATGGAAATCCTGTAAATAATTGACCCCGTAGATATTCCGCCATGACCCAAGCAGCCGGCAATACAAGACCTCGCCAAAAGGAGTTCTGTATGAGAAGCCCACAGCCAAAGGCCAAGCCGAAGTAGAGCGCCATTAAAACTGCTAAGGCAAAGACGGCAAATGATGATAAGACTGGAGACATGCCACCAACATCATGGAGACTGATATAAATCCACCACAGAGCAATGATGAAATACCCTAGACCGAAGACCAATCCACTTTTAAAAAAGGCGGCAAATACATTACTCTGAGACCTGCTAGTGACCCACCATACAAAAGCCATTATCACGATTTGGCTATACCCGCTTATGGGCAGCTCAGCAGAGATTGCGAGTAGTACCCCGGCGATGAAAAGTACAGCAAGATGAATCAGAGTAAATGCTCTGATAGGGATTGCTACCAATTAGGCCTCAGTGGGGCTATTTAAATTTGGCACGATCCGACGCATGAGAAGAATATGAACTTGTCGTGGGTCCGCTCGTTGAACCTCAAACTCAAAATCATTGACACGAACCCGCTCACCAAATTTAGGAACTCGCCCAAGGTGTTGAATCACTAAACCGGCAACTGTTTCAACATCATCCGCCTCAAATTGAGTGTTTAAATCCTCATTTAATTGATCTAGTTCTGTAATTCCCTTAATTCGGTAATCTCCATTTTTAAGCACCGTAATATTATCGGCATCTTCATCAATATCGTGCTCATCTTCGATATCACCTACAATTTGTTCAATCACATCCTCAATCGTGATCATACCGGCGACACCACTGTATTCATCGACCACAATAGCCAAGTGATTACGATTATTACGAAAGTCCTTTAACAAAACACTCAAGCGTTTTGATTCGGGAATAAAGACAGCTGGCCGTAACCAGTCACGAATCTGAAAATCTTTCTCGGTGAAGTGTCGTAAAAGATCTTTAGCTAAAAGTATGCCAATGACCTGATCACGACTTCCTTCAAAAACAGGAAAACGCGAATGCCCTGTTTTGACCACATCGGCGATGATCTGAGGCAAAGGAGAGTTCACGTCAATCCAGTCAATTTGAGCTCTTGGCAAAAGAATATCGCGCGCCGATAACTCGCCAACCTGAAAGACACCCTCAATCATGGACAGGGCATCAACATCCATCAGACCATCCAACTGCGCCTCACGCAGAGTTTCGATTAACTCTTTACGTTGAGTATTGGGGTCAGAGGGTTTGGTAGAAAAAAACGCGCTTAGGCGGTCAATCAAATTATTAGACATAAATTAAGACATAGCATAAAACATTTTGATGACAGAGCTCATTTCGAGAAATATTAGTCAATAGGGATTACTAACACCAATGGAAGCTAGGAGCTTTACTTCAAGAGCTTCCATTTTATTGGCTTGGGCCTTACTCATGTGGTCATGACCCTGGGCGTGTAGACAGCCATGAATGAGTAAATGTGCTAGATGGTCCTTAACAGACTTACCTTGCATCTTTGCTTCTTGGCACACAATTGGCATGCACAAAACGATATCCGCATCAATGGCTTCATCCTTATTGTGGTAGGGAAAAGTGAGGACATTAGTCGGTTTATCAAAACCCCGAAAGAACAAATTTAGATCATGTGCCTCGGCTTTATTAATAAACCGTACTGTAATACGACCAAAGTTTGTAAAACACTTTTTAGCCCATTGAGCAATCTCTCTTTCGGAGGCAATAGTCATCACTTTAGTTTTTAGTGCAGTACTTGCATATTGCAGTTCGATAGACGGTAATTTATTCATGGATCGTTCTTTATACGAATGCCTAAGTCAGTTCGCCCCGAAGAGTATGTTTCAGAACTTCAGTAACCTTCGCATTACGTAATTCGCCAATCCAGCTATCTGCTTGGGGGTGGGCGGCATCAGTTGGTGGAATGAGGATATTAATGACACGGTTGTTTTCAGTGCGACCCAAAAGATGCGCGCCATCGCGAGTAAATCCCTCAATCAAAACACGCTCGGTTTTACCCAACATAGCTTGGCTTACAACAAGTGCCTGAGCATCTATTTGAGCAATAAGGCGTTGCAAACGCTTGAGTTTAATTGCATAGGGAGTGTCATCGACTAAATTTGCGGCAGGTGTTCCTGGACGGGGACTAAATATAAAGGAGTAGCTATTATCAAAATTGAGTTCTACCACCATCTCCATTAACTTTTCAAAGTCAAGCTCAGTTTCGCCAGGGAAGCCCACAATAAAATCACTGGATAAAGACAGATTAGGGCGTACAGCGCGCATCTTACGAATAATGCTCTTGAACTCGAGCGCAGTGTAACCTCGCTTCATTGCAGCAAGAATGGTGTCAGAGGCATGTTGAACGGGCAGATGTAGATGGCTGACTAGTTGCGGTACTTTGTCATAGGCATCGATTAATCGCTGGGTGAACTCTTTGGGATGGCTAGTCGTAAACCGAATACGCTCAAGCCCAGGGATTTCTGACATGTATTCGAGCAAAAGGGCAAAGTCCGCAATTTCTTTGGTGTTGCCCATTATGCCGCGATAGGCATTGACGTTTTGTCCAAGTAAGGTAATTTCCTTAACGCCTTGTTCGGTAAGACCCACAATTTCAGTGAGAACATCCTCAAAGGGCCGAGATACCTCCTCGCCACGGGTATAGGGAACTACGCAATAGCTACAGTACTTTGAGCAGCCCTCCATGATGGATACAAAGGCAGAGCCGCGTGTTTGGCGCGAGCGAGGGAGGTGATCAAATTTTTCAATTTCAGGAAACGAAATATCCACTTGAGATTGACCAGTTTCTAGTCTTTTAGAGATTAGATCGGGTAAACGGTGCAAGGTTTGTGGGCCAAAAACAAAATCAACATGAGGCGCACGATTCACAATTTGCTTACCCTCTTGGCTAGCAACGCAACCACCTACACCAATCAGTAAATCAGGCTTATTTTGTTTGAGCTCACGCAGACGCCCTAAATCAGAAAAGACCTTTTCTTGGGCCTTCTCACGAATCGAGCAGGTATTTAACAAAATAACATCTGCTTCTTCGATAACATCGGTATGGCTCATACCTTGTGATGCATGGAGCACATCGGCCATTTTTGCCGAATCGTACTCGTTCATTTGACAACCAAATGTCTTGATATAAAGCTTTTTCATGTGCCGTTCTCAGATTTATAGCTGGGGGCTAGCTTCAATTGTAGTCGAACACAAGGATGTAGTGGGTGGATTGGGGTCTTGAAATTAGGCAATCAGCCCCAACATATTAAGAAATCCATTAATGCAGAGGTAGACCATGACGATAGCAAAAGAAACCCTAGGTTTTCAGGCGGAAGTAAAGCAGCTTTTACAGCTGATGATTCATTCCTTATATTCCAATAAGGAAATTTTCTTACGTGAGTTGATTTCAAATGCCTCAGATGCGGCCGATAAGTTACGTTTTGAGGCGATTCATCATGCCGATTGGTACGAATCGGATCCTGAGCTAAAAATTAAGATTCATTTCAATAAAGAGGCTCGAACTATCACGATTGCTGATAATGGAATTGGGATGAGCCGTGAGGAGGCGATTGCTAACTTAGGAACTATTGCACGCTCAGGTACCAAAGAGTTTTTTTCAAAGCTATCCGGCGATCAACAACAGGATGCTGCGCTCATTGGGCAGTTTGGTGTCGGTTTTTACTCCGCTTTCATTGTGGCTGACAATATCATTGTCGAGACCAGACGGGCAGGGCTTCCTGGAAACGAAGGCGTTCGTTGGGAATCTCAAGGCACGGGGGAGTTTACGATTGAGACCATCAATCGTCCTGAGCGAGGAACATCGATTACCCTGCATTTAAGAGAAGGTGAAGACGATCTCCTTTCGAGCTGGAAACTCAAATCGATTATTCGTAAGTACTCAGATCACATTTCTTTGCCCATTCAAATGCAAAAAGAAGAATGGGATGAGGCCAAAAAGGAGCAAGTCCTCCAAGATGAGTTTGAGAACATTAATCAAGCGACTGCCTTATGGGCACGTCCCAAATCAGAGTTAACGGAAGAGCAGTATCAAGAGTTCTACAAACATATCTCTCATGATTTTCAGGAGCCCTTAACGTATTCACATAATCGTGTTGAGGGGCGCAGTGAGTTCACGCAGCTCCTCTTTATTCCTAAGAAGGCAGCTTTTGATCTTTGGGATCGTAATAAGCGCAATGGCATCAAGCTTTATGTAAAGCGTGTATTTATTATGGACGATGCTGAGCAGTTAATGCCGACTTATCTTCGTTTTGTATCTGGCGTGATTGACTCCGCCGACTTGCCGCTTAACGTCTCCCGCGAGATTTTGCAAGAGTCACGCGATGTTAAAGCAATCCGCGAAAGTTCTACAAAACGTGTATTAAGTATGTTGGAGGATTTGGCTAATAGTGAAGATGCTGCTAAAAAGGAGAAATATGCCGAGTTTTGGGAAGAGTTTGGCCAGGTACTCAAAGAAGGTATTGGTGAAGACTCTGCTAATCAAGAGCGAATTGCGAAGTTAACTCGTTTTGCTAGCACCCATTCAGACTCAGCGGAACAAGTAGTTTCTTTGGTCGATTATGTTGGTCGAATGAAAGAGGGTCAAGACAAAATTTATTACGTCACTGGAGACTCCTACACGGCCGCCAAGAATAGTCCTCATCTTGAGATTTTCCGTAAAAAAGGTGTTGAGGTTTTATTGCTATCCGACCGAGTGGATGAGTGGATGCTTTCATTCTTTGCAGAATTTGATGGTAAATCACTTGTATCCGTTGCAAAAGGAGGTTTAGATCTTGGTGCACTAGCTGATGAAGCCGAGAAAAAAGAACAAAAAGAAACGGAAGAGCAATATAAGGACTTCATTGAGCGTATGAAGAAGGCTTTGGATAGTAAGGTAAAAGATGTGCGCATTACTTTCCGCCTGACAGATTCTCCCGCTTGTCTAGTGGCGGATGAGCATGAGCTCTCTGGAAATCTATTACGAATGCTCAAAGCTGCAGGACAGCAGGCTCCAGACACCAAACCCATTCTAGAAATTAATCCTCAGCACCCTTTGGTTCTCAAACTAAAATACGAGGATAAGCAATTTGATGATTGGGCAATAATTTTGTTTGACCAAGCACTTCTCGCAGAGGGCGGGCAATTGCAAGATCCCGCCGCATTTGTAAAGCGAATTAATCAGATGTTATTGGCATAAGGGAATTGATATGAGAGCAGTTCGGTCACACTTTGGCGTTGGAGTATTTGAGCAGGTGGTAGAGGTTGGCTCTGATCAGTTTATTTCAGATATTGATTCCAGCAAAGGTGGTGATGGGGCGGGTCCATCCCCACATGAATATTTGGCCGCTTCCTTAGCAACGTGCACAGGGATGACCTTGGCCATGTACTCAAAGCGGAAAGCTTGGGATTTGCAAGATGCAGTCGTGACTGTTGATATCGAACGTAGTGATGAGGTAGAAAAATTCAAGAGAACAATTGAGTTGTTCGGTAATCTTGATACGGAACAACGTGAGCGTTTATTGGAAATTGCCAACAAGTGCCCTGTTCATAAGGCCCTTGCAGGGAAGATTGAAATTAATACAGCCTTACTTTGAGCCCGATTGGTTGGTGGTATTTAGCTTAGAGCTGTATAAGGCCAGACCACTATAATCAGTCTATGGCTATATATGAATTAGATGGTATTTCTCCTGAACTAGGCGATGGAGCCTGGGTTGCAGACTCGGCTGAGGTAATCGGTCGGGTTCATTTAGGTAAGAATGCTAATGTCTGGCCACAGGTAGTAATCCGTGGCGATAACGAGCCAATACGCATTGGTGCTGGTACTAATATTCAAGATGCAGCGGTTTTGCACTCCGATTACGGCTCGCCACTAACCTTAGGCGAGAACGTATCGATTGGTCATCAAGCCATGGTGCATGGTTGTACCATTGGCGATGGAAGCTTGATTGGAATTAATGCCATTGTTTTAAATGGTGCCAAGATTGGTAAGAACTGCTTAGTGGGTGCTGGCGCGCTCGTTACCGAGGGTAAAGAGTTTCCGGATGGCTCCCTCATTATCGGTTCACCAGCTAAGGCTGTGAAAAATTTGAACCCAGAACAAATTGCTGAAATAAGCCGAATCTCAACCCATTATGTTGATAATGCAATACGCTATCGCAATGGCTTAAAGAAAATCACTTAGGTTTTACTTGCTTCACGTTCTGAATGTCATCATCCCGATCTTCGCTTTAATACTGGCGGGATATATTGCTGGCAAGTCCGGCAAGTTAAGTATCAATGCCTCCACTGAAATCAATCGCTTTGTAGTGTGGCTTGCTTTGCCAGCGCAAATGTTTGATTTCACAGCGCATAGTAATTGGCAAGAGTTATGGCAGCCAGGCTTCATCATTGCCTTTAGTGCTGGTGCGCTTGCTGTTTATTTCGTACTTTTAATCTATTACCGCATACAAACTAAAGATTGGACGGTTGCTAGCTTTCGGAGTCTGAGTGGTTCGTATGCAAACACTGGCTATATGGGTATCCCCCTATTGATGCTCGCTTTTGGTGAGAGTGGTTTAGGCCCAGCCGTCATTGCCACTTTAATCGTAGTGTGTGCATTATTCGCTGTGGCGATAATTTTTATCGAGTTGGGAGTGCATGCCAAGAAACCTTTTAGTGAAATTATTCAAACGGTCGCTAAATCATTGGCAACTAACCCTTTATTAGTAGCTCCTTTTTGCGGAGCCCTTTGGGCAACAACCGGTTTGGAGCTCTATGCGCCATTACGCCAGTTTGTGAGTTTCTTAGGGGCAGCCGCTAGCCCATGCGCTTTAGTGTCGATTGGACTTTTCTTGGTTCAAAAAACGAGTGCGCCTGCTAAAACTACCTGGAGCCTAGTTTTTGTTAAATTAATCCTACAGCCATTTATAGTTTGGGTGGTGGCCGATCCGATCTTAAACTTACCCACTTTTTGGATATATGCCGCTGTCTTGGTAAGCGCTCTACCAACGGGAACGGGCCCCTTTATGTTGGCACAATACTATCGCGCTGACGGAGCTCTCATTTCTAGGGTGGTATTGATTACCACCTTAGGTTCAGTGATCACATTATCTGCCCTAGTGTGGTGGATGACCCCACATTAAGGCTTAGGGTTTTCTCCCTCAGCATCGACTTGTTTCTCCCAAGATGCATTGATGAATGCGGGGAGGGTCATGCAATGCGTGACGATGCGATGAATCGTTGGATATTCACTAAAGTCAATTTTGGAGTCATAAGCATTAAAGACTTGCGGAACTAAAAAGACATCTGCCATGCTTGGGGTGTTGCCATAACAAAATTGGCCAACACGTTGATCACTAGCAAGTCGTTTTTCTAAACTCGTTAAGCCTTTTTTAACCCAGTGGTTGTACCAAATCGTTTTGTTCTCATCGCTCACCCCTAGGGTGCTAACTAGATAGCGTAGGACTCGTAAATTATTGATGGGATGAATATCGGCAGCAATATCGTGAGTCAGTGCTCGAACCCATGCTCGATCTTCTGGAGAATTTGGTAGGAGAGGAGGGCTGAGATATTTCTCTTCGAGATATTCGATGATGGCGGTGGATTGATGCAAGGGAACATCGCTTTCAATATAGAGGGGCACCAAGCCATTTGGATTAAGGGCTTGATAGGGCTCTTTGAGCTGCTCGCCACCCCCTTTACGCAAATGTATAGGGATGATGTCGTAATCAACCCCCTTCAAGTTTAGGGCAATACGAACCCGAAAGGCTGCAGAGCTGCGCCAGAAGCTATAAAGAGTTGGTTTCATTAGAAGGATGCTACCGCCCCATCGCTGCGAGGATCCCAACCGCCCCGTAAGATTCCAGAGGGCTCCCGAATAATGCAACCCGCATGACCGACGGATTCATCAAAGTCAGCGAGCATCTCTACATCATGACCCATTTCTTTGAGTTGCTTAACGAGAGCAGGGTCAAAGCGTGATTCGAGCTTCAGACTATCGCTCGTCTGTCCCCAAGTACGACCTAACAGCCAACGTGGACGACTGATTGCATCTTGCGGATCAAGACCATAGACTGCAGTGCGAGTAAAGACTGCGCATTGTGTTTGTGGTTGCCCATCTCCACCCATGGTGCCATACACCATGGAACGACCATCTTTGAATAAAGCCAGAGCAGGATTAAGTGTATGGAATGGTTTGCGATACGGTTCTAAAGTATTGAGAGCCTTAGGATCTAAAGAGAAACTGCAGCCACGGTTTTGCCAGTTAATACCAGTTTTAGGCAAGACAATGCCAGCACCAAACTCATGATAAATGCTCTGAATGAAAGAAACAGAGCGGCCCGCACCATCAACCACGCCCATCCAGATGGTATCGGCAGGACCGCGTCCGGCGCCCCATGGCAATGCTTTACTACTATTTACTTTTTCTGCCAGTGTTTTTAGAAATGCGGGTGATAAAAATTCTTGGGTATGCTGTTGCATATAAGCTGGATCAGTGATGTATTGATCGCGAACTTTAAACGCTTGCTTAGTCGCCTCAACACAATGATGAACATACTCTGGACTATCTACAGTAAATTGCTTTAGCTTTAACTGATCCAGAATTCCTAGAATCATTAAAGAGACCACGCCTTGCGTTGGTGGGGTCATGTTGTAGACGTCAGCAAGACTATGAGCAAGATGCAAAGGATTAATGAGTTTTGCCTGGTGACGCTGTAGGTCATCAAGACGTAATGGACTACCAATTTGTTTGAGTTCTTTGGCAATCTGCTCTGCTAGTTCACCACGGTAGTAATCTTCTGTACCTTTTTTGGTAATTTGACGCAGGGTTGCCGCTAAGCGTTTTTGCAGAAAGACGCTACCGGTAGCGGGGGCCTTGCCATTTACCAAGAAGGTGTCTGCAAAACCAGGCTGTGGTGTTAACTCTGCACGCTTCTTCTCGGTTAGCGCTGATTGGCTGTGCGTCACCGGTACACCATTCTCTGCATAATGGATTGCATCTTCTAGTAAACGAGAGAGTGGTAGTCTGCCGCCCAAACTCTTTTTAGAGAGAGTAAAAGCTGCCCCCCAACCCGAGATGGTGCCAGCAACGGTATTAGCCGCAATTGGTCCACGAAAGGGGATCGAGCTGGTGATGCCTTGCTCGTGATACCAAGAGCGAGTGGCTAAGCCAGCAGCAGCCCCACAAGCATCAATGCCGCCCATGGCTTTACCAGGAGCATGAACCACCCAAAAGGAGTCTCCACCAATCGAGTTCATATGGGGATAGACCACCGCAATGGTGGCAGCCGCAGAGATCATCGCCTCCAGGGCATTACCCCCCTCGCGTAAGACAGCGAGGGCAGATTGTGAAGCGAGTGAGTGGGGCGCAACAGCCATCCCCTGAATACCCCATTTTGGTTGCATAGCAATATTTTCCTTTGTACTAGAATGAAGAACGTATTCCCTAAATTAAAGAATATTTGCACTAATAAGGGGAATATACCAACGAAACATCCGTGTTTTCCCTGTAAATTGGAACTTGAAATCGATCCATAGATTCTTGTTTTTTTAGGATTGAGTGATTTATTTCTGCATAACTAATGAAGTTGGATTTCTTTAACCGTGGAGGATTCAAATGAGTTCAAGTCGTCGTAAATTTTTAAGTACCAGTTTAGGTGCCGGTGTTGCTGGTGTTGCACTTGCTGCACCCGCAATTGTAAAGGCACAATCTGCTCAAACCTTTAACTGGAAAATGACCAGTGCTTATCCAAAGGGATCACCCTTTTATATGGATGGTCCAGGGAGCGCCACTGACTTAGCCAAGCGCATTCTTGAGATGTCTGGCGGACGTCTAAAGATCCAGGTCTTTGGAGCCGGTGAATTAATTCCAGCGTTTGAAGGCTTTGATGCAGTACGTGCTGGCACTGTTGAAATGAACCATGCCAATAGTTATTTTTGGACTGGTAAAACATTTGCTGCTCAATACTTCACAGCCGTTCCCTTTGGTTTGAACTTCCAAGGGATGAATGGTTGGTTTTACGATGGCGGCGGTATTGACTTGTGGAATGAGGTTTATGCACCATTTGGTATGGTTGCTATGCCATGCGGTAATACGGGCGTGCAGATGACCGGTTGGTTTAAGAAAAAGATCAATACGGTTGCTGATCTCAAAGGCTTAAAAATGCGCATCCCTGGCTTAGCGGGTAAGGTCTATGCTAGCCTAGGTGTGGATGTAAAGGTTCTTCCAGGCGGAGAAATTTTCCCAGCACTTGAGCGTGGCGTGATTGATGCTGCAGAGTTTGTGGGCCCATTCCAAGATCGTCGCCTCGGTTTACAAAAGGCCGCTAAGTTTTACTACACTACGGGCTGGCACGAACCCGCAACAACCTCTGAGCTGCTGATTAATAAGGCAGCATGGATGAAGTTGCCTAAGGATTTACAAGAAATTGTTAGCAATGCATCAGCCGCATGTAATGTGATCGGTGAGGCATGGTGTCAGAAAAACAATGCGGATGCGATGGAAGACTTGGTTAAAAAGCAAGGCGTACAAGCATTGCCATTACCTGACTCAGTCATTAAAGCGCTTCGAGCTGAGACCACAAAAATCTTGGATGAAGCTGTTGCTAAGGATCCAATGACCAAGAAAGTCCATGAGTCTTATTTTGCCTATAAGAAGAAATACGATGCGTGGGCTGCTTATAGCGAAGCAACTTATCATAGTAAGGTGCGTGGTTAATCAATACGTAAAGGTTTTAAATGCAGAAAGCATCGTTAGTCATTGCTGAACGCATTGAAAGCGTAATTGACCTGTTTGGCAAGGTGGCCTCTTGGCTCACCTTGTCAATCGTTCTGTTAATCGTTATCAATGTCATCTTGCGCTATTCCATGAGTCTGGGTTCAGTTTGGGCCCAAGAACTCGAGTGGCATCTATTAGCCGCCATGATTTTATTTGGGATCAGCTTTTCCTTATTGCGTGGTGATAATGTGCGGGTTGACTTGTTTTATGCAAATTACACTCCTCAGAAAAAATACATCGTCGATCTAGTCTCAGCAATTTTGACCATCATCATTGCGGTCTTTTTTGTAAAACTCTCCATCAATTATGTTGGGCAATCCTTCTCCATCGGAGAAAAGTCTCCCGACCCTGGTGGCATTCCCATGCGATGGCTAGTGAAGTCATTAATACCTATTGGATTTTCTCTTCTCGCCTTGCAAGGTTTTGCAGAGATGTTGCGGGTCATCATGAACCGCCCCAATGCAGGGGGTAAAGACCATGTTTGATCCAGAAATCATCGCCTTTTTGATGTTGGGTGG